>Ga0209536_100013161_pt1 | contig 11945 bp, 6 predicted proteins | sample DeeMarSeWOR28_12_FD_187461 | JGI IMG/M metagenome (GOLD analysis project Ga0209536, IMG submission 187461) | Marine sediment microbial communities from White Oak River estuary, North Carolina - WOR-2-8_12 (SPAdes) (version 2) | ecosystem: Environmental > Aquatic > Marine > Intertidal zone >...
CACCACATGGTGGTGGCTACCACCAACAGGATACGAGTTCAACGGCAAAAAATACTGGATAGCCGAATGCACCCCCGCAATGAACTGGAAAGTAGGAGACACACCACCACTCCTAGAAAACGAACAACCGACCATCATCACACTAGAAAACAGCGAAAAAACCTCACCAGCACACATCTCCTCAAAACTTGAAAAGCCCCTCAATTCATCTTCAATATCGATAAATTTGTCTTCGGAATCCTCAGATATCAACGCTAGGGAACGAACACTCATTGTGTCAGGTTCGCTATCGCCTGCTTACGCAAACGAAACAATCGTCGTTTACTTTAGTCAAGACGGAATATCCTACAATGTAGGCAGAACGTTAACACATGCTTTGGGAGAGTATTCTTTCAGCTGGAAACTTAATTCAACAGGTACAAGTTACGTACGTACAAGCTGGAGCGGCAACACAAACCACACGGGGGCAGATAGTGAAATATTGACAGTCTTCATCGGATTCCCCAATTCTATCATTCAATTTAAGGGCCCAAACTTTTTCTACACGTTTGGCCGTGGTTACATTGCTAGGCATGAGCTACAGGTCAGGCAAGGCGTTGAAGACTTTCTTGATGTTCAAATGTCAGGAAGAGGAATTAACGTCACTGGAGAATTCATTATAGTGAAAAGTGGAGAGATAACAATAATACCTCGGGAAGGAGAAACAAAGGAGACTTTGGAAGAAATTGTGATACCAAAGGGTTTCCAACCGTTAAGACTGCCAGATGACATAGAGCATAAGACCAACAACCATTTCGGTTTCATATTGGAAAACAATGGCGATAACAATTACAGTTTGAGCGTTAAAGGTTTGGACACTTATGAAGTGACTAAGATAAGCTCACCTATTGGAGAAGGAACGACTTTCGTCAATACCTCCGCGTTAATCAAAGAAAATATGTGGTATAAGATAACAGCAAAAATCTCTGAAAAAGAAGTGACAGCTGAAGTTAAAGATACTAACGGCACACTTATTGAAAGGATATCAAAAAGCAAATATGAGAACGATAGTAAACTAGTATTATTGCTTACAAATAACACAGACCGCGCGATTGCTTTTAAAAACCTAAATATAGATAGTATCAATCAGCCAACCAAAAAAGCTGAAAACAAAGAAAGCATAACAAATTATATAGAGTTACTGGAGCAATACTCTCCATTCATACTTCTCATAGCTACAATAGTCATGGCTTCAGTCTACGTGAATAAAAGAAGATAGAAAAACCTTTCCAACAACCCAACATAATTGTGGAAGGTTGAATTCTTTTATGAAACCTTCATTGCTTCAATTTCCGAGGTTTGCTAATTATTGTTTTACAACTTAATACTCGCAATTGAAGTCAGGACTATAATAATCAATAATCTCTAATGAGATTCCAAAACAAGGGGAAAGAACAAAAAACCACCAACTCGTATACAACTACTAACTATACATGAACACCAAGTGAAACATGTGAAAACAAAAAAACGGTATAAACGAGGCTATCCAGTCGCAATCCTCGTAGGCTTGGAAGAAGACACCGCAGTTATATGGAAAATCTTCAGTCATGTGGCTAAACAAGGAAAAAAACTCCACATAAACGGAATACGAAACAATCCAAAAGACCTATACAACTTCCACGAATCCATAATCAACGCTCTCAGACCAACCATCCAAGAAGGTGGTCGCAGCATAATACTAGCGTCTCCATTGAGAGAAAACAATCATCAAGAACTCATTAACCACATACGCGAGCATCATAAATGGTTAACCAAAGGACCATGCAAAACCGTGTTCTCCAAGATCACGGGGCCTGCAAGTACCCCATCTCAAGTAGCGGCGCTGACTAGAACACATATTTTCAAGCAGATAATCAACGAAACAACAGAAGAAGAAACAAAAAACCTATTGGAAATCTTGGAAAAAAGTATTGTTAACAAAGACAACAACAGTCTCATATTGTTTTCTCCTCAAGAAGCTGAAAACCTGATTATTAAAAAGCAGAAACCAAACGACCCAAAACCTGAATATTTATTCCTCACAAACCAGTATCTCTCGGAATACCGCCAAAAAAACAGTCTAAACAGACTAATGCAAATTGCAATAAACAAAAAAGTTAAAACACGAATTGTTAGGGCTGAATCACCTGCAGGTAAGCGCCTCACCCAATTAGGTGGTTTCACATGCCTGGCAAAACTGAATTGGAAACCTTCTAGCAAGTAATTTAATTTACCTTAGCTAACATACTTTTAGAAACGATAGCAATAATGAAATAGCAAAAAAGGGGACGTACTAGGAAGTGACGAAGAAAGAGAAAAAGTTGGAGGCTCCAATAGTTAGGTTGCCTTGTGGTTGCAAGTATCAAGATAAAGACTGGCTATTAACCCGAATTAACGAATGTGAATATCATAAGAAAAAGCGAACAACGAAGCGTCCCTACAGACCCAAAGCAGAATGCGTCCGCCCCTAAAGACCTAATGAAGTTTGTTGTTCATTGCTTAGAAGATTTTTTTGGTCGGGAGAGCAGGATTCGAACCTGCGACAGCTCGGTATCTGTGGCCTGTGCAGGCTAGAATGAAGCCCACCTTGGGTAGACCTCTACAGCATCTCCACCAGCTAAGCGAGCTAGCCAGCTCGAGAGCTCTGCCAGGCTGAGCTACCTCCCGACAAAAACCATTAGGATAAGACTAAAAGATTTATGTGTTTTGGAAGTTTAATTATGTTTTAGTTCTGTAAACGCGTTTAGAGCGTTTCGGGTAGTCATAACAATGGTGTGTTGATTGTTGAAAACCATAGGTTTAGTAACCCCAGGTGGTGACGCACCGGGAATGAATGCGGCAATCCGAGCAGTCACGCGAATAGCGCATTCTCGAAAGCTTCAAGTTTTGGGATTTAGAAGAGGCTGGGACGGTTTGCTTACTAACAGTTTTGAGCTCTTAACTCCACGCGCAGTTGGAGGGATAATTCAGTTAGGCGGTACCATGCTTCACACGCTCAGATGTCCGAAATTTGAAGAAGAAGAAGGTGTGAAAAAAGCCTCAGAAACCTTGGGGGCGAATAAGGTGGATGGAGTGATAGTTATCGGAGGCGACGGTTCATTTAAGGGAGCCCTAGAACTAGGCAATCAAAGCGGGAAGATAATGGTTGGAATCCCAGCAACTATTGATAATGACGTTTTTGGAACAGATGAAACAATAGGCTTTGACACCGCAGTGAATACTGCAGTGAAAGCCATAGACCAAATTAGGGACACCGCAATTTCACACGAGCGTATCTTTATAGTAGAAGTCATGGGTAGAAAACGAGGTTTTCTAGCATTAAGCGTAGGCATTACAGTTGGCGCTGAAGTTATCCTGATTCCTGAAAACGAATGCAAAATCTCTCAGGTTGTCAAGGTTTTAAGGGAAAATGCTTGCAAAGGAAAAAGAACTGGAATTATAGTTGCAGCAGAAGGCGTGGGTGACACTTCTATAATAGCTAAAGAAATTGAGAAGCAAACAGGTTCAGAAGTTAGGCTATCAATTCTAGGATATGCTCAAAGAGGAGGGAGCCCAACGGCACGAAGTCGCCTATTAGCCAGTCTTTTCGCCGAAAAAGCCGTTGATCTATTATGTCAAGAACAGGGAAACAGAGTTGTTGGATTCCGAAACGGCGCCATCTCGAACATAGAGCTAAAGGAATCCTGCGAAAAAGTGAAGAAGATTGACTCCCGTTTGTTGAAATTAGCTGAAATGCTATCAACGTAGCTTAAACAACAAGAACCCTTTGCAATTCAGATTAGAGACTCATATATTTTAGTTGTTACTTCAGCGACTTTTTCCCAAGTGAAGTATTCAAAAACTCTTCTACGGCCATTCTCGCCCCAATTCCGCGCTTTTTCAGGATTCTTTAGCGTCTCCTTTATTCCCCAAGCGATATCTCCTGGGTCTCCGCCGTTAATGTGTACACCGGTTTGATCGGAACCAGAGCTGATTACTTGCTCTTTGAAACCGACTGTGCCCTTTGCACCTACAACAAGTGGTTTTTCCATAGCCATAGCTTCTAGGCTGACGATGCCAAACGGTTCATAGACGGATGGAAAAACACAGACATCGGAGGCGGCGTAATGTAAGATCCGTTCATCCTCAGGGATAAAATCAAAACGATAGACGATGTTGTTTTTTATTCCAAGTCTCTCAGCGGTTTGTACTATGTCTGCCTGTTCTTCGCCTTTACCTAAAATCACGAGTTTAGTGTCAGGATGATCCTTTAGGACGATAGGTATGGCTTGTAACAAGTTTGTGACGCTTTTCACCCATGTAAGTCGACCTACGAAAAGAAGCATGTTCCAGTCTTTAGGCACGTTGTATAGTTCTCGAATTCTTTCAATGTCTTTTTTGTGAATTTTGTGCGGATTATAGCGCTGAGGGTCCACCCCATTCCAAACCACATTGATTTTTGATTGTGGCCAACCATGCCTTATTAAATCCTGTTGCATTGCGTAGCTGACAGTGATTATTTTATCCGCGCGGATAGCCATTGCACTTTCTAGGTGAGAAACCACTTCAGATCCGTAACCGCCGCTTCTGCCCCACTCGGTGCTGTGAGTGTGAAAGACTACGGGTATGTTTGACTCGTTCTTGATGACTAACCCGGCGATGCTGCTTAGCCAATCGTGGACGCAGACGACGTCAAAATGGTAATTTTCTTTTTTTATTAGCTCATTAAGAAGTTTTGTTGCACTTAGAATATTATAGATGAAGATGTCGTTAAATAGGCGAATATTTGTCCCCCACTTCTTCAAGTCATCAACCACGAAGAAGGGGAAAACGTTGCTTGCGTCTGCGATTAATGGTCTGTGAACCTCTACTCCACGTAGAATTTCTCTGGTTTTCAAGTTACCGCTGTTAAGTGTGAAAATGGAAACGTCGTGTCCTATTTCGACAAACTCGTGCGCCAAGTATTCTGAGTAAGTTCCTAAACCACCGACAAGTCTAGGAGGATATTCCCAAACAAAAAAGCTGATTCGCAAAATCTACACCTCAAAGATACGCTTTACTTAGTTTCTCAGAAATTATTTATAGCTTATCTGAAGGTTGAAAGGCAAATGGCTTAGGTATATGATTCTAGAACTTAACGAATAAAATTCTCCTTCAACAATTTAAGTTTAGAAAGCTAGAAACAAAAAAAGGGATGTGGGTTTGGTTTTTAACTAGTTGTTTATCGTTTTCGAAGCATCAGGATGATTACCAACCCGATGACTACGACTGCGACAATAATGCCGATGATTCCAGGTAGAATGTACGCGTCCGCCAGTGATCCTGTTGTTGATGTTGGTGGAGGTGTTGCAGCTTCAATTGGTTCGTCTACTACGAAAGCAGTTTCAGCGTGTGAACCATATAAACCGTTGGATCCTTTGAATTCAGCGTACAAGTAATATGTACCTGGAATGTCGGGTGTCCAAGCGTAAGCGAAAGCACCGTTCTCAACGCTCGTTGTTGCAGTTCCGATTTCCCGAGCATTCATGTTAGCGTCGACCACGTAAAGTGTCACTTCAACACCGTTCCATAGGTCGTGAGGTGCATAACTGAATTGCTTGTAGACGTGAAGCATCCATTCACTCATGTTGCCGTCAGATACAGCGGATACTCCGCTTGGGAAGCGAAGAGCCAATTCTGGACTCTTTGTTCCTGGCGAAACATCCATGACTGTGCCCCTGATCATAACTGATTGACCGAAAGGCACACCATTATCTGGTGCAGTAACAGTCGTCATAGTTGGTCCTTTACCTACAGCGTATACGCGCTGGTCGTAAGTGTCCATAGTTGCGTAGATGCCGTCGCCCATGACTGCGTTGCCACCCCATCGGGTTGCACGGTACATACCGTTTACTCGGAAGATTTCTTCTCCTGTTGTAGCGTTAAGGCAAATTAGTGGCGCACCGCGCGGCAAAGGATTCTCGGCAGAGTGCTCCAAAGTGCCTACGTAGACCTTTCCGTCAGCAATCATTGTGATCCAGCCCCACCATCGGAGGCCAGTTACTGGTTCACCGTATAGGTCGTCCATATCGTAGGTCCATTCTGTGTTGCCGTTCTCCATGTTATAAGCGTATACTATGCCGCCAACTCCGGTGGAGTACATCATGCCTTCGTAGCAGTACCATGTGTGTTCTACGTTACCCCAACCGTACCAGTCTAAGTAGTGCTCAGACTCGGTTGTCCATAAGTATGTTCCGTCTTCTGTGCTGAATGCAACGTGTTGTCTGTTTTCTTTATTCCAGATCCAAATAATTCCGTCTTCCCATTCGTCACTGCTGCCACCGTAGTGTAGCGTATTAGATCCGGCTAGCCAGTCACTTGGTGGTGTCCATGTTCTGTCGAATATTTCGCTACCTGTTGTAGCATCGACTGCCCATACTCTCACATAGGTTGTATTGAAGAATATAGACATCACGCGATCAGGATAAACCACCAGTATAGGCGCGAAGAACGATGTGCCTGCTGCGTAGTCCGTGGCTATTGATACGTTGACGTCATATTGTGTATGTGCCCATGTTTCATCGCTGCAATTCCATGTTTGTCCATGAACTGAGTTGGCCCAACTGCCGAAGTCAGGATTCGGTCCACCTAAGTGGGCATGTCCCGCTTTCGTTGAGTTCCATCGAAGCATCCGGCCATTCGTGTAATCAATGCTAGTAATGAGTATTTCGCCGCTGGGTCCCCAGGTTCGAGTGCCTCCAGGAACGTTAATGAAACCAAATTGCCAATTGCCCGTAAAGGGATCCCAGAAGTTGAGAGCCCCGCCGCCGGACTGCACTAAGTAAGTGTATGTACCGTCGTAGTTGTAGCTGTTGAAGTATAAGACCATACCGAAGCTGAATGTCTCGCTTGAGCGGAAGACTTCCTCTCCAGTTTTAAGATTTATTCCAACAGTATAGTCTTGGGTCGAGGGTCGAGCCCTTGTTCCACCCGGTTGGTAATAGAGTATTCCGTTCAGGACTATTGCCCCTGGGAATTTGCCTTCGTATGCATCGCCTGTTTCGGCTGCGGCTGGAATATCGGTCCATACGCCTCCTATTAGGCCTCCGGTGGTTATCTCTTCCGTCCATAGTACGTGGGCGGTCTCTGGTGCATCCATATTGTATTCTGCAACGTTATTTTTTGGTCTTTCCCGCCAGTTGCCTGACACAATGCTCCATATTCTTAGTTGTGGATCTATTGGACGGGTCCAATATTCTGTGGGCAAAGGCTGGTCAGGATAGGCTTCGTGCGGCTCTTCGGTAACAACAAGGTCAATCCAATCGGTCTCACTTGCTAGCATCAATGTGCCTTCTGGAAACATTGTTCCTCTCTCATAGTCAAAATACCCATAGGGGTTTTCTTGTTCGGGGAAGTTGAACTTCAACTGGTACGTTCCAACTTTGGTTGGAACCCACACGGTTGCGGTTCCACCTGTTGAGTCGGATCTGTATCCTGCCCCGTTATTGTCTAGCATGATGGTGATGTCGTCGGGGTCAATGATGGTTACTTCATAGCCTTCCCAGCCTTGATCTACTCTTCCGAGTTGCTGGGAAATTCCCATTCGCACCAACACTTCCTCTCCGACGCCCACTGGATTAGGAGTAGCATCAATGAATGGATATGTTTTCAAAGTTTCGCCAATCTGTGCATTTGCAAGCGGTAAAGCAATAATAGAAATTGTCATAGCAAGCATTAAGATTAAAGTCGCAGTTTTAGTTTTTGATATTGCCATTTCTCTTATTTCTCCTTTGATTTTATGTAGAATAGCTCTCGGACAGTGGTCTTAAGTAGTTGCCAGAATACAAAGTTCTGACAGATATCTTAATGGCAATCTCAGCATAGCCTTACACAAAATTACATAAGGGCAAATACACATCCAGTTTGCAATGAATTTTTTTTCCAAGCGTTAATTCTTAGGAGATTTAGACAGAGCAGTATTTCAAGCAATCCTTTCTCAATTTTCAAAACAGCAAAACATAACAAAATCCTGCATTCACCCAAACGGTTATTAAAAAGAGCCATATTGAGTTGAAAATAAGTACACTTCGATTTGAGGCAGAATGTCTGCAACTTTTCATCATAAAATATTCACTGAGCTTCCAGCTAGCTATATGGAAAAACTATTCGCTTTCATATACAAACAGTACCTACTTCCTCAGAAAAAACGGTTCACAAGTTTCTACAGAGAAACAAGAAACGGTGTTCCTTTCATTTCATATGTAATTCTCAGCACAGAAGGAAAGCAACTTCTCAAAGCAGAAGTCAAAGGCAATATGCCAATCGAAATTAAGCTAGTACCTATTGACGGGGCAGCTAATGAAACGATCATTGAAGAAGCAAAACAGGATGTTATCATTGCAGTACAAATATTCGAAGAATACGCAAGAAAATCAACATTATACTTCGCTTGGAGAGAAGGGGAAAACATAGTTCCAGAAACCCTGAAAAAGAAGGAAAAATCCTTTCGCCGTTTGTTTCTTGAAACACAGATCCTGTTCTTCATCGTGTTCATAACTTTGGGTACACTAGTTTTCTTAGCGTTAACATACCTTTATCCCGAAGCTATATGGATAGCACCAGTAGTTCTCATTTCGGTACAGTTTATTTTCGTCTTCTACTCAGCCAATTTCATAGCACGAACAGCTGACTGGCACATAACCAAAGCCAACCCTGCGATACACCTCCTAAAATATAACTTGCCAATAAAAGAAAATGAAGACCTTAGACAGACCCTCAAGCGAGATCAAATATTATCAATAAAAAGGGACATCTACAATGAAATTTTATCTAAACGCGGTGAAATAGAATGCGTGTCTGCACAAAAAATCTTCAGCAAACACGGCATAACTTGCAAGCCAGAGAACTTGACCGCTAGAAAAGTGAATGTGTATGATCTCGTGAAAAAAGTAGCCATAAAATTCGGCTTTTCAGTGCCTAAAATTGTTGTATCAAACACAATGGTTCCCAATGCTGCAGCTGCTGGTCCAAGTCCAAGTCGCGGAGTTGTTTTAATAACCACAGGCCTGCTGGTTCAGCTTGAAGAAGAAGAAGTCACTAGTGTTCTAGGCCACGAATTCGGACACCTAAAAGGAAGAGACCCCCTTATTCTCTACGGTTTAACCTCAGCGGAGTTTCTCTTCAGATTTTACATACTCTTTCCAATCTTTCCATTCATATTCTCTTCTTTCCTGTTTTTCATTTACTACTGGGCAGTAATGATAGCGATCTTCTTCATAGCCAAATTCTTTGAAGCGCGTGCAGATCTCACTTCAGCTATAAAAATGGGAAAACCCGAAATTTTAGCAAGCGCTCTAGAAAAAATCGGCTTCCAAAAATTGATATACGAGAGAACCCCGTCCTTCCGCACTCAAGAATGGCTGGGTTTAGATCCCCACCCACCAATATATTTCAGAGTAAATCGTCTCAAGAAACTTAAGTCGCCGGAAAAAGTGAAGCAGCCACTGATCCAATCAATTAAAGATGTATTTTCAGGATTCAGAGAATCCCTGTAGAAAACAAGCAAAGATATATTTTCACCAGATGTGAAAACTGCTTTTTACAAGTTGGCTCTCTGAGTCTTAATATAAAAAGAAAAATGTTATCCTTGACAATGGAGTTTGAAAACCAAAAAAAGAAATAATGCTTCAAACAGAGTAAAAGTTCTCTGCTTAAGGAGGACAGCTCATAGTTTGAAGCTGATATATGTTGCTATTGATGGTATGGGTGATTTGCCGCTTACTGAATTAGGGAACAAAACTCCTTTGGAAGCGGCTATGACTCCTAATCTCGACTTTCTAGCAAAAAATGGAAAAACAGGACTGATGTACACTGTTAAAAAAGGCATCGCCCCCGAAAGTGATGTGGCAGTAATTTCACTCTTAGGCTATGACCCGTTCAAGTATAGTACTGGAAGAGGTATAATCGAAGCTGTAGGCGCTGGCTTAGATGTAGCAGATGGTGATCTCGCGTTACGATGCAACTTTGCAACCTTAGGCCAAGGCTACGAAATTATCGACCGTAGAGTGAAGAGAACACTTACCACCGACGAAGCTCTGGAACTAAGCAATACAGTCAACGAGAAGATAAGGTTAACATCATGCCCTTCAACATTTGAATTCAAGAGTACTCTGGGGCACCGCGCAGTTCTTGTTCTTAAGAGCAAAAACAACTGTCTTTCTGGAAAGATAACGAACAGTGATCCTGCTTACTCTTTCTTGAACGGTATAGGTATAGCCACGCCTAACGCGAAGATGATCCTAAAAAAAAGCGAGCCTTTGGAAGACACTGAAGAAGCTCGCAACGCAGCTAACCTTGTGAATGAGTTCATCGAAAAAACTCACGAGTTGTGGGAAAACCACTCAATAAACAAGAAACGTGCTGCAGAAGGCAAACTGAAAGCGAATTGCGTCCTCACACGAGATGCAAGCAGCAAATTACCCAAGTTTTTCAACATTAGCAAGCGGTATAACATAAACTTTGCAGCTCTTGCCGATATGCATACAGAAAGAGGCATAGCCCACCTGGCAGGAATGCAAGCAACTCTTCTGCCACCACCTTCCGGCAACCTTGAAAAAGACTGCAAAATCAGAGTTACGAAATTAATGGACGTACTATCCAGATACGACTGTTTTTACATCCACCTGAAAGGTCCCGACGAACCCGCCCACGATGGCGACTGCCACCTAAAAACCAAAATTATCACCTCTATAGACAAACACTTCTTCGGACCTCTACTGAAGGAAATCTCGCTAAAAGATCACATCTTCTGCGTAACCAGCGACCACGCTACACCCTGCAAGTTAAAAGTACACAGCGACACACCTGTTCCTTTGCTCATAACAGGTGGAAAAATAATTGACGAAAATATCGGCAAATTCTGTGAAAGAAACTGTGCAAAAGGAAGCCTAGGCATCCTAAATCGAGGTTGTGAATTGATGCCGAAACTCATGGAACTACTGAGAAAATAGCATTTAAAGATTAAAGCCTTCTTCTTCATCTGACAAGATTAAGAAATCTATTGCTTAAAGAACGGCACAAATTGAATATTCCGTGATCTCTGAAAGAACTGAAAGCACAAATAGATGAAAGAATTGGAAAAAACTCAGTTATGCTTTTCCTGAACTCCCGAATAGTTGCATTTTACCTTTAGCTACATTTTTCATTGCGTCTTTAGCAGGACCAAGAACCTTTCTCGGGTCAAAGTTCTTGGGTGCATCCACAAACCTTTCCCGTACTGTAGCTGTAAACGCTAATCGCAAGTCAGTATCAATGTTTATTTTTGCGATTCCAAATGAAATAGCCTTCTGAATTTCTGTTTCAGGTATTCCTTTTGCACCACTTAGTTCAGCACCATACTTGTTGGCTTTTTCTACTATTTCTTGCGGGACGCTTGAAGCCCCGTGTAGAACAAGTGGTATAGATATTTTTTTACGGATTATCTTAAGTCTTTCCATGTCGAGTTTAGCTTCGGTTTTGAATTTATATGCACCATGAGAAGTTCCAATTGCAACCGCTAACGTGTCAACCCCAGTTTTCTCAACAAACTCCACCGCTGCTTCCGGGTCAGTTAAGATCGCGTCCTTTTCCTCTACAGTTCGCTCTTCAACACCAGCCAGTTTACCCAATTCAGCCTCAACTGAAACACCTCGCGGATGTGCTACATCCACCACACGCTTGGTTACAGCAATATTCTCATCAAAACTCAAGAAGGACCCGTCAATCATGACTGACGTGAAGCCAGCTTCAATGCATTTGACGGCTATTTCAAAATCCCCTCCATGGTCAAGATGCATAGCAACAGGCACAGGCACATTCTTGGCTGCAGTTTTCACTAGGTTTGATATATAAGCTAAACCCGCATATTTGATGACACTAGGTGTAATCTGCATTATCACAGGCGAATTCTCCTCAGTCGCAGCTTCAGCTAT
>Ga0209536_100013162_pt1 | contig 11944 bp, 7 predicted proteins | sample DeeMarSeWOR28_12_FD_187461 | JGI IMG/M metagenome (GOLD analysis project Ga0209536, IMG submission 187461) | Marine sediment microbial communities from White Oak River estuary, North Carolina - WOR-2-8_12 (SPAdes) (version 2) | ecosystem: Environmental > Aquatic > Marine > Intertidal zone >...
CGTCATGGAGGCGCTGGCGGTGTTGAATGGTCTGCCACAGGCCGTCGACCGTGCCGTTTCGGCGGACCTGAAGCGGGCTCTCGATTCCTGGTTGGGCACCTCGCAGCGGACGATCGGCTGGTATGTGCCCCAGGTCGCGCAGGCTGAGGACGTCAAGACCGAGTCAGCCACCGTGATCGGCAGCCCACAAAGGCGAGCAGAGGCGCCCCATCTTGCAGCCAGGCCGGTCATTGACGCCGAAAAGGTCAAGGCCAACGACGCGTCCGGACCGCTACCCGCGGCAGCCGTCGATCGTCTGAGCAACGGCACTGCCGTGATCCTGCAGCGCTCCACCTTGTCGCCCACGCTGCTGCTCAAAGTGGTCATGCCCGGCGAGGTTTCCCTGAGTGCGGCGAACAGCCGTTACGACGTGCCCGTCCATGGCGTGACGTCGCTGGATTTCCAGCTGCTGCCGGAGGAGCTCGAAACCACGCTCGAAGCGCTGCACGATGCGCTGGGGTCGCTTGGGCAAGAAGAGCGACAACTGCAAACCGCCAGCGGCGATCCGGGTGAACGCCTGGAGCAGCATTTCCAGGACCTGCTCGGGTTGTCTCATGGCGTATCAGTGGCGGGCACCCGACCGTTGCCGCTGCTTTTCGTCGTCAGCGGCGACCTCGATCCCGAGCGCGTGCTGTCGCTGTTGGACAGCGCTTTTGGCGAACTGCCCGGCGCGGCGCCCGTCAGCCAGCCGGCGTTGAACAAAACCACCCGCCTGGAACTCGAGTCCATCCTCGACAGTCAGGTGGCACAGGAACAGCTGGGTTACGTCGTTCGGGCGCCCGGTCCCCGCGAGCCGGACGTAGCCGCCTGGTGGATGACCTTGTACATCCTCAGCCATGGCTATGAGGGGCGCCTGGGCAAGGAAGCGATCAGCCGGCGCGGCCTGGTCTATTACATCGACAGCGCTTATCGCTCCAACGGGCTGGAGGGTTGGGTGACCCTCGCTACCGGTGTCGATCCGGCCAAGCTGCCCGCGATGCGTGACCTGCTGGGCGCCGAGCTGGAACGCCTGCAAAGCGAACCGCCGACCCTGTCCGAAATTGACGAAGCGCGGCGGCACTTGCTCGGCCGTTTCGTCAGCGCGGCGCAAAGCAACGGTGAGCTGGCCGATCGATTGGCGCAGGAGTGGCTGTGGTACGGCAAGCTGCCGGATTACCGCTCGCTCGAGGCGCGGCTCAACGCAGTCACCCGGGAAGATGTGCTCAGACTCCTGCCCGCGTTCACGGCGGGCACCGTGGTCGCGGTGCGCAACCCCCGGCCCTGATCCTTACTGGAAATCGCGCGGGATCGTTTCGTTCCAGCTTTTTTCCCGCAACAGCTCACCGTCTTGCAGCAGCCGGCGTGTGTAGTGGTAGTGGAAGTTCTCCCGGTCGCTCGAAAAGTCCAGTTCGGCCTGCCACAGCAGGGTTCTTTCGGGCAGGCTGACCTCGATCTCGTGGGAGCCCGTCATCGCCGTTTTCCAGGGCTCCGAGTCGGAGGTCCGGTGTTCGATGGTTTCCCGGTAGCGCTCAACGCCCCAGGGATACTGCGTGGCGCCCGCGTTGGTCGCCACCGCGGTCGCTTCGCCGGTAGCCGGGTTGCGCGTCACGGCGGAAATCTCGCCGTAACCGGAACTGGTGCCAGTCGCGATGTCTGTGTAACCGGGCAGTTCGGGATTGGGTTCCGGGGTGGCGAAAGAAGGTGCGGGAGCTGCGTCCGACGGTGGCACGACCGGCAAGGTCAGCACCGAGGCGTTCGGGCCGCCGAGCTGTAGCCGCGTAGTCACCGGAAAGGGCGTCGGCCACAGCATCGGCCACTGCGCGTTGTTGACGGCGAGCCGGATGCGGTGGCCCCGCGGAAACACCCACGAGGTGAAATGCATTTCGATATCCAGCGGAAACCACTGGCCCGGAACGAGCGCTTCCGGCTCCCGCGCCGAATTGCGGTGCGTGCCGTTGAAGGCAGCGCCGGTGACCAGGGTCACGGTACCGTCCGGGGCGACGTCGGACAGCCGCGCGACCCAGTTGGCCCGGGGCGCGTCCGCGCTGACCTGCAGCCTCGCCAGCGGCAGGCCCAAAATCTCGGTGTCCGCCGCCAGCGGCGCGGAATCGTATACCAGGCTGAAGGCGTCGGTGGGGCGCTGATCGGGCGCCACGTCCCCCCACCACATGACCGGGCCGCCGCCCTCGACACCGGTCGATGGCACATTGCGCAGCTGGTGCACGTCCGCTTCGGGCCGCGTGTCGGCCAGCGTATGGTTGGGCTGCGGGTAAAAGGATTGTTGCTGAATGCGTTCAATGGGCCAGCCGGCCTCCCAGCGCCAGTGGCCCGGGGCGTAATCGAGATAGGGTCCGGGCGGATGCCACTCGCGCACGTACACGGCGAGGCGGGGTTCCTCCATGATCCCGGTGTCGATGCCCTTGAGCCATTGGTCGAACCAGCGCACGCCTTCGCGGCGCCACTCCATGCCGGGATTCGGGTAGGGTTCGTTCGGCCAGGCATGTATCCAGGCGCCGATCAGGGCCTTCACCGGACCCGCGGCGTTTTCCAGCATACGGGGCAGGCTGTCGCGGTAACCGTCGTACCAGCCGCCAATGTGAAAGGTCGGAATGCGGATGCGGTCGTATTTGTCACGGGCCGAGGCGCGGTCCCAGAACGGGCCGTCGCGTTGCTGCTTCTTGTAGGTCAGCATCCACGGCTCGGTATCGAAACGGTTCTCGAAATAGGCCTCGTCGATGACGTAGTCCGGCGCCCCCGGGCGGGCATTGTCGAGATCCTGGCTCATCTCCCAGGAGTCGAGGTGCATGATGCCGTCCATGTAGTGCACGTCGTCCTGGTAGAGGTCCTCCGTGGCGTCGACCGCGATGATGGCCTTGAGCGCGGGTGGGTTGCGCGCAGCCATCTGGATCGCGTTGAAGCCGCCCCAGGAGATCCCGAACATACCGACATTGCCGTTCGACCACGGTTGCCGGGACAGCCAATCGATGACGATCTCGCCGTCTTCCTGTTCGATGTCCGAATATTCATGTGGAATCAGCCGGCCCTCGCTATTACCGGTGCCGCGGATGTCCACCCTGGCCACCACGTAACCGCGCTCGACGAAGTAGGCATACAAGCCATGATTGCGTGAGCGGGATTCGGTCTTGCGGTAGGGCAGGTACTCGAGCAGGACCGGCAAGCGCTCACCGCTCGTTGTCCCCTTGGGCAAGTACAGGTCCGCCGCCAAGCGCACCCCGTCGGGCATCGGGATCCAGGCCTCCCGCAGGGTTACTGCATCCGTTGTCCCCACCGCGTCGGGGGCTGTTGTCTCAGCGGCCATCGCAAGAGTCGGCAGCAGCAGGACAAGGACCAGCCAGTGAATACTCCGGAACAGCTGCGTGCTCGACTTGCCGTCAGTACAGTCTCTGTTTGCGTATTTCATTGCGGCGCCAGCTCCTCCCATACCCGGCACAGTTCAATGATCACTTCGACGGACTTGTGCATGTCATGCGTCGAAATCCACTCGTAACGAGAGTGGAAATTATGCTCTCCGGCGAAGATGTTCGGTGTCGGCAGGCCCATGAAGCTCAGCCGGGAACCATCGGTGCCGCCACGAATGGGTTTGACCGCAGGTTCCAGCCCTGCGCGGCGATACGCCAGCACGGCATTTTCGACGACGTCCTGATGGTGGTCGAGCACCTCTTTCATGTTGCGGTAGTCTTTGCGCACCTCGACCTCCATCCTCGAACCCGGGTACACGTCGACCGCCTGGGCGGCGAGCTGTGTAACCATTTCCTCCATCACTTCGAGCTGCGCCGAGACGAAGTCTCGAACCAGCATCCTGACCGCTGTCTTCTCGACGCCGGCATCAACCACGTAAGGGTGCACGAATCCCTGGTAGCCCTCCGTGGTTTCCGGCGACAACCCTTCTCTCGGCAGGCGGGTGATAAACTCCGCGGCGACTTTGATGGCGTTGACCATCTTGCCCCTGGCGAATCCCGGATGAGTATTGCGCCCGTGAAAAGTCACGGTAATCGCGTCAGCCGAAAAGGTCTCGACCTGCAACTCGCCGAGCGTTTCCCCGTCCACCGTGTAGGCGCAGTAAGCGCCGAAACGTTCTACATCGAAATATTTTGTCCCGTTGCCGACTTCTTCGTCGGGCGTAAAACCCAACCGTATCGGTCCATGCGCAATCTCAGGATGGTTAACCAGGTATTCGACCGCTCCCATGATCTCGGCTACCCCGGCCTTGTTGTCAGCGCCGAGCAGAGTGGTCCCCGAAGCGGTGATGATGTCATTACCGACCTGTTCTGCGAGTAGGGGGTTTTCCACCACGGAAATCACAACTGATGGATCGTCCGGCAACACGAGGTCGCCACCGTCGTAGTCCCGGTGAATCACTGCTTTTACCTCTGCCCCGCTCATCTCGGGGGAGGTGTCCACATGGGCCAGGAACCCAATGATCGGCACGCCGGGCTTTGGGCTGGTGGCGGGCACGGTGGCGAACACGTAGCCGTGGTCGTCCATCGTGGCGTCCGCGAGGCCCAGTGCCAGCAGCTCGTCGCGCAACAGGTTCAACAGATCAAGTTGCGAAGCAGTGCTGGGGAAGGTTCCCGAATCCTCGCGTGATTGGGTATCGATTTTTACGTACTCCAGAAACCGCTCCACGCAGTTCGTGGCGTACCGGGGCTGATCTCTGGAAATCATGGCTTACAGTCCCACCAGGTGGTCAAAGCGCGGACTTCCGCGCAGGCATTGCAACTGCTGATTATCAGCGAATTGCCGACGACCCCGCAAACCGCTACTTGGCCAATTCGTACAGATATTCGACGTACGCCAGCACGGCGCCGTCCCAGCCCCGCACGTCGGGGTTGGTGGATTCGATAACGAAGTACTCGTCCGGAGCATGCGCGCCGCTGCCGTGGCCGAGACCGTAGTGGGCCGAGGCGAGATTCAGCGGGGCATCCGTGAAAATATAGCCGGGATAGGAACCGGCGCTGCGTGGCCAAAGCATCGGATCGATACCGGCATGCTTCAGCACCGCAATCTGCGCCTGTATCAGCGGGGCGCTGGCCGGCGTGCTGGTCGGGCTATAGCCGCCGCTCATGTTCACCTCGATGTCACCGAAGCCGTGGTCGACCAGATGCGCCCGCAAGGCCGCGAGCGCGCCATCCGCCGTCATGTCCGGCACCAGCCGCAGATCCAGTTTCGCTTCCGCCCGGTGCGGCAGAACGGTTTTGCCGCCTGGCCCGGTGTAGCCGCCGACCAGACCCTCGATATTGACTGTCGGCTGCGAGACGAGGCGCTCCAGCGCTTCGACGAAGGGCAGGTCATCGATCCAATGCTGGGTGCTGAGTTGTTCCTTGAGCTTCGCTTCGTCACTTCGCTTGGCGGCTTCGGCGATCATCGCCTTGTGTTCGGCGCTGATAGGCAGCGGTTGCGGGTAGTTGTCGATGGTGATGGTGTTGCCGTCCGCGGAGACCAGCGTGTTCAGCGCATGCACCAGGCGCCAGGTGGGGCTGTCGATCATCGCCTTGAGCGAAGAGTGCACGTCCTTGGCCGGGCCCCGGCCCCACCGCTCGCCGCTGGAGATCAACTGGACTTCGATGACACCTTTCGCGCCCAGGTTCACTCTCACCAGTCCGTCACGGTCCTGGGACGCCGACGGAATGAATACGCCCACGCTCCCGGCCAGTGCCGACCGTACTTCCGGCCGACTCACGATTTGTCCGATGTGCGGCGAGCCGATCTCCTCCTCGCCTTCCGCAACCAGCACCAGGTTGACCGGCATGTTCCGGCCGGCTCCGCGAATGGCGTGGAGTGCGGCCAGGAAGGCGGCTTCGGGCCCTTTCTGGTTCACCGCCCCGCGCCCCATGACGACTTTGCCCAGGCCCGGTTTCTCGACGATTGCAGCCTCCAGCGGCGGCGACGACCATTCCTGCGGGTCGAAGTGCTTTACGTCGTACATGAAATACACCCCGACCGTCTTGGCTGCGCCGGCGTCGAGCGTCGCGAACACCCCTGGCTTGCCGTCGGTTTCGATCTTCACCGTCTGCTGGAAGCCTGCCTCCTGCAGCATCCGGACCATGTGATCCGGACCCTCCGGGTAGCCGAGGTCCTGCGCCGCGATCGACGGCAGCCGGATCCAGTCCTGCAGGCGTTTCACGCCTTCGTCGTGTTGCCTGGCGATCTGGGCACGGATATCGCTGAAGTCGGATTCCGCCGACCAGGCGGCGGGCACTGCCAGGAGTGCCGCCGCGGCGAGGAGGGAAATCAAGAGGACTATGTGTCGTTTCATTGGATTCTCATGGTTGGCATGGTGGATAAGAGTTACTGGCGCTAACCAACATCGAAGGGTCGCTCAGCGTGTTTTGTTCAATCCTGCTTGCGATAGCGGCGCGACTGTCTCTGCGTCAGTGACCGGGCCAGCCTGAGCGGCAGCTTGTGCGAAAGCATGGCGATGAATTGATTGACGCGGCCGGGAACGGCGATGGAGCGTGGTGGACTTCGGGTGACCGACTCGATGCCGTAGCGAACGACGTCGGCAGCCTCCATCCACATCGAGGGATGCATCTGGTTGACGAGTTCGCGCGTGCCCAGCACGTCGTGGAACTCGGAATAGGTAAACCCGGGACACAGCGCCGAGATCGCCACGCCGGTATCGAGATTTTCCATGGCCAGCGCTTCGGAGAACTTGATCAGGAAGGCCTTGGTGGCGCCGTACAGAGTATGCCGTGCCGTGCCGGGCACGAAGCCGGCCAGCGAGGCGACATTGACGATAAACCCGCGCCGCCTTTTCTGCATGATCGGCAGCAGTCGCCAGGTCAGTTCGAGCACCGAATTCAGCATCACGTCCAGCGAGGCGGCGTGGACCCGCCAATCCGACTCCAGGAAGGTGCCAGGGACGCCGTATCCGGCATTGTTGACCAGGAACTCGACCTCGATCGAGGCCGCAGCCAGAGCCGACTCGATGCTCCCGGCTGCTCGGGGCTCCGCGAGGTCGAGCGGGAGGACCAGGCAGTCGACCGCATGCTCACGCTTCAGGGTGGCGGCCAGCTCTTCCAGGCGGTCCTGCCGCCGGGCCACCATAACCAGTGAATAGCCTCGGCCGGCGAGTTGCCGGCAGAATTCGGCGCCGATGCCGGCCGAAGCGCCGGTGACCAGGGCCCAGGGAGCTTCATCTGCTGAGCGATTCATGTACTGTATCCGCTTGAGGCGAGGCTCCAGAATACTCAAGCCTCACCGGTCGGGAAAGGTCCGCGGCTCAATCCGCCCTTGATGAAGCCATGCTCGCTCGAAATGGTGTGAGAATTTTCCCGTTAAAATGGCTTCTCCAAAGCCTAAAAGCGCGCTTCAAGGTTATGCAAAAAGCACTTCTGACATTACTTGCCGCCACGTTCATCGCGCTTGCCGGATGCGCCACCAACGCCGTGACCGGCGCGCGGAATTTCCAGGTGGTCGGCAGTGACTGGGAACAGCAGGTGGGCAGCCAGATGTACGCGCCCATGAAACAGTCCCAGGGCGGTGACTTCATTCTGGACCCCGAGTTGACGGCCTACGTGCAGGAGGTTGGCAACCGGCTGGCAGAGCGCGCGCGGCGCAGGGACGAGCTGGATTTCGAGTTCAGCGTATTGAACGATTCGGTGCCCAATGCCTGGGCGTTGCCCGGCGGCAAGATCGTTGTGAATCGCGGCTTGCTGACGGAGCTGGATTCCGAGGCGGAACTGGCCGCCGTGCTGGGTCACGAGATCGTGCACGCGGACGCCGCCCACGGAGCGCGCGCCCAGTCCAAGGGCATGCTGGTGCAACTCGGGGCGGTCGCCACCATGGTGGTGCTCGGCAGCACTCTCGACAACCCAACCGCCCGGGAAATGGGCATGATGGTGCCGGCGCTGGGGGCGCAATTGCTCACGCAGAAGTACGGCCGCGACGCCGAGCGTGAATCCGACAAGTACGGCATGCTGTACATGTCCGAAGCCGGCTACGACCCGCAGGGCGCGGTTGAGCTGCAGCAGACCTTCCTCCAGCTCTCCGAAGGGCGCGACGCCGACTGGCTGACGGGCCTGTTCGCATCGCATCCGCCATCGCAAGAACGTCTCGACAATAACCGGAGAGCTGCGAAGAAGCTACCGCCAGGCGGCGAAACCGGCCGTGAGCGCTATCAGCAAAAAATGGCCTACCTGCGGCGGGTCCAGCCAGCCTACGACGCCTTCGAAGAAGCCAACAAGGCCGTCAACGAAGAGCAGCTGCCGCTGGCTCAGGAGAAGCTCAACCAGGCCCTGTCCCTGGAACCCCGGGAATCGCTGTTCCACGCCCTGCAGGGCGACATCCATGCCCTGAACGACAAACCCAAAACGGCCATCAAATCCTATTCGCGAGCCATCGAAGCCAATGAGAATCTGTTCTATGGCTTCCTGCGCCGCGGCCAGCTCACTTACAAACTGGAACAGGGCGAGGCGGCCCGGCCCGACCTCGAACACAGCCTCGAACTGATGCCCACCGCCGAGGCGCACTTCCTGCTCGGCATGCTCGATAAGCAGGCCAAGCAGATCGAGAGTGCGCTGCAGCACTTCCTGGCCGCAGCCCAGTCGGACTCCGAAGCCGGGCAACGCGCGACCGTCGAATACGTGCGCCTGGACGCCCCGCAAAACCCGGCAAGGTACATAGGCACGCGCGTGGCGGTTGATGACGCCAACGCGGTCTGGGCAGTGATCGGCAACCTCACTCCCGTACCCCTGAGCGATATCGAGGTCAGCTACGCCTGGCTGGACGATCAGGGGCAGACGCGGCAAGGCAGGGTCGCCTATCCGGGGCCGCTGGCCGGCGGTGCGCAGGATAAGCTGCCATTGAATATCCGCCTGGCGGATGTGCGCGACTTGAACCAACGCGTGCGGGTTGAAATCATCGCCGCGCGCGTGCCCGAATGACCCGCCTCAGGTTCCAGCCGGCGGGACATCCGTTACAGGACTCCTGACTGATCAGTCCTGATCGAATCCGCCATGAGCGGTGATTCCAGCGGTAATCTCGCGGTGGCGGACATGTTCGCGATAAATCAGGAACAAACCGCTCATGACGATGATGCTGGCGCCCAGCCCGGTCCAGACATCGGGCACGGTCGAGAAAATCACGATGCCAAACAGCGTTCCCCACAGCAGTTGCACATAGTGGAACGGGGCCACCAGCGCGGTCTCAGTCATGGAAAAGGCCCGCGAAGTCATCAGACTGCCCCCGACATGAAACATGCCGATCAGCGCAAACAGGCCCCACTGGCCGCCTTTCGGAATCATGGCCTGCCCGTCCCAGAAGGTGAGAACACCGTATGCCTGCAGCGAGATGACCGAGCCAAACAGGGAGAAAGCGAGCAAGGGCTCATCCTCGCCGATCCTGCGGGCGATATTGGTCGCGACGGCGAACAGCAGGGCTGCGAGCAGGATCCCCAGCGCCGCCGGCTCCATTCGCTCGATGCCAGGCCGCAGGACGACGACGATGCCGATAAATCCGCCCGCCATCGAGAGCCAACGGTATTTGCCGACTGTTTCCTTGAGAAAAACAATCGACAGCAGCGCGGCAAAGAACGGCCCGACAAAGATCAGGGTGTAGGACAGGGCCAGGCCCAGCTGTTTGAACCCGTTGATCATCGCGAAGAAGATCAGCACCCCGCATAGTGCGCGCAAAACATGCAGCCACAGGTTTTCCGTGCGCAGAGCCGCCTTGATGCCGCCTATCCAGGGGGAAACCAGCAGCAGCAGGGGCAGAAAGAAGAGCTGGAGAAAGAAGGCGATCTCCGTCGGCGCAAACCCATCGTCGGCCAGGATCTTGATCACCAGGTCGCCGACCGAAAACAGGCTGAAGCCGCCCAGAGCAAACAAAATGCCGCGCTTGTCCTTTTTGCCAAGTGACAACATCATGCGTCTCAGCAGGTTGCGTGCCTAAAAGCCCAAAGCGCGGGCTGACCACGCAAAGACCGCGGCGCGCCGGGAGCCTGGATCAATTTTCGGCACGTCCTGCGTCGAGCTGACGCTGGTAGTCCGCTGCATCGAAATGCCCCCTGGATTCGGCAATCAGCTGGTCGGCGCCCAGTGTCCATTCTTCGTACCCGCTGATGCGTACCGCGCTGCCGCTGCCGCCGGGGCCCGCGTGGGTGCCGGTCAGCGTCCAGCGATAGACGGCCCGGTTGCCATCGATGCTGAGCCCGTCCATGGTCACGACCAGGTCGGGAAAGGCGGTCATGAAGCCCTGCGCATCCGCCGCGATGGCATCCCGGCCGACCGCGGGCTTGCCGTCGTTGATCTGCAGCGAGCCGTCCACCGCAAAAAAAGCGGCGACGCGGGCGGCGTCCTGGCTGCACCAGGCGGCGGTATACCGGGTTGCGAAATCCTGCAGCTGGATTTCGTCCATGGGTGACTCCTTCGGCGCACAGCCGGCCAGCACGAACAGGGACATTGCTGACACCAGCAGCAGTTGGCTGGCATCGAAGCGACACGGCGAAGAGGTCCACAATGATCTGGCAGGTGGGTTCATGTCGGCAAGCTTAGCCGAACAAGCCCCAGGCTGAAATCACTTTGCAGCCCGGTCAGTAGCCGCGGCGGATCGGTGGGGGCGTCGGGCAGCGCGCCAGGTTCAGGCCAGCAATTCATCCAGAAACTGTCCGGCCGTGGCCAGGTAGCGGTCGATGTCGCTTGCTGCGTGCGCAAACGAAACCTGCGGGCCGGCTGAAGCCACGGCGTCCCAGATGCCCCGATTTGCCATGAACACCCTCCGGGTGTCGATGAACTCCCAGTCCAGCGAAACCTCGGCCTCATTGAAATTTCTCGGCAGCTCGCTCGCCAGGCAATAGCCCGACCGGGGCCCCAGCCGGAACGCCCTCCAGGGCAATTTCCTCGTTTCAAACAGACCTTCGAGGCCATCGGCCAGGCGTGCGCCCAGTCGCGTAATGCGCTCAAATGCGGCTGGCGTCAGCACGTGTTCCAGCGCGGCGCGAGCAGCCGCCACGGCCAGGGCGCTGGCATAAAGCGTGCCCCCGGTAGCCAGGCCGGCGGGCCCGGTGTCGATATCGATATGGTCGGCGACGGCGTGTGCGATCTCCTCCGTCATGCCGTAGAGCCCAAAGCTGACACCTGAACCGAGGCCCTTGCCAAGCACCAGGAAGTCACAGCCGAGCTGCCAGTGCCGGCCCAGCCCGCCATAGGCGAATTGAAAAGTATGGGCCTCGTCCAGGCATAGCAAGGATCCGTACTTTTGCGTCAAGCCGCGCACCCCCGCGAGGAAGCCCGGCTCCGGCAGGATGATGTTGCAGTTGCTCAGGGCGGGTTCGGTCAGAACGAGGGCGACGTCATGGTTCACCAGGGCCGCCTCGAGCGACTCCAGCGAGTTGAACGGGACGATGCGCGTGTCGAGCGCCGCATCGCGCGGCAAACCCAGCAAGGCCTGCTTCACGCCATCGTCTTTTCTATCCACGAGTGTTTCGTCGATGTGGCCGTGGTAGTGTCCGCCGAAGACCACCACCTTGTCGCGGCCGGTCAGGAGGCGGGCGATCCGCAGGACCTCGGTGTTCGCGCCGGAGGCTGACAGGGTGAACTGCCAGGAAGGTATCCCGGTGCGCTCGGCCAGCAACTCGGAGACCACCACCGCGTCTTCGCCGGGCAGCAAAAAATGAGCGCCACGATGGAGCTGACTGCAAACGGCCTCTTCAATGGCGGGGTGCCCGTACCCCATCGTCATGCTCAGGTCACAGACGTTGAAATCGAGGTAGCCGTTGCCGTCCACGTCGAAGAAGGTGGCGCCTTCACCATGAGAAACGAAAATGGGTGGCGTGCGGTACAAGCCCTTCATCCAGGCCATGGGCACGCCGCCCGGCATGTGCCTGCCTGCCCGTGCGTGGAGTTGCGCGGAGCGCGCCGTGTTGGCGCTGAATGTGGCATCCTCGCGACGCCGCAGGTCCGCGAGC
>Ga0209536_100013163_pt1 | contig 11944 bp, 13 predicted proteins | sample DeeMarSeWOR28_12_FD_187461 | JGI IMG/M metagenome (GOLD analysis project Ga0209536, IMG submission 187461) | Marine sediment microbial communities from White Oak River estuary, North Carolina - WOR-2-8_12 (SPAdes) (version 2) | ecosystem: Environmental > Aquatic > Marine > Intertidal zone >...
ATGAAAACGATCTAAGCTCCATCATTGGCTTCATACACAGCCTTGGAGACGAGGAAGTCTGCAGTTGCATGCAGGGCGGTTCTGAAACCGGGCTGGCCGATGAACTGGCAAAGAAGATGAAAATACCTCCGCTGCCATCCATAGAAAAAGCCCTCACCATCCTTCCCCAGCTTGCCGAGCCGTATGATATAAAGCATGATCTGAAAAAACTTGCTAAACAGGCATACATTGAACAGCAGCCGGAATTCCTCAAGATGTTCGGTCAGAAAAGATCCCCTTGCGACCGTCAAGGGATGTAAGGATTGAGGAAACCGCAACAGGGCTGATAACTTCTGCTTGAAATGGCAACAGAAATGGGAGGGCTCCATCAAGACATCTTGCCTAAATGTTGATTTTTTGACCCAGAATTACCAATATATATATTCACTGGATATCTTGAGTCTGGCAGACATATCTGCAGAAATCTGGACTTTCAAATGTTATATTGCTCAATGCTATATTCCATTTTAAAAGTATAGACAGGCAAAGAGTTTTAATAAGTTGTCACTTTTGTTGACTGCCTGTTCGGAGAATCACTATAGATTGAATGATTGTTAACTTGTTTTTTAATACGTGGAGGTAGTTGATTAATGTGGAATGAAATATTCAAGGAAATATCTAGCAAATATAATCCCAGATTCGGCCAGATTTCCGTGGAAAATGGGTACGTAACTTCTGAACAGGTCAAACAGGCGTTATTGGAACAGATTGATGATGATCTTAACCACAGACCACACAGACTTCTCGGAGAAATCATGTTGGCCAACGGTTGGATGACTGTTAAACAAATCGAAAAAGTTCTTAACAAACTGCACAAAATGGAAAAAGAAAAATAAAATTAAGGATATAAAAACCGCTGTTCTTCATAAATCTCCAGCAGCCCTAAATATAATCAGCAATTTAAGACCACTCTTTGTTGGGGGCATAATGGTCTGAAAAGTCTCAAATCTATCTTCTGTTAAGCATTTTTGCTTATTTATAGTTTATAATTTCTATTTGCCCTATCTCTCATCCAATCACTTATGCCCATATTAAATATGATGGGAATTAGGAAAATTAAAACTAATCCAAGGATGATTAACCACCTGTCATTCCAAAAGGCATAATCTTTCAAAATTCCGAGATAAAGAAAAGTAAGAGAAGCCATTAATAAAAGCCTCAATATCCAAGTATCCAAGCCTTTAGCGTCACCAATAGTGTTTTCTGATTTGTTTTTTGCAAGGGGATATAAGTACAGAAACCCGATACTTGATGTCTGTAAAGAAAAAACGGAAAGAACACTTATCAATGAAAGAAAAAGCCAAATGTTTGAACCAGATTCGCTTTCAACGAGGAAATATAAATTAGCGCCGAGAATTATGCCTTGAATTATAAATGATGGCCATTGGGTCCCTTGAGTCATTATAAACTCCTTTATGTTTTAGAGGCTTCCCTAAGTTTTTTTCTTGCTTGAGAGCAAGCATGTAACCTTCCCTGAGTTTGTTAATCAGATCTTCTCTCTCTGAAGAAAACCCCCTCTTAAGTCATGTATAGAAGCATAACCATTCTTTTAAACATAAATCTTCCAGTATTTTTTCAACCGGCTAAAAGTAATTTTGGTCTCCCAAACTTCAACCAAAATAACCAGCCGAATTTCAGGAAAGAAAAAATCAAACAACTTGCCGGAAGCATACCCCTTTATTTAAAACTTTCCCTTCAATACTCCATTGTTTGGGGATAATAATATTTTCTGTAACCTTACACCTGCTTCTGACAACTTCCGTCAATCATTATTTCTGATTCTTAAATATTTATCAGATTTGCCAGAAAAAAGAGCAATAAAAAAGCCCTCCGGTTAGAGAGGTTTACATAACTTTTCAGAATCGGAACTTTTTGAGCCAATTTCAGTGTTGCCATGGGCGGTGGGCAATAGCAACCGGCCGATCAATACGGTTATTCATCTCCAAAGCATTAAATGAGTTGGACCGTTTGGCTTCTTTCTTGTAAGTTTTTTCTCAAAAATTAACCATTGAAATGAGAGTTGGACCTTTCCGACTATCTTCCAAAGCTCCAGCCTGTTTAAGCAATTTGATGATTTCAGTATATCCTCTTTTTTTTGCAATCATTAATGCTGTAATGCCATTTTGAGATTTCGCATTAACTTGTGCACCGGCTGCAATCAATATTTTAACGATATCAATGTTTCCAGTAAATGTTGCATTCATCAGGATAGTGGTACCATCTTCAGCCTTTGCGTTTATATCTGCACCATGATCAATTAATGTTTTGACAATATCAACATGGCCTCCAGTGACAGCATTCCACATTGCTGTCAATCCACACATTTCGCATGCGTTCACATTAGCGCCACTATTCAGCAGTATTTCCACAATCTCCTTATAGCCGTTCGCGGCTGCGCCCATCAAAGGTGTTGTACCTTCATTGGACTGACAATTTACATCCGCCCCATTGGCAATAAGAAGCGACACAATTTGAAGGTGTCCCTTATGGGCAGCATTCATGAGCGGGGTGCTCCCAATATTGCTTCTGACATTTACGTCAGCATTATTGGCAAGGAGTATTTTCACTATATCAAGGTGCCCTCTGTTTGAAGCATATGAAAGAGCGGTTACCCCCTCTTCATTTTTTGCATTTACATTGGTACCTGCAGCTAATAGCTTTCTTGCTGCCTCTGTGTCTCCATAATAACAGGCATCTATCAAAGACAGTTGAAACGCTTCATGTATTGAGGTCTTTTGTTGTTGCGAATCTTCAAGAAAAACAAGACTGCGCATCATCTCATCTGAGCGAAAATTATGACTTTCTTCCATAAATATAAAATGATAGACAATGTCCTCCGTTCTATGGAGATATAATATGGACTTAATTGCCCTATCATACTTTGAAACCTGATAGATTATTTGAACCTTATAAAAGTCTCTTTTATTAAACTGTACCTCATTTTCTTTAACGATCTCACAACTTGCTGTAGGTATTTTTTTTAAAATTTCCTGACACGTCGCCTTTGTAAATTCCAAAGCAATATTGCGATAAGAAAGATTTCGGGAGGATCTTGAAACCATGATTTCTATGATAGCTCCGTCCTCTCTGTTCACCCACAGCACAAGTTCATCTTCGCTCAGGTCTTGCTGCATTACCCAATCGCCAGGGGGAGCGTTTATTGATAGACTGTACGCCGGGATAGATATCCTGTTTTCTTCCGTAATGATTTCTTGACAGGGGTTGACAGGGGTTGTCCTGAGCGATGTGTTTGATGAGGCACATCCGGAAAAAAAGAGAGGGAAAAGAATGCTTATGCAAAACAAACTTTTAAGAACCTCATGCATTGGAGTCTCCTCCTCGTTGAGGTTTAGGATAGCAATCTTTATATATAAATAATAAGGATCAGGGCAGGTGGGAATCAAGTGCCACAATGTGCCAGGAGGGTGGCAGGCATTGGCGGAAGATATACCCTGCGTAAATAGAATTCAGCAGGAATTCTTAGATTCAGTGTGAAGTCTGCACCAAACATCAGAAATCAAGTCATTCAATCTTTTTGTTTCGAGGCGATGTGTATTACTGAAATAAAACAGGCGAGATCATTTCCGGCACCAGCTTTCATAAGTAATTGTCCCGGCATACTGGCTAATCAATGTCATACAATTTATCCAGGTTTTTTTCGAAGAAATCTTCTTGCCTAACCTTATGTTTAAGTGCCCCTCTAACTGCATCAACAAAACCATCTTGCCAACCTTTTTTATAGAGTAGAGACTCTTGTTCTGTCAAATTTTGGGTTTCTGATTCAAACAAATTTTCTAAATATTTTTTTTTAATTTTCCCGCCAGTTCTTTTCCCATCGACAAAACCTTGTTCATAACCTGCTTGCTTGTAACATTTTTCGATGTCCATTGGCCCTTCTCTAAATTTTGTTATATGGGAATTGAAAACGATGCCTTCCCAGGAATAGTCGTTTCCCTCAAAAAGGTCTTAAAAGGTTATTCTAAAAGTACTCTTTATGCACCGGGATCTGCTGCAGTGCCATAAAGAGGTTCAAATATTAAATTCTTAAAACTAGTTATAGTGAGACGAGGTAAAAAATTCAAGTGCCACAATGTGTTAGGAATACAACGGATATTTACTTTAAATGACTGTATTATGTGTGGACTCAGGAATGGTTTACAAAATCTTTAGCTTTCCTGAAATTATTCTTAGGTATTTAAGAGTTTTTCTTTCTTGTTATAATTAAAATTTTCTTGGAGGTATTCCTCATCTGTCTTGTAGAGCCGATCCCGTAGTTTTTACTACTGCCTCGCCCTCGATGACGACCACACCCTCAGAATTTATACAAACTGTTCGCAATGTAACAATGGGCTTGTCTTCCCGGATATTTATTATTTCAACTGAGGCAGTGACCAATTCATCAATAGCAACGGGAGCCTTAAAAGAAAGGCTTTGCCCAAGATAAATACTTCCTGGGCCGGGAAGTTTCATGCCGATAAGCCCTGAGAACAGGCTGGCAACTAACATACCATGCACAATACGCTGGCCAAAAATTGATGCCGCACCAATGTCTTTGTCCAGGTGCAGCGGGTTTTTGTCATTTGATATATTGGCAAAATGAAAAACTTCCTCTTCAGAGAAAGCTTTTCTGAGTAAAGCTTTCTCTCCTACCTTTAGATTAATGCCCATACGAGATTCTCGTTGCAAAAGTGAATCTTGATTATTGTTTCAGTTATGAACCCACTAATAATATCTGGAAGTGTGAAGTAACAAAAACTATGGAGTGAAATATTTTTTTCGAATAGAACTTCCTCGGTTACTTTAAAGACCAGAATATGCAAATGAAAGGGGATTCGCCTGCATTGGCATTGTCTCTTTTCTTTTGCAGCATGAAAGGGCTAAGTTTTCCTATCCTGATTCTTTGGTATAGAAACGGAGTTCTCCCGTATAGACCGGGATTGCAAATTTCATCAGCAGGGTATAAATCAGTGCACCGGTGGCCCAGACCCCAACAGTGACTGCCTTTTCAACAAATGTGGGTGTATATTCATATATTTCTCCCAGGGTGCCGGGAACAAAGCCGGGGATTGAAAGTCCCATGCCTTTCTCGATGTAGACACCTATAATAATCAGAACACAGGCAATATTGAGGGTAAGAAAGTTTTCTCGCGTTTTCGGTCTTAAGAAAAGAAAGAAGGCAGTTATATTGAAAAGCATCGCGGTCCACATCCAGGGTACCAGCCCATTATGGCCGTGCAGGCCGAAATAGAGATACTTCATTGGAGCGAGATGGACAGAGCCGGAATAGAATTCCTTGAAGAATTCTGCTGCCAGCAGGAAAAGGTTGATGCCCATGGCATAGGCAACCAGTTCGGCAATTTTAAATATGGCTTTGTTGTCAATTTCGATCTTGGAAACTTTCCGTACTATCTGAAAGATGATCATCATAACCGCCGGCCCGGAGCAAAAAGCTGAAGCCAGAAATCGTGGTGCCAGGATAGAAGCATTCCAGAAAGGTCTGGCTGACAGTCCGTTGAACAAAAATGCGGTAACGGTATGGATACTGACAGCCCAGGGAATGGATAGAATGATGAGCGGTTTAATGATCTGCAGGCTGTATTCTCTGCTGTGAGCCATTTTATAAAGGGCATAGAATGAAATAAAGAGATTTATGGCCAGATAGCCGTTCAGGACAACAATATCCCAGGCGAGAAGGGAAGAGGGAAAGTTCATCTTGCCGATAAAGGGGATGACATGCCACAAACGGTCAATTCTTCCCATATCAATAACGACAAACAGGATGCACATGGTGATTGCTGAAACAGCAAGCAATTCCCCGAAAAGGACAATCTCCTTAATGGGTTTGAAATTGTAAATATAAGCCGGGACAACCAGAAGGACGGCCGCTGCTGCCAGGCCTACCAGGAAAGTGAAGTTTGAAATATAAAAACCCCAGGAAACCTGGTCCCGCATGGCGGTAACAATGAGCCCTTTCTGAAGCTGTGTAGCATAAGAAAAAGCACCGATGAAAATGAGCAGCCCAAGAAAGGCGAGCCAGGCATAATATAATTTACTACCCACGGTCACCTGTTTAAGAACAGTAAAGAAATCTTTAATTGGATTCATTATGCAACATCCCTCCGCTAGTCATTTATCAGGTAGCGAAAAAGTAATAGAATTTTGGAGAGGTATTCAGTTCCTCCTTCAAACGGAAGACCCTTTTGTTTTCAATGAGATAACGGATTTCGCTCTTGGGATCAAGGAGGTTGCCGAACTTCCTGGCACCTACCGGGCAGATCTCGACACAGGCAGGGTATCTTCCCGGATTACCGCGGGTTCTCTGGATGCAGAAGGTGCATTTTTCGACGACCCCCTTATAGCGGGGCCTGTTGCCGAGATAATGGGTTTCAGGGTTTAATTCTTCCTTGGCTATCTGCGGTTCTCCCCAGTTGAAGCGCCGGGCGCCGTAAGGGCAGGCAGCCATGCAGTAGCGGCAGCCGATACACCAGTTATAGTCTATAACCACGATGCCGTCAGGTTCTTTCCACGTGGCCTTTGTTGGGCAAACCTTCACACATGGGGGGTCTTCACACTGCTGGCACTGAACCGGCATATAAAAATAGCCATCTTCCGGGACTTCTTCAGGGTAGTAATAGTTGTCAGCCTCTTCCAGGTCGCTTACCCATTTATGCCCTTTTTCAAATTCCAGGACCGTAATATAATGGATCTGCGGGTCTCGTGACTGGTTATTTTCGCGCACGCAGGCATAAACACATCTCCTGCACCCAATACAGCGCGACAGATCAAGCCCGTAGCCGAACAGAGTATCAGGCAGAGCATCAGTTGTTTTAATGTTAAAAGAGGTTTTGTACTTGTCGGCATAATCCTTTTCCAGGCGTTTGATAACGTGCGCGAGTTCTTCTTTGCTCATCTCCTGGAAATGTTTCTGGAAAAAAGATTGCCACACTGCGGCATCAGATATGCCGACAGGGATTGCCAGTGTAGCAGCACCTGCAGCTGTTCCTTTAAGAAAGTTTCTACGTGTAATGGGTTTATTCTTATTGATGCTGCGTTTGTTTTTATTCATAGCTGTTTCCGGTAATAGGAAGATGGGTTCACATGTTGGCAGCCATATTGTTCAGGTGTTACTGAATATTCCCAAGCGGATTGCGGGGAATTTCCTCATCCGTAAGTTTTCGGTATTTAATTTCCAGCGGGTTATCGGGGGGTGGCATGGGTTTTATGGGTTTGAATCTTGGATTGTGAGGATTGTGACAGTGCACACACAACCGGTATTCTTTCTTGCCGTTCCATTCACCGGTCCGTTTGCCATGTATTCCAGCCTTCCAGTCCCGGAATATGGTACCATGACACTGACCACAGAGGTTATATGATTCTTCAAAGGAAACAAGGTCGCCGTTCGCCAGTCTGAGTACATCTCTGTTGTCCGGGTTATGGCAGTCAAGGCACCACCGCTGACCACTGGCATGATTGAACATCTTCGATATTTCAATGTGTTCATCCTCCAGTTCTCTTCTTTCCGGGTTAACATCCATGTCTGCATGACATTCGGAACAGGGGAAGATCCCTTCTGTAAATGGAGGGGGAGGAGTAAAGAACCTGGGAATGTCATCAATCTCGGCGTAACCGGATTCAAGGGGAATATGAAAACACGTGAGGACTGCGAGCAGGATAAGAAAGCGAGTTATAAGACTCATGGGCTAATCTCCGTTCTGAAGAGAAAAGAAATGTCTCATGAAGAAAAAATGAAAAACAATACTATTAAACTAAAAATGTCTAGTGGTTTGGCTCAGTTATACTCTAAATGTGGTTTTTCTGTAAAGCCCAATCTTTTATTTTTTTTCATAGGATTTTAAAAGCAGGAATACCACGACACTCAAACCAACAAAAAGAAGAAACAGATAAGCTGAGAAATTCCTTCTGAACGCTAGCATTTTGAAAGATTCGTTTATCTCAGTTTCGATTATTTCTAGTTTTTCTGTATAGTCACTGGATTTTATCCTGATGGCATCAACATCAATGGAGTGGAAAAGGGTGCGGAATTCGGCATGGGTTCTGAAAAAAGCCTTTTCCTGGCTATCAGTTTCAATGCCAAGCAACCTGAGATGTTTCAGATCCTTATCAATGCTGTTCAGCTTGCTTTCCACCAGAAACAGGGCCTGTTTCATTTCCTTGGCCCTTTCATATGTATGGCACTGAGAGCAGAGTTGCTCGTTAATTATATCCATGCTTGCCCGCTGGATATTATGCGAGCCATGGCAGGTATCACAGTTCGGGCCTGCACCAGTCTCGAGGAAGGTTTTTCCGTGTCCGCTTTTCAGATAGTTGTTCATGATGGCGATATGACAGGTGCCGCAGAATTCCGGAATATCACTCTCCTTTGGGGCACCTTTAAAACCTCTTTGATGCGACATGGACATGCTTGCATCTTCTGGGGCACCCCCATGACAGTCATGGCAGGAGATATTGTTTTGGGCATGCCAGCTTTCACGCCAATCCTCGACAAGTTGCTGCATTGCAGTATCCATGCTGTCTGAGGTGTGGCATTGGATACAGGCGCTGATCTCGCCTTTTGCTATAGACCATGGGGAAAGCATGAATTCCTTTTCAAAGGTTTCTCTGAAGCTTGCCAGGGAGAGACCTGTTGAGACAATACCGACTAAAACGACTGCTGGAATTATAAAGTATCGTGTCATGAATACATCCCCCAGATCGTAAGAATGGTCCACAGGGCCAGTACAATTAAAGCTAGGTTTAAGAGCATAGGCCGCCTGCGTATGTTTCTTCCTGCATCCTTGGCATCCAGGAAGGGCCAGAATAAAAGGACTATAGAGAAGATAACGATAAGACTGATACCCAGAATGTCATTTGGAATAGTTTTTATGAGCTGGTAGGGTGCGAGGAAATACCATGCCGGCCGGATATCCTGCGGCGTTGTTAACGGGTCCGCCGGGATATTGGCCTCGGGAGGCAGGAAGAGATTTGGGAAAAAGGTCAGGATAAAGAAAAGAACAGAAAAATAGACCAGTACCATATATAAGCGTTTCAGCGAAAAGTGCGGAAAACATGGCTCGCCTTCCGGATGTGCTTCCCTTTTGAACTCATCAGCAGGGACTGTATCCGTATCCGGTTCAATGGAAGGCGAGGTTGAAAGTCCCTGACGTCTGATGAGCATGACATGCAGCAAGATAAGAGTGACGATAAAAACAGGCAGGATGACAACATGGAAAGAAAAGAACCGGGAGAGTGTGATACCGGTGACAAACTCTCCCCCACGCATATAGGATGAAATCCCTTCACCGATGATAGGCAGGAAGCCGGGGATGGTAGAGGTAACCGTCGTCTGCCAGAACCCGGTCTGGTGCCAGGGCAGAAGTTGGCCGGTAATGCAGGAGAGTAAAACGAGAAAGAACAGGAGAACACCTGACACCCAGGTTATTTCCCTTGGTTTTTTATAACTGATCCTTAAGAAAACATGGACAAGATGAACGATGATAACACCGACAATTATGTTGCCCCCCACATTGTGGATCAGCCTGAACAGCCAGCCGTAGGGAATCTCATTGGTTATGGTCTGAACGCTCTTAAAAGCATGATCAGGGTGGGGGATATAGTAAAGCAGCAGCATGATGCCGGTTATGGCTTGGACAATAAAGGCAATGAGCGTTACAAAACCGAGGGTGCTCCAGAAAGTGGCCCCTTTTGGTGTCCTGTATTGCTTCAAATGCTTGTTTACAAGTTCTTCGAGACCTATTCTGACTTCAATCCAGTGTATGAGTTTTCCCCACATGTTCTGACCCCGCAGTAAGTTGTCCTAGTAAGAGTGCATCCTCTAGCCGATGGTAATCTGATCAGATGTTATTTTAAGAGGATACCTCAGCAAAGGTTTCGTGGCAGGACCTGAGAGCACGTTGCCCTCCAGGTCAAATTCTCCCGCATGACAGGGACATATCAGCTTATTGTTAAATTTGTCATAACCCACGAGACATCCCAGGTGGGTGCATAGCCTGGAAAGGGCAATGAAGCCGCTGCCCCTGCGGTTGATGACAACTACGGGAGCTTCGTTGTAAATGATTTCTTTGGCTGTGCCGGGCGGGATTTCGTCCTTGCTGATCGTAAGTTGTGAGTCTTTTGCTCTGCTTTTAGGAGGAACAAGAAATTTTGAAACAGGATAAACAAAAGATATAAGGGTAGTTGTACCGAGGAAAGTAAGAGAAGTTTTTAATAATTGCCGTCTTTCCATATTTACCCTCCCTTGGAGAGATTATGTGATTGATGAAATAAAGTCATACAGTACATTTTATATGTTTAAACCTGGTGCCATTATTTATATTCAAGGGATGGGGTCACCTTGTTGATAAGCCAGAAAAGAATAAATGGTGTTGCTACAACCGTCAGGGCGCCGAAGAGACCTTCTTTATAGGTTTCCAGGTTATGGGGTATAATGGGCAGATGATAGTGCATATAACCCGCGAACGACAGGGAGAATGCCTGACCGCCGATCACGACGTTCCAACGCATCATGAACACGCCGAAAAGAACGAAGATGAGAGCAAAGAAAACTCTTCTGATTGTTATCCCCGGCATGAGCAGCATGATGAAGGGCACCAGGTTGCCAAGGGTATACTGCAAAACAAAGATATTAATAAAATCTTTGCCGTACATAACGGTACGCAGAATATCCCATGACTTCATGGCAGTATAGCCCCTGAAGATAAGGTCCAGCAGCTCAAGAGAGATGGCTGCAACCAGGAAACCCAGGAGGTAGCGGGAAGTTTTAGTAATAACATCAAGTTCAGCGCCGGCGATTACCTGTACCGACTCATCACCTTTCCCCTTGGCAATGATGGCGCTCCACTTTTTGGCTTCCATAATAACGATATAGGTCAACATGCAGAGGGCGATGCCAGAGACAACCGCTGACATGATGAAGATGACCGGCATCAGCGGGGACATCCAGAGAGCGTTTGCCTTTACGGAACCGAAAATGAAACCGGCATACCCATGGAGAAAACAGGCAACGGGGATGCCTATCCCGGCCAGGATTTTTACCGCCTTCTTATCCTTGACAACAGCCTCATAATTTGTGTCAAAGGCACCCAGGGTCAGGATCAGGTAGAGATAATACATAAAACGATTCCTTAATCCTTCCTTGCCGTGGAGGGCATGCACCTGGTCTACGAAGAATGTTCGGTAGACAAACCAGATCTCACTTAAGACAATTACGGCATAGGTGGAAAAGACAATGCCGAAGGCTGCAATGGCCGAGGTGAAATGGGGTGTGAACATGACATTCATGCCCCGTAAAGGCTGCTGCAGGTGGAATTGCAGAGGCATCATCGCAACCGGTAATAGCGCAAGAGAGAATACGAGTGAAAATCGAGCGATTGTTTTAAGGTCCTGTTGTCCGAATACATGGTACAGGGAGGAAAGAACAAAGGCTCCTGCAACAAGACCGGTCATATATGGATACATGACAATCTGGATGGACCAGTAAATAAATTCGTTGGGATATGTGAATAGTTCTTTGGTCGTCCAGTCAAGACCGTGGACGACCAGATGTTCCGCACCCTGGGCAACTATATGTTCAACCGCCATTTTTATTACCTCACGTTAGTATCCAGGCCGATGTAATAGACCTGAGGTTTTGTGCCGTATTCATCTTTTAAGACAGCCACCCGTTCATCCATAATTACCTTGGTCACGGGATCATTTGGATCTTTCAGATTGCCTATCCGGCGTGCACCAAAGGGACAGGCCTGAACGCAGGCAGTTTTCATGCCTTTTGTTATGCGGTGGTAGCAGAAAGTGCATTTTTCAGCCACCTTATAAACCGGATGGAAAAACCTCATGCCATATGGACATGCCATGATACAGTAGCCACAGCCGATACACCAATTACGGT
>Ga0209536_100013166_pt1 | contig 11943 bp, 10 predicted proteins | sample DeeMarSeWOR28_12_FD_187461 | JGI IMG/M metagenome (GOLD analysis project Ga0209536, IMG submission 187461) | Marine sediment microbial communities from White Oak River estuary, North Carolina - WOR-2-8_12 (SPAdes) (version 2) | ecosystem: Environmental > Aquatic > Marine > Intertidal zone >...
TTATTGTTTCCCCATTCCAAATAAGCAGATCCGTCGGCATTTTTAACCACTCCAACTTCTAGTTTGATTGGTCTCAATTCGTTTTTTTCCCGACCATCCAATCTTTTTCCATCTTTCCGAAAAAGTTTATCGGGATATTCGTCTTTAATTAATAAAGTCATTTATTTCAAACCTCTTTTCTTTTTTTCATTTTCGATATATTCAGACATTCTATCTGTCAAACCCACGGTATGGGCTTCTCTTTCAATTTTTCTAATAGCTTCAATTAGTAAACGCTCATGTCTTATATCGGATCCTTTGATCCAAATTCTACCATTTTGGGTTACAAAAATATTACACCCGGTTAAATTCTTAAGAATTTTTATCATCGAACCATTTCGACCGATTACCCGGGGGATCTTAGGTGTATCAATCGTGATGACTATTCCATCATTTCTTTTACCCAAGTATTTTCCAACAGTTGTTAATTCAGGGCTGTTCAATCTATCAGCCGATAACACTTTCACGACTAATAGATCTCCGATTTCATATTTCTCCGCTTCTTGTTCTGATGAATAATTCCTATTCCCTCCCCTCATCGATCTAAATCGACCTCCTCTCTTGATAGTATTTTTCGGTTTCAATATTCCGTATTCTTTGGCATTAATATCGCATTTATACTTCACGGGATTTTTGTCTACGACGAGTGCTATTATTTTATCTCCGGGTCTGGGTGTATAGAACCCTCTTAGAGGAATGACATTTATATAATTCTTTTTTATCTGTTTCAATCCGATGTTTAAAGAAATGATCTTTGTTCTGTCACTATTAAAAATTGTCCCTCTTCCCGGTAAATAGTTTTCTACATCTTCGGTCAATACTTCACCTGGTACGACTAGATCACGCGAAGTTTCTTCATCTTCGAATTCATCTTTCTCTTCGGAATCATCGTCGTTTTCCTCTTCTTCATTGACATCTGAAAGGTCCTCATCTTCTTCAGTATTAGAGTTTTCTTCTTCCATGTTATTATTTCACCTATTTGCTCTAATTATGCAAACCTAATGCAAGAACATAACTTAAATAAAAATCGCATTGTAAATTCGTTTAGGTTTTTAAGAGTTTCGTCTGAACTCTTCCATGGGTTAATTTATTGAGCTTATCTATTAATTCCATCTGCAATCCCGCAGGTAAACTAACAACTGATACCCAAGAGCCGTCTTTTTGCCATTCTTCCTGTTTAATTTGTGCCATTTGGGCAACTACGTTGTATCCTTTTGCTGTAAACGCAGTTGGGATCTTTATTGCCATATCTACCTGTTCTAATCTTATCGGTATTATGGCTCGAATTTCCTTTACGACATCGTCTACTTGTTCTTCAGCACTTCTCATGAGATCAATCTTGACCTTGGCTTCCTCAATCGCTTTCTCTATTCGCTGGTAAGGATGAGGTTTTTTGTTTTGGGGATTTATAGCATTTTTTGAAATGATGGTAATTATTTGCTTTAACTTCTTTTCACGTTCTTCTTCTCTCTGTGATTTCGTCCATTGAATATCACCGTCTAAAAGAATATGACACGCAATAATTCTTCCGTCCGTAGAATCGAAAACTACTTCCATGTCTCCATCCGTGGCTTTCTTTCCACGCCTTAAATCCTCAAATACTATGAAACTTTCAACAATGAGATCAATCGTGATTTTGGGATTGTTTAAGACTTCTTCAATCGTTAAGCGAGATTTTTCACTGCCATCCTTTAATCTTTTACTAATTTCGTCACGAATTAGTTTTTTTGCTTCCCAGGCTTGATCGGGATCAAAAAGCATTTCAAATCTTCGCCCTTCCTTCTCAATCCTGCCTACAATGAAACCACCGAGATCTATTCTAGCTCTATCAATCATGGCTTGGTTTCACTTTTTATCTTATTGGATAATCTCGCTATTCTACTGAACCTATTCCTACAATCGCAATAATAGATAACTGTAAATTGCTTACCTTAAAGTTGAAAAAATTATATTTTAAGCAATAATTCTTCTTTTTCTTCCAAATTTAATAACTTAAATTCAACATCATCCTTCAAAATAAACGCCACATCACAGGTGTGTTTATTAAGATTATCACCCATCAACTCCTTTAAAGTTCGGAGGGGTAATAATTTCAGATCTTCATCACTAATATCTTCCTTATAATTTTCTTCAAGGTAAGTTCTTGCTTCTGTAGCTCCGGAGCCGATGGCAAACGCTTTATATCCCCAAAGTGCCCCTGAAGGGTCGGTTAGATAAAGTGAAGCTTTTCCATCGGTGTTGTTTCCAGCAGGATCGACTCCCGCAATAAGGAGGCTCACTCCGAAAGGTCTAACCCCTGCATTTTGGGTGAACATTTGTAGATATTCGCAGATATTCAGAGTGCAATCTTTAACCGAAATTCTTTCATCATAATTCAAAAGGTTGACTTGGGCTTGTACTCTGGCACGATCGATTAATACCCGTGCATCAGCCGTAAGCCCGGCAATAGCCACACCGATATGGTCGTCAACTTTAAAAATTTTTTCCGAACCGATAACTTCTTGAAGCTCGGATTCTTTCTTCTCAACGGCAAACACGACAGAATGTTCATTTCTACAACAAATTGCCGTTGTACCTCTCCTCACGGCCTCAATGGCATATTCAACCTGAAAAAGACGACCTTCCGGCGAGAATTGCGTAATCGCCATATCATACCCTCTACCAGCCTGCTGAAACATTTTTGTTTATCTCCTTTACCGAATTTTTTATGATTTTTATTTAAACTATATTTTTGTATTGTTCGCAAATAACGATACTTATTTTATTTTACCTATATTTGGTTTAATATTTATGTTTCTGATTAAGGGAAAGTAATAAATAATTCAATTTATATTTTGTTTTAATTTTCTATAAAAAGGATGATCTCGGTACAATTATCGTTGATTACATGAGTTTTTTCGGGAGAGATCTTAACTCCAAGCAACCTTATTTATAAAAATCGACCATTCCAATATGATCAATCCCTCTTCTCTGGTATGGGCGATAAGGTAATCTCCCTCTTTGGTAATAGAACCGACAACATTACCCTTTCCCCCAACCATATTTTTGGCTGCTAACTGCAACTCCTCGCTTTTCAACATTGCATATCGAGCTCCCTGGAAAATTAAAGAACCTTCATGATTTTTCCAAGATTCTAGAATGCGTTTTGCTTCATCTGCCGATAATTGAAAGTCCTCTGATTTATGTAATATATTTCCATCCTGATCAAGTAAAAAAACCTCCTCGATGCCCGGGAATTCTCTCAATTTTTCAAGTAATTCATCAAATCTATGACGTTCCATCTAATTTTCACCTTTCAACCTAATTCTATCGTACATTCATCATAATTACCAGATAATATAAATCTTCTTAAAACGGAACTTACCGCATCGGAGTCGGAAGAAAATTATTTTACCATTCTATTATTATTAAACTCATAACCCATAAAAAACGCGGAGATTTCTTACATGGTTCAAACTGTCGTGCTAGTGGATAAACTCTACAATTTTTCAACTGAAAAACAACAAAAAGATTTAACTTTACGTTATCTAAAATATTTAAAAGAAAGAGTTCAAGGCATCCCGGGAACCCGAATTAACATTAAGAAATTAAGAAAATATGATAACCGTTTTGAGCTTGTCATCACGGGACCGGAAGAAAAATTCGTCATCAATATCTTAAAAAAAGAAATCGGCTTTATCACCGAATTCGATGACGTTAAAATTGGTCAAATTTACAAGGGATTCATGACTGATGTCGGAAAAGTTGGCTTTGGTATTTTTATCGATTGCGGAATTTTAAATCCCCCAACTGACGTATTAATCTCCTTAAATGATCTAAGAAATCAGCTATGCGGCGAGATAAAAATGTCTCTCCCTAAAATTATTGCAGCATACGATTTTATTGACCGATTTCCATTGTTTATTGAAATTACGTCAATTGATGGTGAAAACAATAAAATCCAGGGAAAAATCCACGAGAAATCCTTGGGTATATATTCAAAAATAGTCAAGGAAAACATTGATGCCATTTTCATAAGCGGGGAAACAAAAGGACAGTTGAAGAAAGCACTTGTAAGAAGCGGTCACTTGAGAGACTTCATATCAATAAAGAGATACGGATTCCTCGAAAATTTAGTCCTTTTAAAGGAAGGTACAAGCGCTCCTGGAATCATTGCGGACATAGGAAAATATTTGAGAAAAAGCAAAATCAGTGCTATCAGACCTTCGAGAATATTAAATTTATTTCCTGCAATATAATTAAATGGTGGGCCCGGAGGGACTCGATCCCCCGACCTTCTCGGTGTAAGCGAGACGTCTTGGTTTTTATCATCGCTTAAGATGATAAATATAACCACTAGACCACGGGCCCATTATAGAACAAAACAATTCTTCAGAAATAAGATAGTATTCAAATACTTTAATATTTTTTTAATACCCTTTAGAGGTAGAGAAAGCCCACGGTCTCTTTAGAATAAAAAATGTAAATTTTCTAATTATAAAGAAGGGTTAATATATAATCCCTTTACAAATTCTTTAGATTTATGTGGAAAAATAGATGGTTATCTTCAGTGAATTAAAACCATTCAGAGCGCTCAGGGAGGGATTCGAACCCTCGAGTCCGTTCGGACACCGGTTTAGCAGACCGGCGCTCTACCAGGCTAAGCGACTAACTTTCATTAGTTATAAAGGGCTAATGAACTGAGCTCCTTACATTCCTGAGCAAAGTCTTAATCGATTTAAATTGATATATATCTCCTAAAAATTCAAAATTTTAATACTTTTTTATTACGGAAAGACAACAGTACCAATGATAAAAAGATTTGGATAATTGATAAATTAATAAAAAAATGATCAAAAAATCTATTCGGAAATAATCTCAAATACCATTTTCTCGATAATAGGTTTCTTCGTATACCTTTTATCGTAATACCATCCAACCAAATGACCCTTTAATTCCTTCTCAGGCAGTTCGGGAATTATTATGATCATGACACCGTTGGAAAGATATTTTAAAATCCTCTTATCGATTTGATGGAGCTTTTCATTTCCCGAAGGATGCGTGTGTGCCTGCCAGACAATATCAACTCCTTCCTCCTGTTTAAATTTCCGCATATTATATATTTTTGATTTTTTGTATCTCATCCAGCTTCTCGGTTTCACATGCACCTTATTCTTCTTTAGATCGGTGTTAGGGATGAATTTATTCACGATTCCAAAGTTTTCTTTGCGATCCGCAAAAATCCAATAATGAATTATGTTCGGATACTCCTTAGCAGCTTCGCTGGTAATTTCATTAAAAATAGATTCCGGTATGAGATATCTAAAGTCCTTTGCCCCACTCAATTTGACACCAACTCAATTTAGAGACAATGAAGCATAAAATTTATATTTTTCTTTAAAAATCAATCGGTAGGATATTTGACACGTAGAAAAATCACAAAAATTTTATTTTATTGATAATACAATATTTTAAACCCTTTATCCATGAATTCAAGTTTAAAATAAAGGGTTTTTCTTATACGCAGACGTAGCCTAGCTGGTAAGACGCCGGCCTTGAGAGCCGGTGCGCGTGAGCGCTCGGGGGTTCGAGTCCCTCCGTCTGCGTTCTTAAAGGGATGATTTAAATAATGAAATCATCTTTGGATCTCTATATTCTGTCAATATAAGATATTATGGATATATATAGTTAATTTCTTTTTTCAAGTATTATTTAATTAAGAATAAAAGAAGATAAATAAAAATACGGGCTATGAGGGATTTTCAATTGCTCGAGATATTCGTGCTTTTTTTTGAACCCCCGACCTGCCGGTTTCTCTAAGCATAAATATTATTACAACTGATAAGAGCCGGTTGCGCTACCTGCCTGCGCCAATAGCCCATATTTATTAAAAATTGCTTATTAGTAAATCAAATCTGTTAATACTTAAGAAATTTTCTATTTCTGTTATAGTCAATCTAAATAAAGAAGTAAGCCAACTTAATTCTAGTAGCCAATAGGACGTTTTCTTTTCATACTCCCTTTAAATGAGTTTAACATTAACCTAAAAATGCTAATTCCGATATTTAGAGAATAGTTTGTTAGTGTGTATGATTTGGTTTTTTCATTAAATCGTGGGGAAGAATGAACACAAACTCGGTTTTTTATCCCATAGACAGTTTTGATTTCATCTAAAAACGTCCTATTTGAATTATAGAGGCTAGGATATTTTCCATATCTCAAGTTGCCATCACCATCATAAAAGCCTAACAAAAAACTTAAAGCACATTTCCCTTCTAATTTATAACTATAATTTTGACTTGGTTTTAAAGTAGATCGCTTTGCTTTAAATATTAAATCTTTTATAATTTGAGGTAACCCAGTTTTTCCATTTTTGAATTCCGTAAATCCATATTTATTCAGGTCTTCTGCCATCGGTTTGCATCCAAATTTGACTTGAGCATAACCATAATGAATAAATTCACCATTAACTTCTTTCTCTTCTATACCTCTTTTTATTCTATCGCGAGGAAATCCGATATCATCCGAAAACATTTCTATGTGATTGTAATCTCCTTCTTTAAGCTTGAGTATGATTTTCTTACTTTCATTTTCAAATCTTCCGTCAGCCCATAAAAATCCGAGCCAATAAAATTTAGGAATTGACGATGCTGTTAGTAAATCTGTTTCCAAATTATCGAAGAAATAAGGATTTGTTATCGTGTATTGCTGATTTGGATATTCTTTTAAATCTGGATTAGCTTGTATATAACATTTTATCATAATTTTTAAGTTTCTTGCTTGAGGACCAAGCAAATCATCAAATTGATCTTCGAAGCGTTCAAGTGTAGATCGTGCTATTTTATAATACGGATTATAATCGGGATCTGTTTTAAGCCTCATTCTTTTTAATATTTTCCTAACATAATCGGGTGTTCCCGCTAGAATAATGCTCAATTCCTGATTCGTAACGGGAATCTGTTTTGATCTTTTTCCTAAATCCTTTTTTACTGATTTTAAAAAATCCAAACCGTTAATAATTCTTTTTTTATAAAGATCTATTAATTCTATGCTTTTACTGGCACTTAAGCCATAAGATTCTTTTATTTTTTGTTCTAATTCTAATAAATCCTCTTCTGGGATTTGATATTGACCTTTCTTGATTTTAGCTCTAACGTTTTTAACGTAGTTTTTGGAATTTTTCCAAAACATGGAAAAAATTGTATCATAGTACCTTTTTACCCTATAAGGAAAGACCTCATTTAATGTCAGAGGATAATTTTGCAATTCTCTGCAGAAATCCTTAAATAATTCTCTTGTAGTGGAGGGGCTAATTATATCTATCTTACCATCTATTAATGTATTTTTTATAAAAATCACCCTTTTTTTCTTATTTATGAGCAAATATTCCTCCTATAATTACCCAAATTTCTAAATAGTTAAGTTATGACTCAAAAGAATAAGATGTATAAAAAATTAAAGAGTGAATGAATTTATAATAAATTTAATCTTATCTAAGATGATAAACTAATCTATTCAAAGAGGTTTGATGGAATAATCTTCAATTAAATTGACGAAAAAAACCCTCACAGCCCTTTATACACGTCATATTATTATTATTTATATTTATTGATACTTTATGATATACCATGGATATTGAAGATAAAATATCTCAACTCCAATTTCAACCAAAACCTTTGGATCTGATCCTAGCTTTAATTTCGGCATTCATTTTGCCTTTAATCTGTATGTTTTTATTCAATTTAACAGGTGCTCTTATACCGTTAATAATTTATTACTTAGTTTTTTGCATCGGTCTCGTGAAATGGCGGAAAGGCTCTCTTGAGTATTCTAAACCATTGCGATTTTTCACACCGTTGTTCATTGGTCTTCTGGTATTTGAGACCGCCAGGGTTTTTATTTCAATGATTGTCTACTCGTTCACTCTCGATCTCGAACTTTCTGGGTTCTTACTTACACTTTTTATATGGGCGCCAATTAACGCCTTTATGGAACAGTTAATTTGGATATATGTTTATGATTCATTCGCTAATTATTATTCCGAGGGGAAGAAGAGAACAATTTTCGTGATTTTGGGTTGGATCATTTATTTCTCGTTCATCGGACTCATACACGTTCTATTTTGGGCACGCTTTCTGTTTGAAAGCGAGTTTTTGATTCCATGGTCTATTATCCTCATTCTCAGCCAATTTGTTATCGCAGCGGGATATTTATTGGTATACAAGCAATCTAAAAGTATGGTACCGGTTTTCATCTTGCATCTGATTGTGGATGTCGCTGCGGTGATTTTAACGGGTTACTCCATAATATCATCCCTCATACAATTTTAAATTTACTTTCAAATAAAGCTTGATCTCTACAATAAGAGCAGCTTAAAATCTAATAATTATTTATTGTTTGATTAAAATTAGGAGAAGTTTGTATCAAATTATAGATAACTGAAAATGACATCGAAATCCGAAAAATCGAACGGTTTGAGTATGAAGCCATCTGCCTTGGTCTCATCGATGCGCTTTTCTACTTCTGATCCGGGAATTGCGGTCAGGAGAAACACGGGAATCTGTTTTAACCTGCTATCCGATTTTATCATTTTACATATCTCGTATCCATTGTAATCGGGTAAAATTATATCCAAGAGGACTATTTTAGGATGCATGTTTCTTAGTTCTTCAATACCCTTGGTTCCGCTTACAACACCTTGAACGTTAAATCCCTTGCTTTCGAAATAGCTCGTTAATAATCGAATTGTTGCCAAATCATCTTCGATAAGCAGAATATCGTATTGTGCGCTCTCGGTTTTAATGTTGTCTAAGATATTCACGATTTTATTCTCAAGTAATTGCGATTGCTCAAAAATATTCTGGATCGTCTCAAACACATCCTCATCCAATTCATCCCGATAATTTTCAATTAATAATTGCGAAAATCCCTTGATAGAAGTCAAGGGCTCCTTGAGGGCATGGGAAATATTGGATAACGTGCTATCGTCTATCTTCCCGCTGATAACGTTTGACTTTTCTTTTATGAAATTATTCACGCTTTCCCGGATGAGTTTAGAAATTGTTGAGAAATTGTGTTCTTTTATGAATTCCTGCCAATTTGCCTTGGTTTCTTCAGAAACGTAAAGGCTTATTCGTTCTTTGTCCCTATCATAAATAGTCTCTGCTCTCAACCATTTTTTAAATCCTTCGGTAACGGATCCCCTCCAAATTGGATATTTCTGGGTTTCCTCATGATATTGGTCCATTAATTTCTTGATATTCGGGGAATTAATGTCAAGATTTTCAATTTCCTCTTCGGTTAATTTTGGTTTTCCAACAGGCTTACCTTCATCTGAATTATCCTTTTTATTACTCACGGTATCACACTTTCCGCTTTAAATTTCAGCTCGATTTTGGATATACTTTTTTTAACAATCGTGTCAATTAATTGTTTGGGGTTTTATGCATGGAAATGGCTTGTTTCTGTCAAAAATTCTCGAGAAAAATTATAAAAAACTTTATCAAGATATTATTGTTTGTCAAATAAAAATAATTTTTTATTCTTTTTTTTTTTTATTATAATTTATTATTTATGAGTACACGTTAATTTTTGAATTTAATCACATAAAATATGTAAATGTTCAAAAATCTTAAAAAGTCTAAAAAGAGTCACTTTGGAAAAACACATTAATTTGAACTAACTTTAGCTTTTCCATTTAGAATATCAAAAATGATTTCAAAATCGGAGAAATTAAACGGTTTCAGGATATATCCATCAGCTCTTGTTTCTACCAAATGTTTTTCCACTTCCGAACTTGAAATCGCTGTTAGAAAATAAACCGGGATCTTACTATACTCCTTATCGGATTTAATTGTTTTACATATATCATACCCGCTTAGATCGGGTAATATTATGTCTAATAGGATCACCTTTGGGATTCCTCGTCCTAATTCTTCTAAACCTTTTGTTCCGCTCACTAATCCCTTGCACACGATGTTCTTGCTTTCAAAATAACTCGTGATCAAACGAATCGTTGCTAAATCATCTTCAATGAGTAAAATATCATAATCATTTGATTGAACATTTATGTTATCAAGAAAATTTTTGATCCTATCTTCAAGTAGGTTACTCTGATCATAAATGTTCTTGATCGTGTCTTTAATGTTGGCGGTTAGTTTTTCTTCAAAGACTTTATTTTCCAGGAGAAGTTGTGAATAACCCTTAATCGAAGTTAAAGGCTCCTTTAATGCATGGGAAATATCGGAAATTGTACTGGGATTCAGGCTGGATAATCCCTCCTCCCCATCTTCAGCTTGATCGATGAATGATTTTACACTATCCCGGATTAACTTAGAAAAGGAAGGATAATTATTTTGATCTATAAATTCTTGCCAATCGTTCTTAGTGGATTCAGCTACATATAGCGATATTCTTTCTTTTTCACGGGTGTATATCGTTTTCCCTCTTAGCCAATTTTTAAACGTTTCGGTAACCGTATTCCGCCACACAGCATAACGACCCGTACTACTCTCGTATTCGGCAATGAGCTCCTTTACCCTGCCACTTTCTAGATCTAGGTTTTCAATTTCTTCCTCTGATAAACGGGGATGATCCTTCATTTCGGATAAATCGGATTCTTCAGGTTCTTCCTCTTCTGACTCATCTCGTTTATCAAGATTTTTGTCGTTTTCCTTCGAATCTCCATTTTCCTTAATAATTATCTGCTCACCTAACCTCAGGCCATTTCGTCGAAACTAGATTTTTTTTACCACTAAGATACAAACAAAAGATAGGGTAATTATATTTATATTTAAGTTTTTGAAAAAAGGGGAGTTCTAAGATGGTTCTCATTTTTATCGTGTTTATATATGTGGTTAACGACGGATCAAGTTTGTGTGCCATTTTCAAAAATGTCAAAATATATGTGTCTCCATATTATACTCGTTTTTAATGAAATTTTCTAGAATTTTAAATAATTCAATACGCACATATATTGTCGCAATTTTAACGTGAAAAAAAGGATTTTTTATACCACAATTTTTGATTGTCTAACGAGTCCTATGAAAAAAATGAAAATTTTATCCTCGAAAACGCATTTTTGTCGCAAAACTCGAAGGAAAAACGGGATTTTTTTTACATAACATTTAAATAGTAGTTAATCTAGATCAATATCATATAATTGTGTGTGTAAAAAAAGGTTGGTTGAGACAACAAAAAAAAACTTTTGTACATATCACACCGATATTATGTGCTAAGGTATAAAAAAAGGTAAAAGAATATGGTCGTTGAAATAGACGTATCATCGAGTTTTTGCCCGGAATGTAACGGGCCAACTATTTCTATAGAGGAAAGAGGGGAGACTGTTTGTACTCATTGTGGTCTTGTGATCGGGGAGAAGCAACTGGACATTACTCATAGCGGAATTCGTGCCTACTCCAAACACGAAAAAGATAAGAAAGAACGTACGGGATCGCCCATGTCAATATTAATGCCCGATATTGGTCTTAGTACCGTCATTGATAGGACAAAGATCAAGAATCCCGACCTGAGAAGGGCAGCAAAATGGAATACCCACCTATCATGGGAAAAACGAAACATGCTAATGGCGATCACCGAATTAAAACGAATTGGCGGGAACCTGAATTTTCCCGAGCGGGTTAAGAAATCTGCAGTGAGGTTATACAAGGAGGTATTTAAGCGGCAGCTTTTGAGAGGACGGTCTATCAACGGTATGGTTGCGGCCTGCGCATATTTTGCCTGTAAAGATGAAAGAGTACCCATAACTCTTCAAGAAATCCTAGACGAGGCTTCAATTAGCGATAACATCGTTAAGAAATGCTATAAAATTTTGGTTAAAGAATTGAACCTTAAATCTTCACTTATCGACCCCGTGTCATTAATCCCTCGGTATTGTGCGGATTTAAATTTAGGTATCGATATTGA
>Ga0209536_100013167_pt1 | contig 11943 bp, 6 predicted proteins | sample DeeMarSeWOR28_12_FD_187461 | JGI IMG/M metagenome (GOLD analysis project Ga0209536, IMG submission 187461) | Marine sediment microbial communities from White Oak River estuary, North Carolina - WOR-2-8_12 (SPAdes) (version 2) | ecosystem: Environmental > Aquatic > Marine > Intertidal zone >...
CGCAAGGGATATACAAAACAAGCGCTTTTCCAGTATTAAGTCATCAGAGATCATCTGCAACGCTGATATGCGCGTCGGGGAGATCAGGCAGTTTTGCAAGTTGCAGGACGAGAGTCAGAGCTTGATGCGGGCGGCGATGAGTCAGCTACAGTTATCAGCACGCGCCTATCATCGGATTCTCAAACTTGCCCGCACAATAGCTGATCTGGCAGGGAGTGATGAGATTCAGTCCGTACATTTAGCCGAGGCGCTGCAATATCGCCCGAAGATTATGATGGGGTAGGTATGGAGAAAATTTCTCGTATACGATCATGCCGCATTAGTTCCCCGAAATACTGAATTTCAGGGAGCTTTTGTTACAGCAAATCTAAATTGCAATTTAGATACATTTTCAGAATGATGTTGGGAAAGATATACCAGGTAATTGGGGAATGAAAGACAAAGGAAAGCGATTGATGGTCTGCGAGAGCAGGTGGTCCATTGGGCGGTGCAGGATGTGAAGATTAAACGTGAACAGTTTGCTTGTGAAGTTAGAGTTGAAAATCCAATCGACTGGTTGAACAAGGTTGTAGGCAGAGCTTATGGCTATAGTCAAAATCTGCAGGTGTTAGAAGTGTTTTCTGAACCCCAAGCCCTGGTTTGTGGAGCGGAAGATGGAACAAATAAGGTTATATTCTCGCCACTATCGCCTAATTAGATTCGCAGGTTGCCTCTGATTTGCAAGAATCGCCTTTCGCAATATGCAAATGGGAATCCCTTGTTTTCGCTTCCACGTAATTTGATTGTATATGAATTCAATACTCTGACTAATGGTTTTCTGTTTGACCTTGAGCTTCCGCATGTGTGGAGAGGTCTTACGAACCAAAAAGTCGATCAAATGGAACATCTTTGGATGTACGTTATTTAGAAAATGCGGTGTTTCCACCCTATTTCCAACTGTCACACGAGACAACCCAAGTTTTGGCAGGTTTCTTGAATACAATTTACGAGTCTGGTCTTTCCAGTTCCAGCATTCCCTTTAATTGCCAAAGCTAGCTTCTCATTACCCAACCCCAAAAGCACAGTTAATGGCTGACTTGAACACAGAAAAAATCCTGGCTACAGATTTTTGCAATAGTGGCGAACATGATTTCCAGTTATTCAAGAATAGTCGTTGTGCCATTTCGCAAGAGACTTGCCTTTTGGCAGATTCTGGTTACCAGGGATTATTAGCTCTGCATCCAACAGCCAAACACCTGCCAAGAAAAGCAGGCTTCATCCGTTGAAGCAGGAACAAAAAGCCAGTAATCAAGATTTATCACGAAAACAGCTCCTGATTGAAAACGTCCTCTGCAGGTTGAAAATCTTTCGCATTTTGAGTGAACGTTATCGTAATCGCCGCAAACGCTTTGCGCTACGCTTCAATTTGATTGCAACCATCTGCAACATGCAACCCCCACTTACTTCTGCAAGAGATCTATTGAAACCCTCAAGATTATCCTTCTTTTCTCAACCCGTTCTCATCTCGATACTTGTCCCCAGCCACATCCATCGTTGCTCGCAACTTTTTTACGGCAGCTTCAATTTGACCTGTTCCGGGCACATACTTACCATCTGAACCCTTCAATAGCGCAGAGGAGAATTCACCCACGGTCATCCCCGCTTTGATAAAATCTTCAACGTTGCCAGTATTGAGTCCGCCGTCTTCCATTAATTCGATCTGCCCTTCCAGGTCGGCTTCCACAATCATTTCATGCAATCGCCGGATATGGTCAATCATAATCGGGTCAATCGCCTGTGGACCCTTGCCGGACTCATTTACCCAAAAATGGGCGCGACTTTCGTATTCGATAATATCAATTTCGGGCAAAATGTATTGTTTGAAAGCACTGATAGGGTGACGACCCTGGTAGGTCCAGACACCTACCTTCAAATCTGGCGCAATTCTTTTGATGCAGGTAATGGCCTTTATGGTCAGTTCATCCGTCGTTTCAATGGGCAAAGTAATCAGATTGACGCCTAAATCGGCCAACACCTTGAATACAGTAAAACTGGGAGGCATTATCTGGATTTGCGCTTCAATTTCTAAATTTGTGCTCTTTCTGACATCCTCAATAATGTCAAACCCGCCGCGGGGCCTGTCAAAATCCACATGCTTGCCGTTGCTGACTTCAAGCAACAACCAATCAACGCCACCGGTTTCCAGTTCCTGAACTTGCGCGCCTAATACGGCATAATCGGCCCGATAAAGACCGGCAGCGATTTTAGCTTTTTGCCCAATTTTTCCAATTGTGTCTATCATCAGCATTTTTTCAGATGAAGAATCTTTAGTGAGGCTTTCCTAATTCTCTACAACCACTAGATTACGAAAGGACAAAACAAGATTGATGCTGAACCACTTCTGTTCGGTTGTTTTTACAAGAATCAATTATTAATTTGGCGAGGTACTCACCCGATCGGACACTCGCTCTAGTTTGACAATTCGACGGCAAAGTCCGCTACCCGTCCGACTGGGCAAGATCCACTCATGCTTCAGTCGCCGTGCATTGTTCTTTCACGACCTTCATCAACATATCAAAGGATTTGTTGAAGGAGGCGACGCCTTCGGTTTCCAGTTGTTGTGTCACGACATCCATGCGAATGCCCACAGTTTCCAGGTTCGCAATAGTCTGGCGTGCTCCATCCACGTTGTCTTCCAGCCGCAATGCCGGCTGACCATGATCTTTGTATGCCACAATGGTTTGAGGCGGCATGGTATTTACGGTGTCCGGGCCGATTAGTGCTTCGACATAATAAACGTCTGGATAGGCAGGGTTTTTAGTAGATGTACTGGCCCACAATGGCCGTTGAACCCGTGCTCCCTCTCGTGCCAGCTCTTGGAAGCGAGCAGGAGCGAATTGTTTTTTGAATACAGCATAAGCAAGTTTGGCATTGGCAATAGCAGCTTGTCCTTTGAGCTTGTGCAGTTTTTCCGCGTTGCCACCCGCCTGAATCTTTTCATCGAGCATTTTTTCCACCAGGGAGTCTACTCGCGAGACAAAGAAACTTGCCACCGAGGCGATGTTCTTAACAGACTTACCCGCAGCAAGCCGCTCTTCCAGACCAGCCAGGTAAGCGTCCATTACTTCAATGTATCTCTGCAGTGAGAAGATAAGCGTTACGTTGACGTTCATACCATCCGCAATGCATTGCTGAATAGCAGGCAGACCGGCGGGCGTAGCTGGAATTTTAATCATCAAGTTGGGGCGGTCGACAACCTTCCAAAGGCGTCGCGCTTCGGCGATGGTCATCTGAGTGTCGTGTGCGTAATACGGCGCGACCTCAATACTCACGAAACCGTCCGCGCTGTTGGTACGTTTAAATACCGGTGCAAGTATGTCGGCTGCTGCACGGATATCGTCGGTAGAAAGACGATCAAAGATTTCTTCCGGGCTTTTCCCCTCTCGCGCTAGTTCGGCGATGGCGGTAGAGTAGTCGCTACTCTGTGCTATGGCCTGCTCAAAAATAGTAGGATTGGATGTCAGACCAGTGATGTCGCCGGCCTGCACCATCTTTTCGAGTGCACCTGAGGTAAGCAGACCCCGACGAATATTGTCGTGCCAGGGAGACTGTCCGAGGGATTGAAGGGTAACAAGTGGGTTTTTCATATATTAGCTCCTGTTATCCAACGCCATGATCTAATCATGATGCTGGGATTATGGCTCTTCGCCAGTTGCATAGCTCTTAAGACGATAAGTTGTAGTTTCGCTGCCGATACCACTACTGCAAAACACTGTACTGCGGTCGGTATGTTTCTGCTTTACGGTTTCACACGCAGCCTAGGCGAATGTGTGCTCGCTAACTGCTGAAGAAACACTTCTGATTGCGAAATTCCACTCAGTCGCCTTTGATAAAGGCTTCGGTCATGTCGCGGCAAATAGTATCTTTGTATTGCTTGGGAGGCGTTTTAAAGAAATAAGACGATGGGCCTACAATTGGGCCGCTCAAACCGCGGTCGAGTGCTAGTTTTGCGCAGCGGACCGCGTCGATGATCACACCAGCTGAATTGGGGCTGTCCCACACTTCTAGTTTTGCTTCAAGGTTGAGAGGTACATCGCCGAAAGTGGTACCTTCCATACGAATGTAACACCATTTTCTATCGGTAAGCCAGGGAACATAATCAGATGGACCGACATGCACATTGCTTTCACCGATGTCGTATGGGATCATACTTGTAACCGCGCCAGTTTTGGAGATTTTCTTACTTTCAAGGCGTTCGCGTTCGAGCATGTTCATAAAATCGGTATTACCGCCAAAATTGAGTTGATAGGTGTGATCGATGCGCACACCTCGGTCAACAAATAAGCTAGTCAGAATACGATGAAGGATTGTGGCACCAACCTGGCTTTTGATATCATCACCTAAGACGGGAAGTCCAGTATCCTTAAAGCGCTTGCTCCAGTAATCCGAGGATGCAATAAAAACCGGAATGGCATTCACAAAGGCGCAGCCCGCTTCAATAATCTGCTCTACATACCACTTGGTTGCCATTTCTGAACCCACTGGCAGATAACTGACAACCACATCGGTTTTGGTATCTTTAAGCAGATTGACAATATCGGCGGTATGGCCGGGTGCCTTGGTAATGACTTGCGATAGATATTTACCCAGACCGTCGTGGGTCATGCCGCGTACCACTGGCGCATCTAAATTCGGTACATCGGTAAATTTATAGGTGTTGTTCGGTTCAGCAAAGATAGCTTCAGATACATCCTTGCCAACCTTGGTTATATTTATGTCGATGCCCATGGTTATTTCGATATCACGGATGCGGTATCCACCCAAGTTTACATGCATCAGTCCGGGAACACTGGCATCATCAGGGATATCCTTGTAATACTCAAGACCTTGAACAAGCGACGAGGCGCAGTTGCCTACCCCAATGATTGCTACTCTTACCTTCTTTGAACTCATAATCCTAATCTCCTTCAAAATTATTAGTTACGATCCTCGACTTGTTTGCGTTACAGGTGACTGCGTTCTTCATTTTTTTATAAACTTTTCAATCACTGCAAGCGCCTCCTCAACCACATGTTCCACCGTGAACCCAAACTCTTCCATCAGTTTGGGAGCAGGAGCAGAAGCACCATAGTGATCAAGGGTGATCATCGCACCTTTATCGCCAATCCACTTGTGCCAGCCTTGGGAAATGCCCGCCTCTACGGCCACGCGCGCAGTAACCGCGGAAGGTAACACGCTTTCGCGATAATCTGCATCCTGCTCTTCCAACAATTCCCAGCACGGCATGGATACCAATCTCACATGAATACCTTTCGCCGCTAGTTGTTTTTCGGCTTCCACAATTAAAGCCACTTCCGAACCGGTTGCCATCAAAATAACGTCTGGCTGGGAAACAGCAGGATTGAGCACATACGCACCACGCAGTGTACCTTCGGGTGAAGCAAACACAGTCCGATCGAGTGTAGGCACATTCTGACGCGAGAGTACTAGCGCCGTTGGACGCTGGCGATTCTCAATCGCGAGTTTCCAACTCCAAGTGGTTTCGTTCGCGTCACACGGACGAATGACCAACAGATTGGGGATGCCGCGCAAGGCAGACAGATGTTCGACCGGCTGGTGAGTCGGTCCGTCTTCGCCTACGCCAATGCTGTCGTGGGTGAACACCCATACCGCCCCAATACCCATAATGGCAGACAGCCTTAACGACGGGCGAACGTAGTCGGCAAAGACAAAAAAGGTGGAGCCATAGGGGATTAAACCAGCATGGCGGGCCATACCGTTAACGATGGCACCCAGAGCATGTTCACGTACACCAAAATGAATGTTGCGCCCTTGATAGCCCCACGGCCCTCCCACTGCACCTTGCACACTCGTCTGGGAAAGGGAAGGAGGCTGAAAATCACCAGCACCTTTGAGCCAGGTAAAAGTGGAGGGGTTCAAGTCAGCCGATCCGCCCATGAGTTCCGGCAATTTCACGGCTAGTGCCTGCATTACCCTCTCCGAGGCTTTGCGCGTTGCCAAGCCAGTGGCGTCAGCAGGGAAATTGGGCAAGTCTGTGTGCCAATTGGCAGGCAATTCGCCATTCATGACGCGTTTGAACTCCGTCGCCATATCTGGGTATTCCTGAGCATAAGCAGCGAATGTATGATCCCATTCATCTTCCACTTTCCGGCCTTTGTCTACGGACTGGCAGTAATGAGCCTGTGCTTCGACAGGAATGTGGAACATCGGCTCAGCCGGCCAACCAAGCTTTTCCTTGGCAGCTATCAACTCACCCATCCCCAGCGGTGAACCATGCGCTTCATACGAGTCTTGTTTGTTTGGCGCACCATAGCCAATGTGCGTATGCACCACGATCAACGAGGGTTTATTGGTCACGGTTTGTGCGGCGGATAGCGCCCGTTCGATGGACTCAATATCATTTCCGTCGTGCACGTGTTGGACATGCCAGCCATACGCTTTAAACCGCCCCTCCACGTCTTCCCTAAAACTCAGGTTGGTTGAGCCAGATAGCGAAATCTGGTTGTCGTCATACAGCACAACGAGCTTTCCCAGTTGTAAATGCCCTGCCAATGAACAAGCTTCTGCAGCTACGCCTTCCATGAGACAGCCATCGCCCGCGAGAACATAGGTAAAGTGATTGACAATTGGATAGCCGGGTCGATTGAATCGCTCAGCTAGGTGTGCCTCGGCAATAGCCATACCAACCGCATTTCCGACGCCTTGTCCCAGTGGACCGGTGGTGGTCTCAACACCGGGAGTAAGATAGCTCTCCGGATGACCAGGTGTGCGGCTGTTCCACTGACGGAAACTTTGCAGATCCTCCATCGAAAGATCATAACCCGTCAGATGCAACAGGGCGTATAACAACGCCGAGCCGTGCCCGGCGGAAAGCACAAAACGATCGCGATCGACCCAGCTTGGGTTGAGCGGGTTATGCTTCAACATCCGCGTCCATAATGTGTAAGTCATGGCTGCTGCGCCCATGGGCAGTCCTGGATGACCGGAGTTGGCTTTTTGCACGGTATCCGCTGCCAGAAAGCGAAGCGTGTTCACGCAAATGTTGTCAAGGTTTGATGAATGCATGTGATATGTACCTAATGTGAGACTCTTTTTGAATAGTTTATGAATTTACAAATTTGCGCAACGATGCCGTACATGCGTCCCGTTATTTTCAGAATTTAAAATGATGCATCACGAATCAGTCGCATGTGCAGTGAACATCTGCGTTAGCTGTGGATGTATCCACCTGTTAACCCGTGTGCGGCTTCCATGATTACTTCCGACAAGGATGGATGCGCGTGGACATTGCGCGCAATCTCTTCAATAGTCAATTCGGCGCTCTGGGCCAAGGTCAATTCTGGCAACAATTCGGTAACTTCGGGACCTATGAGATGCGCCCCGATAATTTCGTCATACCGGCTATCGGTCACGATCTTTACAAAGCCCTGAGCTTCGCCCAACCCCAAGGCTTTTCCGTTGGCTTGGAAATTGAACCGGGCGATTTTTACATCGTGGCCCTTTTCCCTGGCTTGTTTTTCGGTCAGACCAAACGACGCTACTTGGGGATGAGAATACGTAGCCGCCGGCATGGCAGCGTAATCTAATTTCACCGTCGGATGATTAGCCATACTCTCCGCGCACACAATCCCCTGCGCCGAGGCCACGTGCGCCAGCATGAATTTACCGGTCACATCGCCGATGGCCCATATGCCCGGCACGTTGGTCTGCATACGGTCATCTACCTGGATGAAGCCGCGCTCCACTTGAACGCCAAGAGCCTCCAGCCCCAGGTTCTCTGAATTTGGTTTGAACCCGATAGCAACCAACGCCTGCTCGGCTACCAGTGTTTCCACACCCGCTGGACCATTGATTTTAACTTTCACTCCATCGCCCGATGCGTCCAGTTCTTCAACTTTAGTTCCCGTCTTAACCGCGATTCCTGCCTTACCAAACTGCCGGCCCAATTCTGCGGCGATTTCTTCATCTTCGCGTGGCACGAGCGTCGGTAACATTTCGACAACGGTTACCTTACAGCCATACGCGTTCCATACTGTGGCAAATTCCACGCCAATGGCTCCGCCTCCAATGATGATGGCCGAAGCCGGGAGTTTTTCTTGCAGAATCGCTTCACGGTAAGTTAACACCTTCTGCCCATCAGCAGCGACACCCGGAATCAAGCTCGGGCGGGCGCCTGTCGCGATGACGATATGCTTGGACTCTAGAATCTTCCTTTGACCATCCCTATCCGTGATCTCTACAGCGGACTTGCTCTTTATTATCGCCGCGCCAAAGTGGACATCGATGTTGTTCTTCTTCATCAAGAACCCAACACCTTTGGTCAGCCGGTCTGAAACTTGCCGGGAGCGTTTGACCGCTGCTCCGAAATCCAGCTTCAGGTTGTCGAATGAAAAACCAAAATCCTTGCTTCGGTGACGCAATAGTTCAGCGACCTCGGCATTTTTGAGCAGAGACTTGGATGGGATGCAGCCCACATTCAGGCACACACCGCCCAGCCATTCTTTGTCAGCTACAGCCGTCCGCAACCCCAACTGTGCCGCACGAATGGCACACACATAACCACCCGGTCCGGCACCAATCACGATAACATCGTAGGAATCAGACATATTATTTTCTCTACTCGGCCAACATTAGAAATGGTTCTTCGATGAGCTGCTTGATATATTGCAGGAATCGCGCGGCCGGCGCACCATCTACCAGCCGATGATCAAAGACAAGACTTAGTGTCCACATCTGGCGGATGACGATTTCAGCGCCACGTGGTACTGCCTTCGGAGCAATCCGCCCCACGCCAAGTATCGCAGCTTCGGGCAGGTTGATAACCGGGGTGAATGCATCCACATCGTACATCCCGAGGTTGGTAATGGTGAAGGTGCCTCCACTCAGATCGTCGGGCAGGGAACGGCCTTTACGTGCCCGGTCAACCAACTCACGGAACTCGGTTCCAAATTGATGCAGGTTCTTTTTATCCACATCTTGAATCACTGGAACCATTAATCCGCGCCCGGTATCTACAGCCAACCCAATGTTTACATGACCGAGTACTTCGATTGCATCAGGTGCCAGGCGCGCATTCATATATGGAAATTTCCGCAGGGCTGTTGCACAAGCCTTGGCTAACAAATCATTATAGCCAGGCGCAAATCCCCATGCCTGCTCCACCCGCTCCTTAAGGCGGGTACGCGCCGCCACCAATTCAGTGGCATCCACTTCCATCACTAACGTAACACGTGCTGTTGTATGTACGCTGGTACCCATTCGCTCGGCAATGATGCCACGCACACCCTTGAGAGGAATGCGCTCCTGAACCTCGGTAACAGGTAATGAATTGGAAACAGTTATTGATGGTTGAAGAGCCCGTGCTACATCTTCCTTGACGATCTTGCCCCGCGGACCGGTGCCAGACATGGAATATAAATCCACACCCGCTTCAGCGGCCATGCGCTGTGCAACAGGCGTGGCTTTCGGTTTCTGCTTGAGATATTCCTGCACATCACGCTCGATCACTCGGACACCGGCATAACCGGTAGGGGTTACCAGAGCCGGATCCACCGAAGTCTCGGCAGCCAGTTTTTTGGCGCGCGGGGAGACGAACACCCGGTCGTTTTCTCCAATGGCCTCAGACTCTACACTTGGAGCTACTTCAGCAGCCATTTTTTGCCCGGAGGTAGAATCGGTCTCCGCAACAGCAGGCACCGATCCCTTGACTTCAAATTTATCATCTTCCTTGCCAATGATGGCGACCACGGTTAATACCGGTAGCACGTCACCTTCATTGAATGGGCCGAGATGGATGTAACCCTTCGCATTGGCCTCTACCGGAAAAACTGCCTTATCGGTTTCGACCTCCATCACGCCTTGTCCCTGACTGACTTTCTCGCCGTCTTTGACCAACCAGGTGACCAGTGTAACTTCCTCAACAGTTTGTCCCAGCTTGGGGATGAAGAACTCTTCGGACATTAGCTCACCGCCTTCCTGCAAGCCGCCATGATGCGACCCGTGTTCGGGATTGCCACATCTTCCAAACTTTCAGCGCGCGGCACGGGCACGTTCGCCGCCGCAACTCTGATCATGGGTCCATCCAGATAATCGAACGCCTGCTCATTTACTTGCATCATAACTTCGTTGATAAAACCGGTGTTCTCGTAGGCTTCACTTACACACACCAGCCGCCCGGTTTTCTTGACAGAGTTCACGATGGTGTTGATATCCAACGGCTTGAGCGTGCGCAGGTCAATGACTTCCACATCGATGCCTTCGCCAGCCAATGTCTCGGCGGCTTCGAGGGAACGTAATACCATGCGCGAGTAGGTGACCAGGGTCACATCCTTACCGGAGCGTTTAATATCGGCAACTCCAAACGGGATGATGTATTCTTCTTCGGGCACAAAGCCTTTTTCTTTATATAGCATCTTGTGCTCGATGAACATCACCGGGTTGTCATCGCGGATGGCAGCCTTCAGCAGCCCCTTGGCGTCGTAGGGTGTAGACGGCATCACCACGTAAATGCCCGGGAAATGAGTCCAGAGAGATTCAAGGCTTTGAGAATGATGCGCCGCGATGGCGCGACCTGCGCCGCCTTCGGTTCGAACCACCAACGGGACAGTTGTTTTGCCGCCAAACATATAGCGGTTCTTTGCGCCCTGATTGGCAATTTGATCCATCGCAAGGGGAGTGAAGTCCACATACATGATCTCAGTGATTGGACGCATTCCAGCCATTGCCGCACCGACGGCAGCTCCGGCGATGCTGGCTTCAGAAATGGGAGTGTCCAGCACGCGCCACTTGCCAAATTCCTTGACCAGGTCACGGGTTGCGCCGTACGCGCCGCCATATAGCCCTACATCTTCACCCATGATGAAGACATTGGGGTCACGGGACATTTCTTCGCGGGCGGCTTCCACCAGTGCCTGGGCATACGATATTTCGCGCTTGACCAGTCCGTTGCTTATGTCTGCGCGCAAGCGGCGGTCGGTTTCATAGTCAGCGGCAGTGAACTTTGACGGGGCATAGACATCCGTATCAACCTCTTCTTCCAGCGGTTCGGGAGATGCGTTGCTGAACTCCATTGAATGGTTCAACTTGACATCCGCTGCTTCTTCCATTTTTTCAAACTCGGCCTCGGTCAACATTCTGACCGTCTCAAGATTTTCCTTCAACACGGTGATTGGGTCGCGTTTCTTCCATTCGGCCTCCTCCTCGCGGGTACGGTAAGCTCGTGGATCGGAATGAGAATGACCATACCACCGGTAAGTTTTGGCTTCGATCAGGCTGGGACCTTCACCGTTGCGGGCGCGTTCAGCGGCTTTTGCCACACTGCCTCTCACTGCCAGAACATCCATCCCATCCACCACTTCCCCGGGCATACCATAGGCAGATGCGCGAGCGGCAACATCTGGCATCTTGCTGGCATTTTCCCACGGTACCGACATCGCATACAGGTTGTTCTCGCAAACGAAGATAACTGGAAGATTCCACAAGCTGGCCATGTTCAATGATTCATGGAAACTGCCTTCGTTGGCTGCGCCTTCGCCAAAGAAGCAGACAACCACACGGTCTGTCCCTTTCATCTTTTGCGCGAGCGCCGCGCCAACTGCCACAGCGATATTTCCACCGACGATACCTGTCGCGCCCAGGTTGCCATGTTCTACGTCAGCGATATGCATGGAGCCACCCTTGCCCTTGCAATATCCGCCAGACTTGCCCAACACTTCAGCCATCATCTTGTTGTAGTGTTCCTGCTTGGCTTCTGGAGTCTGGGCATATTTGTCGCCGTGGGCATGAGCATGTCCATGTCCGCGGTGCGTGCTTGTAATCATATCGTCATCGCGCAAGGCAGCCACTGCACCGACAGCCACAGCTTCCTGTCCGGCATACAAATGAGATGCCCCTTTGAGGACAGCTTTGCTCAACAAGTTGGCGATGTTGTTTTCGAGGGCGCGG
>Ga0209536_100013168_pt1 | contig 11942 bp, 6 predicted proteins | sample DeeMarSeWOR28_12_FD_187461 | JGI IMG/M metagenome (GOLD analysis project Ga0209536, IMG submission 187461) | Marine sediment microbial communities from White Oak River estuary, North Carolina - WOR-2-8_12 (SPAdes) (version 2) | ecosystem: Environmental > Aquatic > Marine > Intertidal zone >...
CTTCCTGTCGTTCCCTATTAATATAAACAAGTAGTTTTTCCAATAGCCTCCTTCGTCATTCCGGCCCTGTATATGGAGATTTTTTAACTCCAGGCTGGAGGTGATCCTGTTTTGCCCCGGTTCAACACCATTGTCCACCACAGGAATAATCACAGGTTTCTTGCCCCCTTCGGCTCCCACTATTCGAATGGTGCCTTCGTCGTTTTGTACATTGATGGCTGACTTGACAAAGTGAAAGCCTTCTTCCAATTTGTAAACCCTGTTCGGATGTATGCGGTTACCCTCTCCATCCTTGTCTCCGTTGATGGTGGTCTCCAGAAGCCCCGCATTCTCCGGGCCGCTGGCAATTAGAATAGTGTCCTGATCTGCTGGCACTTGTGCGTAAGTAATTGTGGTTGTTATCGCCACAATAAACGCCACATTCAAAAGTAAATTTCTTTTTTTCATAGTATCTGATTTGAATTAAACATGAGAAGTGATGAATAAAAGTTGGCAGTCCTTCTTTTGCTGCTGCTTCATGGTGTTATAAGTTAAAATCGATAACCTGCTCCAAGCTGAAATCTGCTGCCGTAATATTGACTGCTTACCGGCAACTGCACATCTCCATAATAGATTTTATAGTCTTCGTCAATATGATTGGTCAGGTTGGTCGCATTAAAATATAGGTACAGACCTTTGTAAACCCGCATTTTCAAACTGATATCCAGCAGCTGGAATTTGTCCGCATAATTGTCTGCAAAAGCGTATTTGGCATCCAGTCCACTGAGTGTTTTTCCCTGGAAACGATAGGACACCCTGGCACTAAACCCTTTGTAATCCCATCCCAGTATGACATTCGTAATGAAGCTGGGCTGAGATACCATCTTCCCTTCCCTGGTACTGTACTGATACCCGATGATATCTTTTGGCAGGAAACCAGAACTGTCAACGCCTATCACTACATTTTCAAAATATGGGTACCTCGTTCTGGAATTAATGAATGTGAGATTCACATCTAATACAAATCCCCTTAGCCATTCATTACCCAGACTCCAAAGATTCCTTTGATAGGACAACTCCACTCCATAGTATTCTGCTTTTTCAGGATTGTTAATGGGGATTCCTGTATTGCTCGAGTTCGTCAAATCATCTACAGGGTAGAAATCAGGTCCCGGCAGTGATTCTACAAATCCATCCGGGGCCTCCACAATCCGATCGTTTCGAAGCGGAAAATAGTTGGGGAGCCAGGATATGAAATGATCTATTTGCTTATAAAAAGGATTGACAGTCAAAAGTCCGAATTTACTGTTGTACACCTCTAAGGAGAGGTCATAATTCCAGGCAGTGGATGGTTCCAGAAAAGGATTGGCTGATGTGAATGCGGTTCTGGCCTGATCTGAATCGATAATGGTCTTAGGAGATAACTGGAGAAAGCCCGGGCGGGAAACACTCTTGTAAACAGCTCCCCTCAAAGCGACAGATCCACCAATTTGATATTTCAAGTTTACAGACGGGAAAAATAAAAGATTATCACGTTCGACCGATACCGAATCAGGAACCCCGGAAAGTCCATTTGCATTGACACTATTCGTTAATATGGCAAAGGCATCATATTGGGTATTGACTTTTTCCATGCGTATGCCGGGCACCAGCAGCAGCTTCCCAATATTTAATTCTGCCATGATATAGGCCGCTATTTGCTCTTCCCTGTTGCTGTAGTCGTTCGTATAACTTTCGAAGCCCCTGGCATTATACAAAAGAGGGTAACCGGCATAGAGCTGGGATTGCATATCTTTCATCAGGTCGATATCCGGCGACCAGTTCAGGGCGTATTTCCCATCCAGAAATTCACCCGGATCATAATCCGGATCCACGAAGTTTGTTGCGGTTATCCCGGTTTGATCCCCGTCGGGCCAATCTACCCAGGGGAATAGAGACAGATAGGTGGATTTTGCTCCTTGTCCCTTGCCGGAACGGTAATCCATATAGATGGCATCTGAATTGCTGATTCTCTCCAATAAATGGTATTTCCCCCCCACTGATAAAACGCCAGCTGTTCTTAGCTTTTCAATATTAAAGGGAATCCGCCATTCCAGATCCAGATCATAGTTCTTATCTGTCAATTCTGAATTGTTGAGATCATCTGTTTGAAGTTTGTTAGCAGGAATGCTGGTTTCTCCATAGAGGTCCAGCACCTCTTGCGGCTCCCGGAATATTAACCAGTCCTGATCAATATCCTCCCCTGTTGTACTGACTTCTCTGAATGGAAACAGATGAGTAATGCCATCCGTGTTGACATAAGTATAGGACAGACTCAGGTTCAGTTCCGTACCTAGAAATCGCAATTTGTTTTCTAATAGGTGGGTGGTATTCAGGCGTTCGTTTTCGCCGGATGAAGCATTCAGACGGAATGGATATGTGGGATCGGTAAAGTTATGCCCCTCCTGTCTGGAAGTAATATTATCCGTACTTCTATTGACAAGATTCAGGAAAGCCACGTCATAATAATCGCTCTTGAAATCCAGCACCATGCTTACACCGATGCGCTCGCGGATGGTGTTTACCAGGGACAGGTTCGCGCTTTGTGTCCTTGAGATGTAAGATTCTTCACCTGTCAAATTACCTGTGGAATCCAACTCCTGCTGTATAATGGGGCCTGAATACCCTGCTCCGAAACGTTGGGAAGAGAGCTGTTTTCTCTCATAAGTCGCCTGGGCTTTCACACCGAACCGCTTTTGAAGAAAACGGGTACTGCCTCCCACTGAAGTCTTGGTATCGCCGATATTTGAGAACAAATTGCTGTAGCCGGCTTCTGTCATGGCGTTAAACCCAGGTTCATCGTTAGCCGTAGCCAACCTCAGGTCAACCGTTCCTCCGATGGCGCCTGCATCCATATCCGCACGCAGTGTTTTGGAAACCTCTACACCTGACAGCATCTCACTCTGTACCATGCTCAGGTCGGCACTTCTATCTCCGGCATTCGTGGAAGCCATTTTTACTCCCGCAATGGTTACATTGTTCTGAGCAGGCGACACCCCCCTGATTACGATCTTATTCGCTTCTCCTGAAGAGCGTTGCAGGGAAATACCCGGGAGTCTTCCGATGGCCTCAGCTGCGTTGGCATCCGGTAATTCCTCCATTTTTTCAGCAGATACCACATTGACAATTTTATTGGAAGCCACCTGCTCACGAATTGCGGATATCTGGCCTATGGCCTGCACCGTGATGGTTACTTCTTCCAGCTGATCTCCTGCAATCAATTCAAAATTCACAACAGCAGTTTCGTCTGCTGTAACAGTCACTTGTTGTTCTGCTTCCTGATAACCTATGTAAGAAGCAATAAGCGTGTAAGTTCCCGGGGGCACCGAAAGCTCAAAACTGCCATTGAGACCGGCAGCCACACCCTGTGTTGTACCCTTGATGACCACATTGGCAAAAGCAAGTTCCTCACCGGTGGAGGCATCGGTCACTTTCCCCTTGATGATGCCTGAGCCTTGTTGGGAGTAACTTACATAAGCGGTGAACAACAATAAGAGAATAACTGCAGCTCCTGATATAATCCGGTTATTCATATGTGCCTTTGTAACCATGACATGCTAACACGAGTAAGCAATCATATCAAAAAAAACAAAACTTTGCTTACATGAGTTAGCAAATTACCGACATATCTTTTTATTATGCAAATTTTTTGGAGATTATTTTTTCGACATCGCATATTTTGATGCCAGAAGGGCAGGCATCGGAAGAACCACATGGGGTGTTTACGGTTTTGGTGTAGAGGCTCCTGGATTTTGAGTTATTAATACGATCAGGTTATTCCTTCTGCGATCATACGGAGGTTAGAGATAAAAATATCTGCATCACTTCTATCAAAGCAAAGAGGTGGCTTGATCTTCAGCACATTATCATGAGGGCCATCAGTACCGACAAGTATGTGAGCCTGCCTGAGTGCATTGACCCATTTGCCTGCCAGCTTAGTAGCCGGTTCTGAACCGGTGCTGTCGTTTACGATCTCAACACCCAGGCTTAGCCCCATTCCCCGGATCTTTCCAATATGCCGCCCAAGGGCCCCGCCTTCCTCCCTCAGCTCCGTTAAAAGCCTGACCAGGTAGTTTCCTGTTTCTTCTGCATTTCCTGCCAGGTCCTCCTCTTCGATCACCTCTAACACCGCGGTGGCGATGGCACAGGAGACCGGGTTCCCGCCGAAGGAGGAAAAGAATTCCATACCATTATGGAAGGACTCAGCAATCGCAGCCGTGCAGACCACGGCTGCCATCGGGTGTCCGTTAGCTATTGGTTTACCCAGGATCACAATATCAGGCTCCATGCCACTATATTCGAAAGCCCAGAAATATTTTCCAAGGCGGCCAAATCCCAGCTGCACCTCATCGGAGATCACCAGCCCGCCGTTCTTCCTCGCAAAGCTGGCCAGTTCCTTCATATATTCCGGCTCTATCACTATTTGCCCACCTGCACTGACAATGGGTTCGCAGATAAAACCTGCCAGTGGCTGCTCACCGAACCTGTTGAGGTGTTCCCTAAGCCCGTTCAGTGTTCCGGGGAGGGGAGCCACCAGGGTATCCGGGGGAGTACCTTTACCACCCTTTCCTGCAAATTTATAGTGGCTGACATCAATGACTGCAGCGGTATTGCCATGATAGGCATGCTCCATGACCAGCATTTTCTGTCTGCCGCTGTGGGTGCGGGCCAGCCGAAGGGCCAGATCGGAGGCAGCCGAACCCGAATTCACATAGAATACCTTGTTCAGGTCCGGAGGGAAGTAGCTCAACAGCTTTTCAGAGTATATCAGGATCTCTTCGTAAAGGTAGCGGGTATTGGTGTTCAGCTTGGCCATGGCCCGTTGTCCTGCCTTTACCACCCTGGGATGGCAATGCCCCACATGGGGGATGTTGTTGCGCAGATCCAGATAGGTGGCCCCGTTTTTATCATACATATACTGGAAGACGGCAGCTTCCATTTGAATAGGCTCCTGGTAAGAGAGAGAGAAGGCCTTGCTCAGGAGGTTCCAGCGTTTCTCTACTTCTGATTCCACGTCTGATCTTGCCTCTTGTTCTGGCTTAATGCAAGCAGGTAGATTAGCTGCCCTTCTGAAAGCATCTTCCGCAGCCCGGGGATTGATCCGGATCCATCGTCGCAACAGCTCCCTCATTTGCATTTCGCTGATTCCCAGGTAATCGTTGTCAGGGTTTTCCTTTCTTCCCCTCGCTGAGTGGCATAAACTGATGCTGGCCCGGGCCGCCACCAGGTAATACAGTATTTCTACTTCCTTTTCTTCCAGGGGAAGAATGCGGCAGTAACCTTCTATCAGTGCCGCAGCCCATTCAAGGGGCTCCTGTTTATCAGCCAGGACATAGCTGAGTGCTATGGCCACCTCATTGATCAGCAGGGAATGAACTGTGTCTCCAAAGTCAATGATCCCGCTTACCCGGCCTTCCCTGACCAGGACATTATAATCATTTGCATCGCTATGAATCAGGGAATAGCGCAAACGTGGCAATGCGGAGATCACTTTTTCATGAAACTGCAGATGAAAGTGATCCACCAGTTTTCTGATTCCGGCGTCATCCAGCATTTGCGCGTGCTCATAGGCCAGGTCAAAATGCAGGATATCCCAATGATAGCGCCTTGCCTCAATCACAGGCAGGCTCAACTTCAATAATTCCCTGTCCATCCTGCCCAGGAGATTCCCAAATGACATGAACAACTCTTTGGTGTGCTTTGTCTGAGCCAGCAGCTCTCCTTCCAAATAGCTTAACAGCCGGTACAGGTGACCACCTTCCGGGTTTAACACATGATATCTTCTCTTCCCGAACCCGTCCTGCCTGGATACCGGCTCCGGAAACTCACCTGGAAGTGACAGCGCTAACTGTACCAGAATTGCGTTCTCTTCGCGGATCAATGCTTCCGCTGAAGGATCAGAAGGAGTATCCTTGAAGATATAGTATTGATCCCCGCTTTGAATGAGGTAATTGGAACTAACTTCTCCGGGCAGTTTCATGACAGAATTTGCTTCTATCCCATAGTACTCCCCGAGTATGTTTCTGACCTGCTCCATATAATAAACATTCCAATTTAGGAAATATCCCGCAACATTATCAGGATGTGAACCGCAGACCAGCTGAAATGCCCAGCATTAAGTGGAAATTCCGGTAAAAGTGAGCGCCTCAGACATTCAAGCAAAAAGTAAATCCCCATCACACTTGTGTCCAGGCATATTTGGAGATCTAGAGTTCGTCCATTCTTTTAAATCCAACTCGTTTTCGACTTCTGCGTTCTAGTTCCTGTTGTTTAGCCCGTTCTAATTGCTTGAGGAATTCAAAGATCAACAGGATCTTTTTATCATGTTCTATGTCTCTCCTTTCCAGATCATCAAGTTTATTAAGGATTTCATTATTAGTCTCAAGCATCTCACGCATTCGAGTAAAGACACGCATGATCTGGATGTTTACCTTAATCGCTCTTTCACTATGCAGAACTCCCGAAAGCATAGCTACACCCTGCTCGGTAAATGCAAAAGGAGGAATTCGGCGGCCACCCCAACTTGATCTTCCAATATGGAATAGCAAGTCGTCGAATTCCCCTTTTGTAAGTTGGAACATGAAGTCACCAGGGAAACGCGCACTGTTTCTTTTAACCGCCTTGTTCAGATTGCCTGTAGTTACATTATAGAGTTCTGCCAGATCTTCATCCAACATGATCTTTTTCTCCCTTATTACATAGATCTTACCTGTGATCTGCTCGTCGGGAATCACAGTTTTATGCTCTTTATGATCCATTCTGAAGTTGTATTTCCAACATATTAATGCGGATTTCAGTTTTATATCTGCCCATCCATGGAATTTGACAGTCTGGTGGAATTTGAGAATAATAACGAGAAATCTTCAAGGGCACGCTGTATTCGAAGATGGGTGTCTCCGACCTTCCATTGTACGATATTCTAAATTTCGTCTGCCAAAGATCATTGGCTTTTTTCCGGATTTCCCTACCTTTATCGAATGCCCCGGATGCGTATCTTCCACATCGATGAAATGCCCTGGATCCTGATCCCAGGCCTGTGATGTCTCTCTGTTTTCAGGGGATTCATTTTCACATTTATGCTAACATCAAACAATTTCAGAAATGAGCAAGGTTATTGTATTGGGCGCCGGAATGGTGGGAAGCGCCATAGCCATTGATATGGCCCCAAAACACAGGATTACCCTCGCCGACATCAGACAGGAGGCACTGGCCCGCGTACTCAAGAAATGCCCGGATCTGGCAACACTCTCCCTGGATCTGACCAACAGCAGGAAACTCAGGGATACCATCAGGAATTTTGACCTGGTCATTCATGCGGGACCCAGTGCCCTGGGATTTGAGACCCTGAAGAACATCATTGAAGCCGGAAAGCACGTAGTCGATATCGCATTCACTCCGGAGAATGTGCTGGAGCTGGATGACCTGGCCAAAGAAAAGGGTGTTACGGCCATTGTTGACTGCGGCGTGGCTCCGGGCATGGACAACATTATACTGGGTTATTACAACGAGATCATGCAGCTTTCGGACTTCGAATGCCTGGTGGGCGGTGTTCCGAAACAGCGCAAATGGCCCTTTGCCTACAAAGCTCCCTTTGCACCCGGTGACGTGATCGAGGAATACACCCGTCCGGCCCGTTATGTGGAAAACGGAGAGCTTGTGGTCAGGGAGCCTCTCACCGATTGCGACTATGTGGAGTTTGACCGCATCGGGACCCTGGAGTCCTTCAACACGGATGGCCTCCGATCCATAATTGATACCTTGCCGCACATCCCCAACCGGAAGGAAAAGACCTTAAGGTACCCGGGTCATGTGGAGTATGTAAGGGTATTGAAAGAGAGTGGATTCTTTGCCACCCATCCCATCGAGATCAACGGGGTGAATATAAGCCCCCTTGAGTTTACAAGCAGGATACTGTTCGATGAATGGAGACTGGGTGAGGACGAGGAGGAGATCACCGTATTCAGGGTGACCCTGAAGGGCAAAAACGCAGAGGGGGTAACCGAAGAGGTGGTATACGATATGTATGATGAATACAACACCGAAACAGGGACCTCATCCATGGCCCGGACCACGGGATATACGGCTACTGCGGCGGCCAATCTCTTCCTGGATGGATTATTCAGGGAAAAGGGCGTATTCCCGCCCGAACTGGTGGGCAGGCACCGGGTATGCTTTGAGTATTTCCTGGACTACCTGAAAGAGAGGGATATTCATTATGTGAAAAGCTCAAGGCTTCTTTGAGGCCATCCCGGAATCCCTGAAATTGAACATAAACCTGCATCAAGGCTTCTTTGAAGTATGTTGGAGGTAGAGATAGAAGGGGATTCCTGCGGATAAAAGGATCGATCCCCAGAGTATAACTTCCCCGGCCTGTCCGCTTACAGCCCACAAAGAATAGAGAAAGGCAGGGATGCCGACGATGCCGGCAGTAATCAGTTTTTGCCTTGAATGTGGTCTTTTTCTCTTCAGGTAAAGGCTCAGCTCAACCAGGGAAGAAAACAGGTAGGGCAGGAGGCAGCTGAGCGTGGAAAGCATGATAATGAAAGAGAACATCTTTACCAGTCCCCTGGTATAGTTGAAGCCCACCAGGACAGTGGCCAGCACGCTGGCAATCAAAATTCCCGGAACCGGAATCCCCGTCCGTGATACCTTCATGAATACCGAAGGGAACAGCCGGTCCCGCGAGGCGGCAAGGGGGATCTGTCCCTGGAGCAGGATCCAGCCATTCAGGGCTCCAAAACATGCGATGGCCGCACCTGCTGCAATCAGCCCCGAACTTCGGGTCCCCCATATTTTCCCGGCAGCATCTGAAAAGGGAGCAGCCGACTGCTGCAATTCGGCAGGAGACATGATCCCCATGACTCCAACGGTACTTGAAATATAGAGGAGCGCAGCGATGCTGATCCCCGTCAGGGTGGCTCTGGGGATCGTTTTTTGGGGGTTTTGCACCTTGTCCGAGGGAATGGTGGCCGACTCAAGTCCGAGAAATGCCCACAGTGTCAATGCAGCCGTTGCAGTGACCGCATCAAAAGCAGATTCGCCACTCAGGTTCAAGGGGGAAAAATGAATGCGGTCAAAATGTAGGAAACCCAGGGTGCCCATGAGAAGCAGGGGAACGATTTTCAGGAGGGTGGTCAGCAGCTGCACCATCCCAACCTTCCGTATGGTTTTGGTGTTGACCCAGGTAAAAAACCAGATGGCGGCTACAGCTGCTGCGGCAGAAAGCATCTGGTTCTCCTTCAGGGAAGGTATGAAATAGGAAAGATATCCGACTCCGGCTACAGCAATCGCGGCGTTCCCGCACCAGATGGAGATCCAGTATCCCCAGGCTACAAGGAATCCGGCAAAGTCGCCGAATCCTGCCCGCGTGTAAGTAAACGGACCGCCCGCCCTGGTGATGATCCTGCTGAGCCTGGAAAAGACCATGGCCAGGAATAGTGAGCCTGCCAGGGTGAAGATCCATCCAAATAAGGAGATACCGCCAAAGGAAGCCAGTGCTGCGGGGAGAAGAAATATGCCTGATCCGGTCATATTCCCTATAACCAGGGAGGTACTCATCAGAAAACCGATCTTCCGCTTTTCCTTTTGCTTCTGTATTTGGGCCTGGCCCATATTTTCAGTCACGGCGCATCGGGCTGCTTAACATCGTGGCGATAAGTTCTTCTCCTTTTCGAATGATGTCGAGGTTTTCCCTGGATGCCTGCTGTGCCCTGGCGTAGAGTTCCAGTGAAAGAGCTGTGAGCTCATCATCAGATGTGGGCATACCCCGTTCTTTCCATGACTCAAGGTTCATCATCGCCCAGGGGGGTTGTTTTTTGCCGAGACCTGTCAGCGAGGCAAGGGTCTGTTCCGAAGTGAAAAAATCTCCGCCATGCCTCACCCTTGAGATCTCCTGCAGGTTTACCATGTCGTCGTCGATGGCAAAACCCTGTGCAAAAGTCCTTGCCTCTCCGATAATATAGTTGGACAGGATCACGGTAGTGGGGGAGAAGGCCATTGATTCGAAATTTCCCCCTACGAAAGGAACACAGCCGACTTTCCCAAGGCAGGAAGTCAGGTGATTGATCCAGAGGTCTCCGGCAGCAGCCAGGTCCGCCCCCCGTCCGTTGTTGCTCCCTGAAGTCCCGCAGTGCGGAATCCCAAAGTAATGCATGATCTCCGCACAGGCCAGGTTGAGGAGATAGGTGGTAGGGGTGTACCAGCTGCCCATGGAGGTCATATTAAAAGCTGCAGGAAGGCTTCCGAGAATGACCTGGCTCCCCTGCTTGATAAGCTGGCTGAATACGAGGCCAGCGAGCAATTCTGCATGCAGCAGGGCCAGTGTGCCGGATTCTGTCACCGGTGATGTGCTGCCGTACATTCCATAGTTGGAAAACATCAGGGGTAAACCGTGTTGAATGGAGACAATCATTTTGTCCGAGGTCTCTTTGTTCAGGACCAATGGAGTGATGGGATTTACATAAGGGATAACGAAGGGCCTGTCTGATATATCTCCATGAAGTACGGAGAGCATTTCCAGTACGCGCTCGAGTTTTCCCGCTCCGGAAATCAACAGGACAAGGGGCTTATTTGAATTGGCGTACATATCCAGGGATGAATAGAGGTCTGACAATTCTGTGCTTACGTCGGATGGGATACCCGGTGTGGAGACCATGGCATAGTTATCCAGCAGGTTTCCCAGGCTGGATGCTACCTGCGTATGTTTCCGGGTAAACAACTCCACCGCTCCGTCCAGAATATTCTGGAACCACATGTTGGTTACCCCGATGCCGAAATGGGTGTTCCGGCCCTGCTTCTTTCCCAGGTGAAAGGCGTGTTTTCCCTGTTTGTCGAAAATCTCAATGTTGGACGGAACCTGCCTGATGGAATGTTCTACCAGTTCCCGGTGAATGCAGACCACTTCATTCCTGATGTGCACAGCATCCGATCTCCTGAAAATCTCCAGCGCCTTTTTGGATTCCACCCTGATCCCGGTATCCTCAAGAATACGTGTGGAATAGTGGTGAATGGCATGGATCTGATCCGGACCGAGAAGCTGCAGGGTAGGACGTATGTTTTGCGGGTTAATCAAGGGGATCATTTGAAAAGATATCTGCTTTGTTGAAGGACGCTGACCATTCGCCCAATATATACCAATTATGCGAGAATCACCTTATCTAGGAGGTTTATTAAGGGCTGTTCAGCATAAGACGGAGGAAAGCCGGGCTCCCGTCTTTGCCTTATTCAGATTGACTATTGCCCATTCATTGTCATGCAGGAAGCCTGCTTTTCATATCTTTGGGATTCAGCAGAAAGGATGTTTACACAGGCCATTGTCCGCAAACCCTGCCCGGAAATGATCCACGGGTTAAGCTCCTCCGGGCTGGGAAAGCCCGACTACAACCTTGCCATGGAGCAGCACGGGGAATACATCGATATGCTCAGGCAGTGCGGGCTTCGGGTGACCATTCTGGAGGCGGATCCTGCCTTCCCCGATTCCACCTTCGTGGAGGACCTGGCCCTTTGTACACCTGCCTGTGCCATCCTCACCAATCCGGGTGCCCCCTCCAGAAAGGGTGAGAAGGAGGCAATGGCCGCGATCCTGCCCCGGTTCTTTCAAAAGGTGGAGGCCATTGAAGCACCGGGTACCCTGGAAGCCGGGGATGTGATGATGGTGGGGAAACACTATTTTATCGGCATCTCTGAGCGTACCAACCGGCAGGGAGCAGCACAGCTGATCAAACTGCTGAGGAAATACGGCATGGATGGAGAGATGGTCCCACTGAGGGAAAACTTACACCTGAAATCGGGCATTTCTTTCATGGAGAACAATGTGATGCTGGTCAGCGGGGAGTTTAGCAGCATGCCCGTATTTCAATCCTTCGACAGGATCGAAGTGGATGCAGATGAAACCTATGCGGCTAATTCACTCTTGATCAACGGAA
>Ga0209536_100013169_pt1 | contig 11942 bp, 7 predicted proteins | sample DeeMarSeWOR28_12_FD_187461 | JGI IMG/M metagenome (GOLD analysis project Ga0209536, IMG submission 187461) | Marine sediment microbial communities from White Oak River estuary, North Carolina - WOR-2-8_12 (SPAdes) (version 2) | ecosystem: Environmental > Aquatic > Marine > Intertidal zone >...
ATTCTTCAAATAACTGAAGAGACCATTCCTCAAGTGCTTCGGGAACAACTGTGTGATTTGTGTAAGCAAATGTTTTAGTTGTGATCTCCCACGCTTTTTTCCATCCTAACTTCTCTTGGTCGATTAAAATTCTCATCAGCTCCGGTATAGCAATAACCGGATGAGTGTCATTCAGTTGAATGGCATTTTTTTCTGCGAACTTATCAAAGCTATTGTGATTGATTTTGTATTTTCTGATAATATCCTGAAGCGTAGCTGAGACGAAGAAGTACTGCTGTTTGAGTCGCAGGAATTTGCCTTCCACATAAGAATCATTTGGATAAAGAACTTTTGAGATTGTTTCTGAATCGGTTTTGGATGCAACGGCTGCAACATAATCACCAGCATTAAATTCTTTAAAGCTGAAATCAGAACAAGCTTTTGCCTGCCAAAGCCTGAGATTATTTACGGTATTATTTTTAAAACCGGGAACTGGAACATCGTAGGCAACTGCTAAAACATCTTCCGTTTCAATCCAATCGAACCTATAAGAACCATCAGGGTTTTGTACTTTAATAGTCTTACCATAAAATTTTACTCTGTATTCAAGATCTCTCCGAAGTATATCCCATGGGTTTCCTTTTTGCAGCCAGCTATCTGGATTTTCAACCTGGTAGCCGTTCTCAATTGCCTGATTAAAAATTCCATATTCATAACGTATTCCATAACCAAATGCAGGCAACTCAAGTGTCGCCATTGAATCAAGATAACAAGATGCAAGCCGACCTAAACCTCCGTTGCCAAGCCCCATATCGTGTTCAAATTCTCTAATTTCCTCCAGACTGTAACCATCTTCTCTCAAAATTCTATAACACTCGTCATAGAAATCCATGTTGATAAGAGAATTTCCAAGAAGTCTTCCCATTAAATATTCAAGAGAAAGGTAGTAAACTTTTTTCGCATCCTTTTCAACATATTGATGTTGAGTCCTTAACCATTTTCGTACAAGTCTGTCTTTTATTGCGAGTGAAAGTGCATAATAAGCATCTTCACCAGTTGCGGTAATTCTGTCTCTGATTAGTCGAAACTCAAGGTTTTCCGCAAATTGATTAGAAAGTGAATAGGATAGAGGTGCTTCGGTATCAGTAAAGAAGATTGAAGATCTTCCGTTTGAAACTGTTTCTTTGTTATTTGCCATTAACTTTCTGATTTCTTATTAAATAAAATTCGGGGGTAAATTTAAGATTGACTGCTTTCTTAACAAAATGATAATAACCCTTATTCCTAATAAATCTTTAATTTTCGGCTGTTCATAATTAATATAGAGGAATTAGGATGTATAATAGAACTAACAAAATCAATCCCATATTACTTATCATTTTAATCACGATAATTTCTTGCCAACTTACTCCGCAAAATAAGCAAGAAGTAAAAACCGGTAATACAATATTTATTCACCCGGATGGAACTGCATTGAGCGGATGGAATGCCATAAGATTGCTTTACTACGGACCGGATGGAGAGTTAAACTGGGATCGTCTTTCCAATATCGGTTTATACCAGGGACATCTGACAAATTCTCTTACAGCCTCTTCAGAAGGAGGTGCAACTGTTCATGCTTACGGTGTAAAAGTTCCTCTTTATTCCTATGGAATGAAAGGAACTGAACCTTTGCTCTCAAGATCAGGCAGTAAATTAAGTATTATGATGGAAGCCAAAGAAAAAGGAATTCACATTGGAATAATTAACAGCGGAAAAATTGTCGAACCAGGCACAGGAGTATTTGTAGCGAGTGATGTATCGAGAGGCAATGAGGATGCTATCTCAAAAAAAATTATTGAATCCGGAGCTGATCTCATTTTCTCTGGCGGAGAAGAAAATCTTTTACCCAAAGGAATTGAAGGAAAATTCGGAACGGGGAAAAGAAAAGATGGAGTAAATATAATCGAGTTTGCAAAAGAATCAGGTTATACAATTATATATACCAGAGAAGACCTTAAAAAGATTTCAGCTAAAGCGGAAAAAGTTCTGGGTATTTTTTCAAGAAGTCATACTTTCAATGATAAACCGGAAGAAGAATTACAAAGACTTGGTTTGGAAAATTATAATCCGGAGGCACCAACTTTGGCTGAAATGACTGAAGCAGCAATAAAATTTTTATCGGCAAAAAAAGGAAACTTCTTTTTGGTAATCGAAGAGGAAGGAACTGACAACTTTGGTAATTGCAACAATGCAAACGGCTATTTCGAAGCATTGAAAAGAAGCGATGATGCGATTGGGGTAGCTTTAAATTTCTATTCCAAAAATCCAAACACATTAATTATAACAGCAGCAGATAGTGAAGCAGGAGGTATGGAAGTTTACGGATTTCTCGAAAAAGATATGAAACGTGACAAGCCTCTTCCTGATAAATCAAAAAACGGGGCACCATTAGATGGAAAAAACGGAACTAAGAGTAAACCCTTTCTTACTAAAGAAGATAATTATGGAAATCGATTTCCTTTTGCAGTTGCCTGGTCTACAACTGATGATGTATATGGGTCCGTAATTGCCAAAGCTAAAGGATTAAATGCAGAGCTTATACGCGGAAAGATAGACAACACGGAAATCTATAAAATTATGTACGCAACACTGCTGGGAACAATACTCAGGTAATCTATTCGCTGTGTAAATACGCTGTTGCCTCTATCTCCACAACAAAATTTGGATCAATTAAAGATGTAACTTCAATCATTGTAGTAACAGGTTTAATATTTTTAAAGTATTCTCCATGGGCTCTTCCGACTGCTTCCCAATCTTTAATGTTGGTGACATAAATTCTTGTACGAATTACATCTTCCAGTGAGGCACCGGCATCGTTAAGAGCTTTCTCAATTTTTTGAATTATGAAACGAGTCTGCTGATACGGATCGCCCGGTGCGATTATGTGTTCACGGTCAATTGCAGATGTCCCGGACACTTCAATCAGATTTCCAATTTTTACGGCTCTTGAATAACCGATTTTTTCTTCCCACTTGGTATTACTGTTAATGTTTGTTCTTTTATCCATGGCAGCACCTAAATTTTTCCCTTTAAATATTTTTTTCTTTTTGATTCTGGAAATTTTTCAATCGCATATCTTAGCATAGTTCTTGGCATAGTCTTATAATACTTTCTCAGAAATTTCTCTTCGGTTTGTAAATCTTTTTTACCAACTTCTCTCAACATCCAGCCAACTGCTTTGTGAATAAGATCGTGTTCATCATTTAATAAGATTTCTGCTATTTCTAAAGTTGGTTTGAAATTATTATTCCGGATAAACTCATAAGTTGAGAGTATTCCTATTCTGCGCTCCCATAAATTTTTCGATTGTGCAAATTTAAACAATATACTCTTGTCTTTCCCTAATAAATGTTTTCCAACAATTTTTGGTGCTGATAAATCCACAAGATCCCAGTTATTAATTCCCTTCCTGTTTTGAACATAAAAATTGTAAATTTTTTCTTTTTCCTTTTCACTTCCGTTTGAATATTGATCAACTAAAATAAAAAGTGAGATTAGTCTTTCCTCATGAATTCGTGAGCCCAGCAATTGCTTTATTTCATCTAATGATAAGTTTCTAAATTCCTTTGCAATTTTCCTCTGAACCGGAACTTTAAGTCCTGCGAATATATCTCCTTCACCATATTCTCCCTTACCGGTTTTAAAAAACCATTGCATGGTATCTGCTACTTTCCTACTGTGAAGAGCTTTAATCTTTTTTCTTAGTTCTGCTATGTTTTTTGACATATTTTCAAAAATTATTTATGTGCTCTTGCGCAATTGTTTTTAACTAAACAATCAAAAATAAAAAATAAGTTTTTGAGCTGAAACTAATTGTAAGATAAATTGGTGATGTAAGACTTAGGAGAGTATTAAAAATTTAATTGGTAATTATCTTATCAATTATAGAAAGAAGGTCCCCTTTACCGAAAGGTTTGATGAGAAATTCATCAGCTCCTGCTTGTTTGTATTGCTGAATTTTTTCCTGTAAAAATTCACTCGATAATACTAACACCGGTAGTTTATTGCTCTTTTTAGTCTTAACGCTTTTTACTATTTCAATACCTCTGTCCCAGAAGTTAATAGCAACATCAAAAATAAGAGCATTATATTTTTCAGATATCAGGAGATCGGGGTTAAATTCTTTTGTTGAATAAAGCCTGATATTGTAATGATCCTTCAAAAACGCTTTTATCAGCTCATATGAATCTCCGCTATCGTCTAGCATAAGGATCTTTGACATTCCATTTTCTGTGGTAGCTACACGCTTTAGCTTTTCAACTTTACCGAGCTTAGCCAATGGCAATGTAAATGTAAAAGTAGTCCCGACACCTTTTATACTGTCAACGATTAAAGAGCCACCCATTCTTTCAATATATCTTTTGGAAATGGCAAGACCCAATCCATTCCCTTCATAGTTTCTTCCGATGTCTAGATCTTCCTGACTGAATGGTCTGTACAGATGATCCAAATATTCAGTCGATATTCCAATTCCGGTATCTTTAATTTTACAAACTGCGAGTTCTCTTTCTTTAAAAGTATTCACCTCAACATCAATATAACCCTGTCTAGTAAACTTAATTGAGTTGTCAAGAAGATTGTTTACAACCGTTTCAAGGCATTGTAAATCAATATCAACAAAAATATTTTCCTCTTCAAAACGGGTTGTAAAGTCAAGAGCTTTTGCAGAAGCTTTAGTTTTAAATTGATCCGCACAGTTTTTAAGTATGGCAACAATATCAAATGTCTCAATATTCATTTTATAACCACCGGCTTCAATCTGTGCAAACTCAAGCATCTGAGTTATACTTTTAAAGAGTCTTTCACTACCTGAGTAAAGGTTATCAAGATAAATTTTGTCTTCACTGCTTATTTTATCTTTAAGACTTTCTTTAATGATTGTTGAATAACCAAGAATTATATTAAGCGGGGTTCTGAGTTCGTGTGAGAGAACATTCAAAAAGGTGCTTTTCAATCGTTCGGCTTCTTTGCTTGTATCTCTAGCTTTTCGTACTTCTTCTTCTGCTAATGTGAATTCAGTTTGATCTTCATGAAATAATACAGCAAACTTTTTATTCTCGAGTGTAACCGGGAAAATCGTCGTCTTTAAAAATGGTATTGCCCTGTTGTTTCCCAATAGTCTTGAATCTACATAGTTCTTTAAAACTGTAACTTCGTTATTACTGAATGCCTTTTCAATCTTCTCAACTATTTTTCTTTTGAGCAATTCGTCATCAGTAGCGTAAGAAAAACCATTTAATTCACTTAACGAATATCCCCAGATTTTTGAAAACGTAAGATTAATATATACAACAAAACCACTCTCTTCGAAAACCTCAACAGGTATTGGAAGATGTCCATAGCATAGATCAAAATATTTTAGCTCACTTTTATCCATTATGCATTTAACGGTAACCAAAATTCGACTAAAGCACCTTCATCAATATGATTTATTTTTATTTCTCCTTTATGTTTATCTATTATACTTTTGCAAAGGAATAAACCATAGCCTTCTTTAACCAGATTGAATGCTTCAGCCGGATTTTTCTTAAACTTCTCAGGGAATCCCGGACCATCATCACGTATTTCCACATAATTTTTATTTTCTTTTTCAACTGAACGAATCCTGATTGTTGCATTTTTATTTGCATCAGCTGAATTTGTTATAAGATGAACCAGCAGGTGCTGAATTTGCTTGTTATCAAAGTTGCATAAGGGTAGAGGATTCAATTCAGTTTTAAATGTTACTGAAGCAAACTTTTTTAATGGTGCAAGATATTTAATTACAGCCTGGATTGTTCTATTCAAATCGTTGTTATCTTTATTAACATCTGTAAAAGATGTTTCTAACAGAACCTGTGCATACTTCTGAATACTTCTAATACTATCCACAGCTACTTTGGATTTTAACTTTAATCTATCAAAAACGAGATCATCAATTCTTGAATCGTTTTCATATTCATTCTGTATTTTTTCTATGTTTCTAAGAAGACTTTCAGTTTCTAACAACGCTAAGTGAACTAAACCCTGTAATGACTGACCTATTTCTGCATCTATACTGGATTTGAGAACTATTCTTTCTGCTTTAATTAATTGTGCATTTGCTTCCTGCAATGCGTTGTAAGCACTAACCTGTCCATCATATAATTGTGCATTTCGTATTGCAGTTGCAGCCTGGCCGGCAAGAATTTCAAAAGTGCCGGTTATTTCCCTTACTTTAATTTTATGAAGCTGTTTACTATCAACGTAAATAACTCCTATTTTTTTTCCATTAGTGATAAGAGGAGAACATAGAATTGTCTGCAGGTCAAGCTTTAAAATACTTCGGGTCGGGTCGTACGTTGCATCACTCTGTGCACCCTCAATAAAAATGGATTGACCAGTGTGAAAAACATCTTCGACCACAGTTGTACTAACATCAAAAGATTGTTCAGGAAGGGTTTCATTTTCATGATTTAATCCAAGCTTAAACTCAAGCTCTTCTGTACTATTCTGCAGAACTATAAAACCTCTTTCAGAATTTGACAGTCTTATTGCATTTTTTAGAACCAGTTCCAAAACGTCATCTAAAATGAGAGAGCGGTTAATTGTATTTACAACATTTAATATGGCTTCAAGATTTTTTAAACGTTCTGAAGATTCGTTGTCAACAATACTGTTTTTAATTCCATCATCAATATTTTTCTTAAAGTCTGAAAATTTCATCGTAATAAATAAATAATATTTTTAATCTTTCAGCAATTTTAAAGATAGAAACCATTCCCAATCATTAACTCCATCCGGTAATGACCAAGCCTTTGCAATACCCGCAGAAAAAGTTGATTCAAGATTATACCAGTGCTTCAATTTGATATCAAACTGTGCACCAATATCAACCCAATAATCACCCAAATCTGAATTAGTAATCATACTCTGTGAGTAGACAGAGAAATCAAAATGGTTTATAAACTGATCTAAAAGCAACAGCCCGGAGACCCGTACTGGAGGAAAATCATTCTCTAACATCACTTTTCCAAACTTAGTTAAATCAAGACTGTAAATAGGAATACCAGGAAATCTGAAGATTCTTCTAAATTGCCTGATTTCATCATTATCAACGGGACGATTACCAAAACCACCTAAATAAAACCGGGATTGAACAAGATTTTCATTATCCCAAAGATATCCGCCAGCTACTTTTACATGAAATACGTTATGAGACCACAACCATTTTGTTAAATTACTTACTTCAGCATAAGTATTTACTGCTACTTCAGGTGATTCAAATTTCGTACCGTATAACCCCAAAGTCCAGTTTATTTCGTTTCCTTGTTCATAATCTGAACTTCCAATACTTTTACGGTAATTTTTGAAGTTCAGATTTGTCGCTAATATTGCAAAATCTGGTTGTGATACTCTTACAAGGTTATCATTTATGAACTCATAATCTCTGTATATAGTTAGAGTAGTTGCTTGTTTAATTTTATTAGGATTATCGTATTTCCAGTAATAAGTGTGTCCAAGTTTTAGTTGTTGTCCTATAGTTCCTCTTTTTCTGTTATTAAACAGGTCAAAAAAGTCCTGACCATTGTATAGGAACTCTACATAAAACATCTGCTTGTAATCATATTTAAATCTAAGATGAACATCAGGATAGGATGGTTTTTCACTTAATGGTGAAATTCCTGCTTCCATATAAAAATCATGATTTAATAAAGGATCTGAAATTCTTGTGAATAATCCAAAAACAACCTGACTCTGGAAACCAGTAACAACCGGAATTATAGAATGAACATGTAAATTTTTTAATCCATTGTAACCTTCTTCAGTTTCAAATTCAACTGGGTCAACATCTGATGAATCCCGAGAAATGTTCCATGTATATAGTTCAGGATTTTCGTCTAAAACTTTCTGCCCCAGATAATTTATCGCAGGTAAGAATTCTGCAGATTTGTTTTCAAACATTACAGGAATAAAACCATCGAACGAATATTTAAATGCAAAAATTGAATCCGGTGTAATTTCAAGTGGCCTGAATAAACCGGTAATACAATGTGAGATTGCTGTAATTGAGGAACTTGAAAAATCATATTTGTAAATGTTGGAGACTCCATTTGTGTAAGCATTCCAGTAAAGAAATCTTCCATCTTTACTCCAGGATGGATTTTCCGGAGATCCGCTGCTTGATATAATCTGATATTTTAGATTTAAATTATTAAGAAGATCATCAGTTTCAAAAGCAATTAAAGATTGCTGACCATTAGATCTTTTTAAAATAGCAGACAATCTTTGTCCACTCTCTTCAATTGAGAGATTAAATATTTCATCCCCTAATTCCAGAGTTAATATTGAAATAATTTCTTCATATGGAAATGGAGAAAAGACAAGCGAAACAAATCCAGCATCATGTCTTATACCCCAAAGATCGTGTGTAACAGGAGAGACAGTTAAATCACCAACTCTGGCATTTTGAAAAAGATTTTTTTTGTCGCTGGTTTCAATATCCAAAATCCAGATATCTCTGTATAACTGATTGTTTTTTGTTGTATAAAATAACAGTCCATTCACTTCATCAAATGCTAATGAAGACACCTGAATCATACTTGGTGTAGGTAAAGATGAAAGTTCTTCAGATAGTCCCGAACTAAGGTTAAGTGATTGCAATGTAGCAAGCTGATGTGATCTGTGATATCCGTAAATTATTGAATTAGTTTTTCGGTCCAGATAGGGTCTTGTAACCCAACCAAATTGTTCTGAGGAGATATTCCTCAAATTAGTCTGATCAGATTGATTCAGGATTTCTATATTTGACTTTTGAAATTCAGTTTCAAAATCCATAAACTTATCCCAGGCCTCGTCAAAGTTTTTATTAAAAACTTTCTTAAACTTTCCTTCGAATCCTGAGTAAGCATCACCTTCATTGGTTTTAAACCAGTCCAGAACTTTTGGGGTACCATAGAATATTGAAAGATAAGCTACGAACCTCCCGCCGTAAGTGTAAAATATGTTTTCCAAATAAATTGACGTATGACTTTCAATCGTTTCTAAATCCAATTGAGACGGGAATTTCTTTTGTTCGTAAACAAGGGTTCTGAAAAACATTTCATCAAAGCTGCCTAAAATTCTTCCAAAGCCACCACTAAGCCATGTTTCAAAAAAAACTGCAATAGATTCCTGATGCCATCGCGGTGAGTAACGATTATAATTAGTTAAAAGACTGTAAAAAACTGAAAGTGGCTGGGATTTCTCAGGAGGTACTTTACCAAAAACATCTCTAAAGAATGATTCCATTCCGGTTTCCGCATCGTTTACAATTACATGCACCAGTTCATGTCCAATTAACCACTTAAGTCTTTCGGTATGAGGAATGATTTCATATCCTGGTTCTAAAGGTTCGATCTCAAGTCGTATAAAATTTTGCGGTGTAGTGCTGGTCGCTCCGAATCCATAATCATTTACATCATAGGTGTTAATAATAATTTTATTTTCTGGTTTATAATTAAATAGTGGTGCAACAGCCTTAAAAACTTCTTCTGCACTGGTTAGTATATAATTTACTAAAGGTGAGTGGTAATCTCTATAAATGATTTTGAAATGCTCGCTTTCCCTTTCAAGCCAATAGCTTTCATCTCTCTCAAAAAGATGAATCACAAGTTCTTCACCATCTTTTCTTGTAAAAAACTCGTTTGCAATGTTATATTTATTTTTTTTTACTCTTATTTCAACATTGCCGGAAATATTATTCACTCCAATATGCTTTACGTACCCTTTCGGCTTTAGGTTTGAATAATCTTTATTAAACGTTGAAGCATTTTTTATTAGAAGTAAAAACGATTCTTTTTCTTCATCTATTAATTGTGCTTTTACTTTGAGTGAAGTATTTATAAGAATATATGTGCCTTTTTCCGAATCATCAACTCTGATTTCATTAATACTATTAATCTCCAGTTGCTCTTTCTCAAGAACCATTAACTTGCCCGGGCTTATACTAAAAATGGACGCACTACCATATTTATTAAAGAGTTCTATTGTCGCATCAAGCGGGGTGAAAATCTGCCCATCTATAAAATGAGAAGATACAGGAAGCTGAATTGTTTTAAATTCACCAGATGTATCTGTTTCTAGGCTAACAAATGGATTCCTTGCTGTAAAACGTAAACTTGCTTGATCAAATGAAATTTCAGCAAAGGTTCCAGTGTTTGAACTATCATATTTCAAGTTAAGAGATTTTGATAAATGCGATAGCGATATGTATACTTTTCCTTCATAGTTATAGGAAGGAATCAGTATACTATTGTCATTTATAGTTAGATTGATCCAAGAAACTTCCTGAGCTATCAGCAATCCGGAAAGAAAAATTATCAGGAGAGAAATTTTGTGCATGTTAACTAGCAGTAACAGAAATTATTTTATTTATCTGTTTGAATTTTCAAGAGCTCTAAATTTATAAGTTATTATTAACACAGCTTTGTAATTATAATAGAAAAATAAATACTTCACTGAAATAATAAAAAAGCCTTCAATAAAATATTGAAGGCTTAATTGAGTAGTTTCTGGAGAACTAATTCATGCTATCTTACCCAACCATATCGACCACCGAGTTCATCAAGCTGTGAACCTGATCTTACCCAACCGTATCTACCGCCGAGTTCATCAAGCTGTGAGCCTGATCTTACCCAACCGTATCTACCGCCGAGTTCGTCAAGCTGTGAACCTGATCTTACCCAACCGTATCTACCGCCAAGCTCCTGGAGTTGACCATTTGATCTATTCTCAAGTAACTTTAGGTCGGTAGAAATATCCTCGAAGGAGGATGTTTGGTGGTCTATAGCTACGGTAACTATATTATCCTGGGAAACCCGATACCGGGTTGCTTCTTGAACATTATCAGCAACCTGTGCGAGTCCGGATATGAACAGTCCCCCACAAAGGGCTAGGGATAATATAATTCGCATAGTTCCACTCAAATTAATTATGACACACTACTAGTAGTTTGACATACACCTCACCCTTGAACTGCATAAAAACAGTTCCCAAGGGGATGTTATAAAAGTCAATGTTTATGCCACGGTAAAAATTGCCATTCGTTCAATTATTGAGCAAAAAGCTTGTTTTTTATAGTAATTATTACTTTTAAAAGAAGTGAAAATTTAAGAATTGTAAAATTTTATTACCGTGTTTTTAAGTTCCATTAAATAAAATGAATATGAGAAGAGATAATATCTGAAACTGTTTAAGTTATAATAACTTAGGGTCAATTTTTTAATAAAGTGTCAAGTTTGGGTCTCGATATTCCTAACAATTTGGCAGTTTGAGTTTTGTTCCCCCCTAGTTTTTTTAGAACCTCTTTCGCATACTGCTTATCCAACTTTCTTAGCTTCGTCATTCCATAATTTATATCAAGTCTGATGATATTTGAAGGCAACTCAGTATCATGCTCAATACTCAATTTATTGATCGGTATCTCACCGAGCAGGTTAGCAAAATCTTTTAACTCAAGCTTTTTATCCTCACTTAACAAAACTGCCCGCTCAATTGCATTACGTAATTCTCGAACATTGCCCGGCCAGTTGTATCCCATTAAAAAATGCTGAACATCCTTATCAAGGTCTCTTATTGATTTATTGAACTGTTTATTAAATTCATTGATAAAATGATTCGCAAGTAAAACCACATCTTCTCCTCTGTCCCGAAGCGAAGGAATTTCAATTGATACAACATTCAATCTATGGTAAAGATCCCTTCTGAAACTTTGCTTTTGAACCATCGATTCCAAATCTCTGTTAGTAGCTGAAATGATTCTAGCACTTATTGGAATGTCAACTACTCCGCCTAACCTCTTAATCACTTTTTTCTCAATCGCTCTTAAAAGTTTTGTCTGAATGTTTATACTTAAATCACCAATCTCATCAAGAAAAAGTGTTCCTCGCTCGGCAAGTTCAAATAGTCCTACTTTTCTTGTT
>Ga0209536_100013172_pt1 | contig 11939 bp, 8 predicted proteins | sample DeeMarSeWOR28_12_FD_187461 | JGI IMG/M metagenome (GOLD analysis project Ga0209536, IMG submission 187461) | Marine sediment microbial communities from White Oak River estuary, North Carolina - WOR-2-8_12 (SPAdes) (version 2) | ecosystem: Environmental > Aquatic > Marine > Intertidal zone >...
CCGGCGGCGGGCAGGAGCAGCGCCACCAGCAGGGGGATGCAGAGGGGACGAAACGGCCGGGCGGGGCGAAGGCTGGACACGGCGGGGAGTCTAACGCCCGGGCGGGAGGAATCTCGGCGAGCCGGCGCCGCTGCGCCGGGGGCGGGCGCTTCCCGGCCGCCGCGCCGATAGACTCCTCGCGTGGGAGCCACGGAGAAGAGCCGCGACGGCGGAGGCTGCATCGCATTCGAGCGGGGCACGCTCCGAAGGTCCGTCCGGGAGCGGGGCGAGCGCGCCTGGCGCAGCGGTGCGCTCGAGCGCATCCCGGCCGAGGTGGAGGTGGTCGAGGATCGCGGGGTCGCCTTCCTCGTTCGCATCGCCTCGGGAATCCCGACGGTCCGGGCGGCGCGCGCGGGCCGCGAGCCCGAGGGTGCCAACCCCTTCCTCCCCTACGACGAGGACCTCTTCGTGGCGGACGTGTCCGACTCCCACGTGTGCCTGCTCAACAAGTTCAACGTCCTGGACGACCACGTCCTGATCGTGACGCGGGCCTACGAGCCCCAGGAGAGCCCGCTTCGGCGCGCCGATTTCGAAGCGCTGTGGGCCTGCATCGGAGAGCTCGACGGACTCGGCTTCTACAACGCCGGCGCTGTCGCGGGCGCGAGCCAGCCCCACCGGCATCTGCAGGTGGTCCCCACGCCGCTGGCAGGTGGCCCGCGCCGCACCCCCATGGATGCCCTGCTCGAGGACGTCCGCTTCGACGACGGCCTGGGCAGCGCTCGCGGCCTGCCCTTCCTCCACGCGGTCGCACGCCTGCGCAGCTGCGCGCAGCTCGAGCCCCCCGACGCCGCGGGCGTGCTGTTGGCGCTCTACGGCGAGATGGCGCGCGCCTTCGGCTGCCAGCGGCCCGGGCATCCCTACAACCTGTTGCTCACTCGCGAATGGATGCTGTTCGTTCCGCGGACCCGGGCCCGCTGGCGCGGCATCCCCGTGAATGCCCTGGGCTTCGCGGGCGCGCTCCTGGTACACGACCGCGAGCAGCTCTCGAGCGTCCGCGCGGCCGGTCCGATGCAGCTGCTGCGAGGTGTTGCGGTGCCGCGGAGCCAGGTGTGCGCGCGGTAGACGCCCGGAAGGCTGCTACCGCACGCCTCCGCGCCGGAGACGAAGTCTCCCGCCAGACGGATGCGGCGTCTCGGGAGCCGTTTGCCGGGTCGCATGCCTCGATCGCGGTCGCGACCCGCGGGCGGCTCGGGGTCGACGGCGTGGAGACCCGCTCGCGGTCTGCGCCCGCCACCGGGCGGCCGGATCGCCCGCGTCGAAGCCATGCATCGCCCCGGGGGGGGCGGGGGCCGGATATTGTGTTGCGCGCCTTCGCGGGATTCCTGTAGCCTCGCATCGCCTGGGAATCGTCCCGCCCGATTGGTCTCGAGAGATTGCCTCCGTTCACAACTCGGTCCGGTGCTCGTTTCCAAGCCACTCCGTGGGGGCACAGTGCCCGCTGCGGATTCAAGTCCGGAAGGGGAGCGTCGCGCCGGAAGGCCGGAAGCGTCGACTCCTCCATGGCACCCGCTGCATGCGGGTGCGGAGTTTCGTGAACGTGAAGAAGATCTATGTAGGAAACCTCTCTTGGGGCGCGACCGAGGACGATGTCCGTAACTTCTTTTCGAAGTTCGGCACCGTGGAGTCGGTGGCCGTGATCACCGACCGTGAGACGGGTCGCTCGCGCGGCTTCGGCTTCGTCGAGATGGACGACGCCGGCGCCGAGAAGGCCATCTCCGAGGCGAACGGCCAGGACCTCGATGGACGCGCGCTGCGCGTGAACGAGGCCCAGGAGCGCCAGCGCGGCGGTGGCGGCGGTGGCGGCGGTGGCGGCGGCGGGCGGCGCTGGTAGTCGCCGCACGCACTCTCATCGAATGAGAACGCGCACCCGGATCCCACACGGGGTCCGGGTGCGCGCCGCGCACCGGGCCGGAAGATCCGCGGCCCACTGCGCACCCGGCGGGCCGGACCCTGTCAGGCCGCCCGGCCCCGACTCGGCTTGACGAGCCAGCGATTCACGACCGCGCAGTAGCGCTCGTAGTCCGCCCCGAACCTGCTGCGGAGATGCGGCTCCTCGTAGACGACTACGAAGAGGTGGAAAGCCGTCCAGACCGCCGCGGCGTAGAGGCACAGCATCCCGGAGGCGAGGTAGAGCGCCCATCCGACGATGGCGCAGAGCACGCCGACGTACATGGGATTGCGCACGTACCGGTACAGGCCGCGGACGACGAGCCGTGTAGGCGCGTCGATCGGAGCCGGAGTGCCTCTGCCGAAGCTGGCGAAGTCCCACGCGCACCAGAGATAGATCGCCACGCCCACCGCGAGCGGAGCCAGACCCAGCCAGTGGATCGCGTCCGGAGCGCGATCTACCGGGGCCGGCGATGCGATCCACAACGGGATGTAGAACGCCACGCTGCCGGGAACCAGGAGCGTGAACAGCAGGTTCTTGAGGAACAACGCCATTCGGTCCTCTCCAGGCCGTGGTCGAAGCCGGGCCCTCCCGCCGGCTGCCGCATTGCTCGCCGCTGGACGCGGCCGAAGCGACCGTTCGCGATTCGCCAGGCTATCACGGTCGCCCGTCGTCGCTGACTGCCGAGCGCGCTGGCTGCACGTTCGCCGCTCCGCGGCGAGAGCTTCCGCGGCGTCGCGGGACCCGGAGCCCGGGTCACGCTCCTTGGGCCTCGCGCCGGCTGCGGCTAGTGTTGGCGTCTCATCCGAGACAGGGAGACCGGACGCATCGTGACGATCAGGCCCGCGCCGACCGTGACCCGCGAATACGTCAATCATCACCTCGACTCGAGGCGCTGGAGGGTCTTCGAGCCGCGAGACGACGACATCGTCGTGTCGACCTCCTACAAGTCCGGCACCACCTGGATTCAGCAGATCCTGCACCTGCTGGTGTTCCGTGGCGACCCCGAGGCGCCGCCGACGCCGCTGGCCTCTCCCTGGCTGGACGCGCGCTTCCACGGACCGCTGGCGGAGGTGGCTGCGAACCTCGGGAGCCAGACCCACCGCCGGTTCGTCAAGTCCCATCTCCCGCTCGACGGCCTCCCCTACCACCCGCAGGTCCGGTACGTGGTCGTCGCCCGGGATCCCCGGGACGTCTTCATGTCGCTCTGGAACCACTACACCAACTACACCGACGCGATGTTGGAGCGCCTGAACGACATGGAAGGCGGGTCGGGCGAGCCCTTTCCACGCGCGCCCGGGGACGTTCGCCGGTTCTGGCGCGACTGGATGACGCGGGGCTGGTTCGGATGGGAGAGCGAGGGATGGCCGTTCTGGAGCAACCTGCACCACACGGGGAGCTGGTGGGCCTGGCGAGAGCTCCCGAACGTCCTGCTCGTGCACTACGCGGACCTGCTGGCCGACCCGTCGGGGCAGATCCGGCGGATCGCGGACTACCTGGGCTTCGAGCTCTCGGCGCAGGGTCTGGAGGCGATCGTCCAGTTCTCGTCCTTCGACACCATGAGGGCGATCGTCCGGGAGCGCGCCGACGACCAGATGCGCGAGGTCTTCAAGGGTGGCGCCGAGGCCTTCTTCTACAAGGGAACCAACGGCCGCTGGCGGGAGGTGCTGTCCGCCGAAGACCTGGCCCTGTACGAAGATGCGAAGCGGCGCGTGGTCCCGGACGACTGCGCCGACTGGCTCGAACGCGGCTGGATCGGTCTCGAGGCAGGCCAGCAGCCAGCCCGATGATTCCGTTGCGCGTGGATGCCCCAGTCGCTCCTTGCGGCCGGGGCGGCCGTCACGTCCGGACCGCAGGTCAGCGACGGCGCTCCGATCGCGCATCGACACCGCTCGCTCGCCCGGGAGCACGCGTGGAGGGCCGCGGCTCACAGCTCCACTCTCGCGATCGAGATCGCAACGGAGGCGCGTAACAGTCCCGAGGGCGGTCGAGGGGCTCGTCGTTGCGCCAGTCGCTGCGGCTGCAGACGGCGGGCTGCCCGACGGGCTGGGCCCGGCAGAACTGGGCCAGCGAGCATCCCGCGTCGTCGGTCGCTTCGCCGACGGGGGTTTCGGGGCAGCGATCGGTGAGATCGTGCTCCCCGTCGCCATCGGTGTCGTGGAGGCCAGGCTCCGCGCGGCACTCTTCCAGCTCCCCGACGAGACGCGTGAGCTCCGCGCTGCAGCTCTGCAGCCGATCCTCGCTGGTCGGCGGTGGCAGCTCCCCATCCCGCTCGAAGCGCAGATGGTCGAGGACGATGGTGTACGCGAGTCCGGTCACCCGGATCGCGCGGATGTCGGCCGCCGGGCGACTGACGAGGACCGTCTCGAAGTCCGCCACACCGCCTGCGGTTTGCACGGTCTCGAGCGGATTCCCGGCGGCATCGAACGCCGTGAGGATCGCGGGATCGGTGCTCTCGCCAGGTCCGAACGCACGCACGACGTCGATGGCGACGAACGCGGTGGGCGCATCGAACTCTGCGACGAAGAACGCCTGCGTGACCGAGTCGTCGCGCCAGGTGAAGCCCCCGACGCCTCCGACCCGGTGGTAGCCGAAGACCAGATCGCCGGTGGATGCCCTGCCCAGGCCCAGCGCGATGGTCGTGATCTCCGGGTCCGAAGCGCTGCGCCCCTCGACCGAGAGCCGGACACCGGGAACCGCGGTGCTGATCACGGCCCCGTTTCCGTAGTCGTCGGGCTCGACCGTCACGAGCTGCTGTGCGTTCGCGGGCGCGGCCTGGGACATCAGGCCGACGATCCACGCCAGACTCGTGATCGCGATGCGGCGCCAGCTGGCCGCCCGTGCCTCGTCCCGCGAATCGGAGACACGCGTAGCGCCGCCCCGGATCCGTTGCCAACCGGTGCGGGGCCTCGCCGCTCTCCGGGTCGACTCAGACTTCTTCGAGGTCCAGGAGCTCATCGATGCGCTGGCGCCGGCGGATGAGGCGCGGGGCGCCGTCGCCGACGAGGATCTCCGGGGCGAGGGGGCGCGTGTTGTAGATGCTCGCCATTGCGGCCGCGTACGCGCCGGAGTCGTGGATCACCACGTAGTCGCCCACCTCTGCGTGCGGGAGGTCGCGCGGCACCACCACACCGTCTTCCGCCTGGGTGAACACGTCGCCCGACTCGCACAGCGGGCCTGCGACGACCGCCGGCTCCGTCGGGCCCGAGGCGACGGCGCCCGTCCGCCCGACGATGGAGATCTCGTGGTGGCTGCCGTACATGGCGGGACGCGCGAGATCGTTGAAGCCGGCGTCCACGAGCACGAAGCGGTTCGGGCCCATGCGCTTGATCGCCCGAACCTGCGCCACCAGCGCGCCGGCCTCTCCGACCAGGTAGCGGCCGGGCTCGATCTCCAGAGAGACCGCGTGGCCGACGATCGTCTCCACCTCGCGCCGCGCCGCATCCCAGAGCGCGTGCAGGGCGGCGGTGTCGATGCGCTCGTCCCCGGGCCTGTAGGGGATCGGCAGCCCCCCACCCCCGGACATGGCGCGCACGTCCACACCCAGCGCGCGGACCTGGGCCACCATGGCGTCGCACACCTGCCGCAGGTGGTCGAAGTCGCTGCCGGAACCGATGTGCATGTGCAGTCCGACCAGATCGAGGCGGTACTTCTCCACCTGGCGCAGGGCCTCGTCCAGGTACGCGTGCCACACCCCGTGCTTGCTCCACTCGCCGCCCGTGTTGGTCTTGCGGCTGTGTCCGTGACCGAAGCCCGGGTTGACGCGGATCCAGACCCGGTGACCGGGTCGGCGCCTCCCGACCTGCTCGAGCATGTCGGCGGAGCCCGCGTTCACGGGGACGTCGAGGTCGATCACGCGAGCGAGCGTCGCCTCGTCGAGGACGTCCGCGGTGTAGACGAGCCCGGCGGGCTCCCCGGCAGCGTCGAAGCCGGCGCGTACCGCCCGCTCGATCTCTCCCAGCGAAACCGCATCCACCAGACACCCCTCGGTGCGCAGGAGTCTCAGGATGTGCACGTTCGAGCAGGCCTTCTGGGCGTAGCGGATCACGTCGAACGCACGCAACGACGCGACCCGCTCGCGAATCACCTCCGCGTCGTAGACGTAGAACGGCGTACCGTGCCCATGCGCGAGCTCCACGACCCGCGCGGCGTCGATCCGCTGCACCATGTCCCGATTCTAGGGGGTGCGAGGTGGAGCGCCAGCTCTCCCTCGCGCTCCGCGGCGAGCCCAGATCGGAGTCTCGGTCGCTAGCGCGCCGTGGCGACACGCGAGAGCCCGAGCACGAGCGCCTCGCCGTCGACCGTCGATTCGAGCACGTGGGCCCCTTCCTCGGGCGGCACGCCGAGACCCACCTCCACCGCCAGGGTCTCGCTTTCGAGCTCTGCGACGCGGGGCCTCACGGCGTCGATCAGGCGCGAGGAGCCGTCGAGCGAGAGACGGATGCGCCCGGTGTACTCGAGGTCGAGCTCCTTGCGGAAGCCCTGCACGCGGTTCAGGACCTCGCGGAACAGGCCCTCGGCGAGCAGCTCCGGTGTCAGCGCGGTCCGCAGCACCACCACGCCCGCCGTGCCGGCCGCCGCCGCGAAGCCCTCCCGCGCCTCGAGGTCGACCGCGACCTCGCTCGAATCGAGCGCGATCGGCTCCCCGTCCACCGCGATGGTGACGCTCCCATCGGCCTCGAGCGCGCGCAGCAGCGCCCCGCCGTCCGCCTCGGCGAGGGCGGCCTTGAGCTTCGGCATCCGCTTGCCCACCCGCGGACCGAGGGCGCGGAAGTTGGGCTTGATGCGATAGGTGACGTACTCGTCCGCGTCCGTCACGAAGTGGATCTCGTGCACGTTGAGCTCCTCGCGAACGAGCTCCGCGTGGGAGCGCAGCGCCGGGGTGAGATCCGGATCTCCCGGCACGATCTCCACCGCCGCGAGCGGCTGGCGTACCTTGAGCTTGTTGGCCGTGCGCACCTGCAGACCGAGCGACACCAGCTCCCGCACGCTGCGCATCACGCGCGAGAGCTCCTCGTCCACCACGGAGGTGTCGGGCGCCGGGTAGTCGGCGAGATGGACGCTCGGCTCCGAGCCCTCGGGGAACGGCCGGCGCACGAGGTTCTGCCAGATCTCCTCGCTCGCGTAGGGGAGGAAGGGCGCCGCGAGCTTCGCGAGCTCCACCAGGCACTCGTAGAGGGTCCAGTGGGCGTCGAGCTTGTCCGCACCGAGTCCCTCGGCCCAGAAGCGGTCGCGGTTGCGGCGCACCCACCAGTTCGACAGCGCGTCCACGAACTCCGTGAGGCAGCCGGTCGCCTCGTAGACGCGGTAGCCGTCCATGTGGCCCGTCACCGCCGCCGTCGTCAGCGCCAGCTCGGAGAGGATCCAGCGGTCCACGAGCGCGCGCTCCGCTGCCGGGCGACGCCCCCAGGCGCACGCCTCGTCGGAGGGGTCGAAGCCGTCGATGTCGGCGTAGATGGTGAAGAAGGCGTAGACGTTGCGCAGCTTGAGCGGAAGCTCGCGCTGGCTGGCGCGTACGCCGGACAGGGAGTGGCGGGTCGGGTTCCACGGGGGATTGGAGGAGTAGAAGAACCAGCGGAAGGCGTCGGCCCCCGGCGCCGCCGAGCTCGGATCGTCGACCCACACCTTCGCCTCCGGCGGCAGGCCCGGCACCTCCCGCGGCAGCACGCGGGTGTCCGCAGGCGCGGGCGACACGCCGATGCGCGCAGCGTCCGCGGCGGCGAGGTGGATCACGCGCCGGGGCAGCCTTTCGGGGCGCAGCGTGACCTCGAGCCCCTCGTCCCCGTGTCCCTGCCGATAGAGCCGCACCGTCGCCGCCTCACCGCGCAGGTCGAGCCCCTCGTAGTCCTCCCGCGCGATCCGCGCCGTGCCCGGCGATGAGCCCTCTCCGGCTGCCGACACCACGGCGAACTCGAGGCGGACGTGGTCGAGGATGATCTCCGGCGGCGTGTAGTTGCCCTTGCTCTTGGACTCCTTTCGGCCGTCCCGGTCCGCGACGTGGCCGAGCACGATGCAGGTCCGATAGGGATGGGGCAGCTCCTGCCCCGGAAACAGGAGTGTCGAGATCCAGAGCAGGGAGTTGAACCAGCCCCGGGTCTGATCGATCGCCTCGGAGATGAAGTCGGCGGGAAAGCTGCGCTCGAATGCCTCACGCCCCTGGTGGGGATAGCCCCACTGGGCGAAGGGCATGGATCCCGAGTCGAACCAGGCGTCGATCACCTCGGGGACGCGCCGATACACACCGGGCTCGCCCGGCCGGCTCCAGGTCACCTGGTCGATCCACGGCTTGTGGACCCGGAGGTGGGGCGAGAGCTCGGGATCCTCCCGCTGTGCCGCCTCGAAGGCATCGAAGGCGCGCGGGTTCCGCTCCAGGATCTCCGCCACGGAGGCCGGCGCCTCCATGGCACCGGTCTCGTCGTTGATCCAGATGTTGAGCGGAGTGCCCCAGAAGCGTTCCCGGGAGAGCGCCCAGTCGACGTTGTTGCGCAGGAAGTCGCCGAAACGGCCATCGCGGATGTGCTCGGGGAGCCACTGTATGGCGGCGTTGTTGGCCAGACACTCGTCCACGTGGGCCGTGGTACGGATGTACCACGCGGGGCGCGCGTACTGGATGAGCGGGTCGTCCTCCGCCCGCACACAGTACGGGTACTCGTGACGGATCTGCTCCGCGTGCCAGCAGAGCTCCCGCTCGCGCAGCTCGCGCGTGAGATCGCGATCGGCCTCCTTCACGAAGCGCCCGGCGTAGGCCGCGTCCGCGATCCCCGGATCGAAGGTGCCGTCCGGCAGCACGGCGCACAGCAGCGGGAGCGTGGGATGCGCCTTCCGCTCCCGCTGGAGCAGCTCGAAGTCGACCTCGCCAAAGGCCGGCGCCACGTGCACGACGCCCGTTCCGGCGTCGAGCTCCACGAAGTCGGCTGCCACGACTCGCCAGAGGTCGCGCGCGTCGCCGCGCGACGCGAACCAATCGAACGGCGGTGTGTAGCGCCGCCCCACCAGCTCTTCGCCACGCAGGGTCCGCTCCACCGGAAGCTCGCGGCCCACCTTCTCGGCGAGCCCGGCGAGCAGGGCCTCGGCGACGACGAGCTGGCGGCTGCCGTCTCGCACCACCGCGTAGTCCACGTCCGCCCTCACCGCCGCCAGGCTGTTGGAAGGCAGCGTCCAGGGCGTCGTGGTCCAGACGAGCAGCGAGGTGTCCGGCTCGCCCTGCAGCGGGAAGCGCACGTAGACCGACGGATCGTCGACCGTCCGGTAGCCCTCCCCCACCTCCGCGGCGGAGAGCACCGTTCCGCCCTGGGCCCACCACCACACCACCTTGTGGCCCCGATAGAGCAGGCCCTTCGCGAAGAGCTGCGAGAGCGCCCACCAGACGCTCTCCACGTAGGACTGGTGATAGGTCACGTAGGCGTCGTCGAGATCCAGCCAGAATCCGAGCTTCTCGGTGAAGACCTTCCACTCCTCCGTGTAGCGGAAGACGCTCTCCAGGCAGCGGCGAACGAAGGGCTCCACGCCGTACTCGACGATGGCGTCCTTGCCGGAGATGCGAAGCTCCTTCTCGACCTCGATCTCGACCGGCAGCCCGTGGGTGTCCCATCCGGCCCGGCGCGGCACGTCGAATCCCTGCATGGCCTTGTAGCGGGGGATCACGTCCTTCATCACGCGGGTCAGCGCGTGGCCGTTGTGGGGCATGCCGTTGGCGGTAGGGGGCCCCTCGTAGAAGACGAAGCGCGGCCCGTCGCGCCGCTTCGCGAGCGAGCGCTCGAAGATGCGCTGCTCGCGCCAGAACTCCCGGATGCGGGCCTCTGCGGCGGGGAAATCGACGACGGGGGCTGCGCGCTCGAATCCATCCATGGGGCGCATAAGCTACCATCCGGCTTCTCATCGGTCCCGCGCCGGCGCCGCCCGAGAGCGCGCCTCAGGAGGAGAGCCCCGATGCCCGACTTCTTCGGCCCCGGAATGCGACTCTATCTCGACCGGCTCATCGAGTGGGACCCCATGCTCGGCCTGCGCCAGGCGGACGACGTCGACGTGGAGGCCGAGGTGGGGGCGTACCGCACGATCCTCGAGACGACGGCGGCGCTCGCGGAGGGCTTCCAGGACGAGGCGCGCGAGCGCTGGGCCGAGGAGGCGGTGCTCACCCCGGACGGCGGGGCGACCTCGCCCCCGCACATCGTGAACGCCTACGAGAAGCTCCGGGAGGCCGGGCTCGTGAGCCTCACGGTGAGCGACGCCTACGGCGGCTACGGGCTCCCCGCCCTGCTGAACGGCATCTACCTCGAGATGATCTCCCGCGCCGACGCGAGCCTGATGATGGTGGTCGGCCTCCAGACCGGGGCGGCGGCCGACATCGAGAAGTACGGCAGCGACGAGGTGAAGCAGAAGTGGCTGCCGCGCTTCGCCTCGGGCGAGGTCCAGGGTTGCATGGACCTCACCGAGCCCCAGGCCGGCAGCGACCTCGGTGGGATCTCGACCCGCGCCACCGACCTGCCCGACGGCGAGATCCAGGTGGACGGACAGAAGATCTACATCTCGAACGGGGGAGCGGAGGTGCACCTCGTGCTGGCCCGCGACGACGAAAGCTTCGAGGAGTCGAAGGGCACGACCAACGGCCTCTCCCTCGTGCTCGTACCGCGCCACCGCGACGACGGCTCTCCGAACGGCGTCCGGGTGGCCCGCCTCGAGCGCAAGATCGGGATCCACGGCTCGGCGACGTGCGAAGTGGTCTTCGAGGGGGCCCGGGGGGTGCGGCTCGGCAAGAAGGGCCAGGGCTTCCGCGCCATGCTCGAGCTCATGAACAACGCGCGGCTCGGCGTGGCCTCCCAGGCGCTCGGCCTGTGCGACGCCGCCCTCTGGGAGGCGGCCAGCTACGCCCGTCAGCGCCGCCAGTTCGGCCGGCCCATCGTCGAGCAGCCCCTCGTCCTCGCACTGCTGTCGAAGATGGCGGTGAACACCGAGGGCGTGCGCGCCTTGCTCTACCGCACCTACGTGCTGCTCGACGGCGTCCTCGCGCGCGAGGCGGCGCTGCGCCGCGATGACCTGCCCGAGGTCGAGCGCGTCCGCATCCAGGAGGAGGTCGAGCGCGACACCACCCGGGTGCGCCTGCTCACCCCGCTGTGCAAGTACTACGCGACCGAGGTCTGCAGCGACCTGACCCGCGACGCGCTGCAGGTCCACGGGGGCATCGGCTTCACCCTGGACTCGGACGTCGGGAAGCTGCACGCCGACAGCCTGATCATGACGATCTACGAGGGCACCAGCGAGATCCAGGCCTCCTTCGCGCTGCGGGAGATGGGCAAGGGCGCCCTGGCGGTCGTCTTCGGCGAGGTGCGTTCGGAGCTCGAGGCGATGGGCGGAGACCGCGCCGGACTGGCGCGTCGGGTCGGCGAGGCCGTCGTCCGCGTCGAGGACACCCTCAAGGTGCTCTTCTCGGACATGTCCTACGCGCTGCTGCGCGCGAAGCTGATGGCCCAGATGGTGATCGACGTGATCGCCGCCACGGAGCTCCTCAAGCAGGCGGGGGCGGATCCGTCCCGGCTGGATCTCGCCGAGGCCTTCATCCGGCGCCGCGCCATCGCCGTGGAGCACGCAGCGCGCCGCATCGAGGAGAACGCGGAGGGCACGCTGGAGCGGGACAAGCGCGTGCTCGAGCGGATCGTCCCCTCGGGCTGAGCCCCGTGCGGATCCGCATCCTCGGCTCCTGCGCGGGCGGCGGCCTGCCCCAGTGGAACTGCGGAGGCGCGAACTCGGTGCGTGCGCGCGCGGGCGACCCGGACGTGCCCCCGCGCAGCCAGCCGTCGATCGCGGTCTCCGCCGACGGCGCGCGCTGGTCGATCCTGAACGCCAGCCCCGACATCCGCGAGCAGCTCGCGCGCTTTCCGGGACTTCATCCCCGCCCCGGCACCCGCGACGTGCCACTGGACACCGTCGTGCTGACGAGCGCCGAGCTCGATCACGTGCTGGGCCTGCTCGTGCTGCGCGAGGCGCTCTCGTATCGGATCGCCTCGACGCGCTGGGT
>Ga0209536_100013173_pt1 | contig 11938 bp, 13 predicted proteins | sample DeeMarSeWOR28_12_FD_187461 | JGI IMG/M metagenome (GOLD analysis project Ga0209536, IMG submission 187461) | Marine sediment microbial communities from White Oak River estuary, North Carolina - WOR-2-8_12 (SPAdes) (version 2) | ecosystem: Environmental > Aquatic > Marine > Intertidal zone >...
AACTAAAAAAGGGAGGAAGGGAGTGGAATTCCCTAGTCTATTGCATATGTAACAAAATTTTGATTGGCTATATCAGAAAAGCCAAATTTATGAAATAGTTTTGCAGCTGGTTTTACGCTCTCATTTCCACCTGATGTTACAACTGTACATCCTTTTTCTTGTAACCGTTGAATTCCTTTAGCTAACATGGCTGAACCTATTCCATGTCGTTGATGACTGGGTCGGACTCCCATGTAATTGATACTTCCCTTGTGTTTTTGATCTGGGTTATTGGAGCGTTGGATAATCACAAAACCAGTCATTATATCTCCTTCAAATGCGAACCATCGTTCAAATTCCTCTTTGTTTAATGCCTCTTCATTATACTTTAAATTTTCTACTGTGGCTGGTATAAAGCTAAACGTTTTCTTAAATACTTCGTTATAAAGCTCAGTGTAGCTCATTAAATCATGTTCTCCTTCTTGTTTGCGGAGAAGAATATTTGGAGAGGGTTCTATTTTTGGAGCTGATTCAATATCTGTTAGTTCTACCGCCCAACTCGATTCAACTGGTTTGTGACCTAATTGTTCCAATTTGTCACGTAACGCTGTAAAGCGAACATGATGAACAGCATGGATAGCTGGGGCACCTTGTTCTCGTGCTAGTTCTAAACCCTTTTCAAGAAGTTCACCAGGGAGCGTTGAGTCAATATGGTCTGGTGAAACTGCCACATCTAAATACCAAAAATCGGTGTTTGATCTTTTGGACAGCGCCATAGAACCTTGAACTACCCCTTGTTCATCGATTGCAATGAGAATATCGCGAGTGGGATCTGTTTGGTCGTATTGTTTCAGATAATTAGAAAACCATGCCTCATCCAATATATATTGGTCTTCTGGGTTAAAATGAGCATTCATTTGGTTTAGGTTATTAATAATACTTAATCTAAATGATTCATCAAAATTTTGTATTTTCATTAGTATCATCCTCCATCCTTTTATGATGGAATACTATTATAGGCATTTTCTCTTTTTAAAACTTTCTTGTGCTGGAATTGTCTTGAGAATGTTTTTTCTTCCTTCTCTGTCTCATTCCCAGTTATCTCTTCTATACTCTTTTCGAGCTTTATCCTGTTCAAATCTATTATTAAGGCCATTCTTCATTCTACTCGGGTTACTGCTCCTCTCGTAATGAGGAGCACCCCTCTTTTCTCCTTTTTTGAATACTAGTTAATAATATTTAATTAGAGTTAATTTCCTAACATCAATGAGTAGTCGCTATTGTTGTTATATTTAGTGCAAAGAAGAAGAAACATGAAGTATTGCGATTATGGCGTTAATCCTCGTCAAACAGAATCCCTATTATGTCTAAGGCCCATTTTGCTTTTTCGATAGCTTTTGGTGCTGATTCCTTGAAATATGACACCTCAACTTCTTCTTCAAATCCATATCCAGCTAATACTCGTTGATCGGTGAGATAGATTAGTACATCTGCTAACTCATCTATTTCTGATTGAATTTCTTTTGGAAGAGTGTTTTGCTTTTTTAATGTTAAAAATTCATCACTCACATCATGGACTCGCTGAAAAATTAGTCCCTGATCTAGTAGAATGGCTTTTATGGCATGTTCTACCGCCATTTGTGAGCTATATATTACATCATCCCATCGTTTATCTTCGAATGCCCTTTTAGCTCCCTGTAACCATCTTTGTGCTCGTAAGAATGCTAATTTTCCTTTTTTTGACGATATTTTAGCTCACCTCGGAAATTTTTTTCCAATAGTCCTTTCCATTAACATTACTAACTTTGATCAGTCTCTTTTGTTTGATCTTTTCTATTACTTGTTCTTTAAATTCCTTATAAAACCTATTTGGATCGTAAAGTGGAATGCCAGTTGTAATTAGGTCAGGATAAAGATTATGAAATTTTTCTGTTTCTTGTATACTAAAAGGAATATGTTGAATTCTAAAGGAGTATCCATTTTGGATGAGTAGTTTATAATTATGTGTTGCCCTGAATCTTCTCCGACAGCTTGTAAATTGTTCAAATAACTGGGAAATATCGGTGATTTCTTGAACAAATAATGCTAGATCTATATCACTTGTTTCATTCCATGTTCCCGTTGCAACAGACCCAAAAAGAATAATGCAGACCAATTTCTCCTTTAATTCATTAATGAGTATTTTTATATACTCTTGGAGTGCCATTTTTATCAGAATTGGCATATTTAACGTATCAATTTCCCGATCAAATCCATGGAGGAGCAAGATTGCTGATTGATATATCTCGAAGAAAGTTGTTCCTTTCTCTGTGATTTTGTAAATATTTCCTTCTTTCGTGAGAAGGTTGTATTCTAGGAGGATTTTTAATTTCTTAGAGAGTGTTCTTGGATTTGATACCACGGTTGATTGAACATTTGTAAATGTTGTTCTTCTTTCGCTATAGCAATACTTTAATATCTCGAATGATATTCTATCATAAATCATAATTTTCTACTATACTTTGATATATAAATAATTTACTCTAGTATATTCACTTTGAATTTTTTGAATTGTCCAATTGTTCTTCAGGTTTTATTCACAAGGACTTGGATGATAACCCAACAAGTGAATGGACTAAAGAATCTACCAATTATTTTAACAAGTATAAGAAACAGTTAGGAACTCAATTTCAGTTCCTTTCCTTATTCTTTGGTCAAAACACTCTCATGGCTCATAAGGACTCTCTGGATTACAGTGATTAAATCTCATGATTCTAGTTAATTTTAGACAGACTTCATACTTATAATTAGGATTTAGATATTTCTTGTCTTATTTACCTTGAATTCAAGATTCAGCAATTTTTTGGGCAATAGCTTTTAATCAATCTGATTTGTTTTTTACTCTCCTTCTGACATGTTCATACCTTTAATATCATAGGCAATTCCAGTAAATATTGTACCAACCATGAGGATAGTCATGATATAAGAAAAATTCCACAAAAAACTCTCTGTTGCTATTTCACCTAAAATTGCGACCAGTGGATAGCCAAAAATCGCGATCTCAACTGAAATAAAGAACATTAGGACAAAGATAATCATATTTAGCGGAAAGATTGCTGCTAGGAAATTCCTGAGGTTGATTGGTAAATGTTTTTGCCACCAAGTTAATGGTTTTTTGATTCTAGTTGCGGCTAGTACTGCTAAAATTGCCATGAATATTGGAGCAAACCCACCCCCCACTAAAAACAATATTATTGATAGTAATAATAGAATTAAAGCCCCATTTTTTCTATCAATATACTTTAGTGCCCAAATCATAACAATAAATCCTAGAATCATGGCCAGAATGCCGGTAATAAAAAAATTAGGTATGATTGTTACAGCTCGCTCAGTCCCACTTTGCCAAAATCGCTGATCTGGGCCAATAGCCTCAATGAAGAATCCACTTGGTATTGTATTTCCTTGAAAAACCTCAAATAATCCATGCTCGATACCAGCAAATCCTACGAGCATTCCAAGAACTGATGCAACTATTCGCATTGCACTGAGGTTCTTCGATTTTATCATAGAATCAAGGTTCATAAAAAATCCCTTTTTTTGAGAAGAAAATAGCAATATCGTCTTTATATATATCTTCTTAACTTTTTTTTTAACCTTTGTTCTAATCTATATTCCCACTCAAACCGCTAACCTGTTCTATCGAAATGTGAGCGATTTCTGGTTACTAAAGGAAGGTTATATACTAAGGCTATACTGGCGATTAATGTATCCATAACTCCTATTGACTTTCCTTTTTGATTAAGCTCATTCATGAGAAAGTCAAATTTTTAGCAACCACTTGAGTGAAAGATAAGACATCTAAATATTCTATCAACTCTTCACTCATTTTCAAATTAGTTTCCATCATTGAGGAGTGTTAAACTCCTTGATATAGTTCCCAGAGCGTCACAAGTGTTATAAAAATATCTTTGGGTTCAGAAATAATTTTTCTAAATGAGCTTTAGCGATTTTGTCATTTCTTAATATTTTGAATTTTAATAACTAGGTAAATAAATAATTTATCGATTTTTATTTTATTTTTTATTTTTCTGTTTGTAACAATACCAAAAGACAAGACCTGCAAGAACATACGTCCATAAATATCCTTGAATGAGATTTAGAGTGGGAGAAATGGTGGAAATATAATGCAGACTCCAATTATTAATGGTGAAAGGCCTATCAGTGATATCAGTGGCAAATAATCCTCCCGAACATGAAGCTTTGACTGTTAGCTGAACATTATATTCTTGTATAAGGTCTGTTGTATTCCATAGGAAAAATGTCTCTGAAATATTGTCAGCAAGTGTAACTGGAGAATTATAGGATTCCTGAAGAGTATAATAGAGTGAATAAGAAACTTTGTGACCCCACGGATCGATAGAGGCATTCCAGATAATTTTTATGATACCCGAGATTGTTTCCCCGTTGTTTGGGTAAACTATTGTAGGTAGGGAAAGAATATGTAGATTTGGGTAAACTAAGGGATTGTTATCCCAATTATTTTTTGGTCCATCAATAGGATATGGTAAATCAACTATTTGATCTTTGTTCTGATCAGGCGTGGTCCATCCCTCCCAATAATTGTACTCAAAGTGGTTTTCTATACCCTCGTCTTTTGCTAAAGAGTCCCCTCCACTCCAAGTTGTCCCGATAAAAGAATTCCATTTTATGATATTGAGACTTGAGGGGGAATAGATGGAGATACCATAATTTTGTGTGACATAAATAGTATTATTAAGAATATAGTTTTTATGAGAGTCTGCAAAAGCAATTGCATGTGTTTGATCACTTACTAGGGTATTTTCGGCAAATATATTTTCTGTTGCCATATATAATGCAAGTGGATGCAGTGTTGTACTTTGTATGTAATTGTTTTTAATCTGATTTTTATCCGAGTGTGATAAAAAGATTCCTTCAGGAGTTTCTGTTATCTGATTATCGATGAGTTTGTTATCTTGTGTTTGAAATAAATAAATTCCATTATTTGCTGAGCGAGCTATAGAATTAAATTTGAGTGTATTATTATAACCCTCTCTTAAATTTATAGAGTTCCCGTTCTTGCCATCTGAGATGGAATTGTTAAATAAAAAATTATTATTTGCGTTTGTTTCTAACCCAATCCCTTCAAGTAGGGATTCGTGAAGAGAATTTGAGCTCATCTCATTATTCGAGCTATTTTTGTGAACGTAAACACCTGATTCGCACTGGATAATTCTATTTAAATCAAGGGAGGAAAAGTGTGTGTTATCAAGTTCAATCCCCTTTGAAAACTTTACAAGGTCATTATTTATGATTCTTAGATTTTTTGCATCTTTAACGAAAATTCCAGCATAATTTGAACCTTCCCCAGTACCACTTAGTTGGTTATTTCTGATAACTACATATTTGTCAGTATTTCGTATTTCTATCGCGGTTTCCGTGTTGGTATTGATATTCTGTTCTTCTATACGATAGGGATCTGTAGCTGTACCGGTACCAGGAAAACCAGATGATTCTAAATCATTATTGTCCAATATAAGAATTGGAGAATCTATTAGCGATTTTATCAATATTTTTTCAATTGAAGTCTTTTCGGGATTTTCAATAGACTGGAAATTCAATGTGAGTCCCAGTAAGAGAATTAGAAGCATCAAAGCTATTTTTTGGATTTTTTTCTGTGTTTTAGTCAATTTTAACAATTCCATCAGGTGGTACTCCTGATTTCGGTCTCAATTTCCAGGTCTAACGTTTTTATTTTGTTTCTTGTAGAGGGTCTTCGAAAAACACACCTATCCATTTAATCAAAACTAGCTTAAATAATTATGTGACAAAGTATTATTTTGCGTCTATAGTCGTTGATTTTCTCCATGTCATTGTTTTTAGGTTTGTTCTACCTTTTAAATTACCTATTTTAAGTCCATCAGATGAATTATAACAATAAACATTTTTTGAGTATAAATATAAATGTTTATATTTACAAATGTATACATCGCTATATGTTGATTAATTTGGATGAAACGATTACTTCAAGATTAGAACGGGAAGATATCGAACTATTAGATAAATTTATTAAAATGGGTCTTTTTGCTAATCGTAGCGAGGCTGTAAGAGTTATTCTTTCTAAAGAGCTGAAAGAAATAGCTAAAGGGCAACTCAAGAGTGATATACAAAAGTCTCTAGAGCTTAAACCTCTTTTAACAGAACAAGAATTACTTACAATTGGAACTCGGTTATTTCCTTCCTCTGTAGCACTTCATGTGGCTGAAGGTCGCGAGAGATGAAACAAGTATATATCGATACTAGTGTTCTTCTCGCTAAGTGGATACCAACCGATCCTTATCATGAGGAAAGTAAGAAAATAGTTGAAGCGGTAACAACTCAACGAATTATAGGAATTTTTTCAGGATTAGGTCTTGCAGAAGCATCCTCTGTTATTGAAAGACAACAGGGTAAATTTTCACTAGAGCTGGCTCCCGACATCTCCTTAAGTGCAGAATATCTTAAAAGAATTGTAATGATTCCGCATTTAGAGATCCTGGATATTGTTTATCCAATTCCTACTGTTATTGCAGGATTAAATTTTGAACTATCAATTATCTATTGGCAATCGTTAGATCTTGCCTCCAAATTCCATCTGAAAACCTTAGACAATCTTCATCTTGCCCTTAGTGTTCTTCTTGACAAATTGAAAGGTAGAACTATTGATTATTTTGTGACTGCAGATCATGAAATTGTAGCTAATGCTCATCGAATCAAGACTGAATATGGTTTTTCCCCCATGTTTCCTGATCAACTGGTTATATTAGAAGGTTTATGATGGAACTTAATATTAGATGGTCTTGTATATTATGATGATGATTCAAGTTCAGAAATTGAACTCAAACCATATACAAGCTATCGCGTAGGGTCTACTATGGAGTATACGGATTGTGGAACATTAAAAGAATATTCATTTTATATTGAATCTGCTAATGAAAAAATGAGCCATTCATCAAGAAGTTTTTTGAAATATCTATCTGCTAATATAACTTCTAGTTCCCTTGGTTCCGGAATGATTTCAGCTTCTATGATTTTAATTCTCTTAATATTTTCACTAAGAAGAAACATATTGAGAGAATCCTAGACTAAGCTATAAGAAATCCTGCCTGTTCAAAATGCGAATCATAGGTAAATGCGATCTTAATTCCTAAACTTTGCATTACAACAAAACTTGTACAATCTGTGAAGCTATATGTTTTATCTTGGTTTTTTGTAAAGTATTCCCATGCTTTCTCCTCCAAGGCTTCTAAGATCCAGATAATTCTAATATTCGGGGAATTTCTTATTGATTCCCCAATTTCAATTAGCTGCTTATGTGGGACTCTTCCGTGTAAGAGGGTATATAGTTCATCCAGAATATAGTTCGTTGTAACCATTTTTCCGTATTTCCCCTCTGAGATTGCTTTCTCGATTTCGATCGCAGAGGAGTGATTGATATCATTTTTAATTTTTGATGCATAAAAGGCTCCTGTATCAACAAAAATCATGTTCTCATCTCAATGACTATCGAAAGGGAGATATTTACTCTGTTTTATATATCAGTTGATCTACTTCTTGGGATGCTTTCTCATTTTGAAATAAAGACCTTGTTATAAGATTAAAGTAAGGATCGTCCTTAATAATTGTGTCATTGTTTAATAGCGTTAAAATGGCTAGTTTAACTGCCTTTTTGATTGTAATACCACGCTGTGTAGCATATGCCTGTAGAATAGCATGTTCTTCAGGCGTTAGTGTGGTTTGAACCACTTTCTCTTTAGATTTCATTCTTCATCTCTCATATTAGATGAGGCATTTTTTATATTTAAGTATATTTGTTGATTCAATTTCTGGTTCTACAATGAAGCTCTATGTTTTCTAAGAAAATCGGGCCTGAACTCAACTGAGAAATGGTGAATATGGATCGTATAAAATGTTTATTGCTTTTAAAAAATATTTTTAGTAGTTCTAAGGATATTATTTCTTGTATAAAACTATATAAATGGGAAATCGTCATAGTTTATGTTATCAGTTATTTAGGAATAATTCACATTTAGTTCCTTTGTGATTATTTCTTTGCAGGTGATTATTATGAGGATCAGTGAGAGGATGATTTTTATTGCTTTATTATTAATTATTTCCTTTGTAACCTACCCAGTTTTAGGTAATATAGAACCTGAGTGGAAAGTAGGCCAAAAGTACCCTTATACAACTACCCTTACTGTTTCTGGAACCAGACACCTTGGAAAAGCACAAGGAGCTATAACCTTGTCAGAAACTCGTACTAATGATTTTTTTATTCATGGTTACGATAATAACACCCAAAAAATTAATATTAGTTATTTTTTTTATGATAGAGTTAATTCTAAACAATATATCGCCTCACCCAGAGTTTTTTCAGCGTTTACACCGTGTAGGGTCTCTGGTTCGGATGACAGAATTATCGGGTTCAGTTGGGATCCCTATGTATCTGATACACTAGATTATTTTTTCTATGCACCATTATTCATTATACCGGATTGGTCAGAGATTAATCGAATCTTTCGTGAAACGGTTTTTGATCCAGAGAGAGAAATAGGAAACGGATATAACTTGAAGGAATTATTAGATGAGCTGTCATTATATATGATTATGGGGGAAACGGACTTAACTTACGCGTTATCAAAGTTCACAAATAGTACACGTGAATGGACTTGGGAGTTTGTTTTTTCAGAGGGAAATTGTTATTATAAAGACTATTATAATGGATCTGTTTATCGAAAATATGATTTATGCAAACTAAAAATAGAATTAGCCTATTCAGAAGAGGGGCTATTAGAAAAATTTCAATATGAAGAACAAATAATCAATATTTATAAAGATTTAAAATCTGTAATAACACTTCAGTCTGGAAAAATTGCTATTGATCGAAGTACACCGATTTCAAGCCTTGGAATACTTGTTTCAATTATTATAACTGTTATATTAAGAAAGAATACTAACAACCACTTTTCAAGGAGGAAGTAAATTGAATTTGAAACAAAAACTTGGCTTTATTTTATTTTTTACATTTATATTCAGTTCTTATTGGTCTGTATTACTACTCGTAGCCCAATCCCCTGATTGGGATTTAAAAACTGTATATAAATTCCGTAGAACGTTGACTGCAACTGAAACATTTGTTTTTAATAATAACTCAACATTCCACTCTTATAGTCTCTCCGATGAGGTACTTTTTCGAATTGATGCTTTTAATGAGAGTAGTTCCATATTGAATGCCACAATTTTTGATTCTTATAGTAATCCTGCAGAAATCGTGCAAGAACTCGGAACATTTTTTATCAATTATAATTGGATTGATGTAAATATCCTTAGTGACCCAGAGACGAGAGAATTTAAGGAATATAGATATGTGGGTGTGGATTTTACTGTTTTTTTTATTCCAGGAGTTTTTCCGTTCTTGATTCTTCCTGAATGGGAAGAGATGAATCGTGGTATGAGGGAATATACTTTCAATCCTGCTAGAAAGATATACTCTACAGAGCAATTTAGCATTACCTTACGAAACCTTCTTGATGATGCTGTATCATATAATATTATGGGGGTAACAGATATTGACCATGTTCCAGATTTAATAACCGATTCTACTACTAGATGGACTTGGAATTTAGTATTAGATGGTCTTGTATATTATGATGTTGATTCAAGTTCAGAAATTGAACTCAACTCCTATACAAGCTATCGTGTAGGGTCTACTTTGGAGTATACGTATGGCGGAACATTAAAAGAATTTTCATTTTATATTGAATCTGCTAATGAAGAAATGAGCCTTTCATCAAGAGGTTCTCTGAAATTTCTCTCCGCCAAAATAACCTCTAGTTCCCCTGGTTCTGGAATGATTTCAGTTTCTACACTTTTAATTCTCTCAATATTTTCACTCAGAAGAAAAAAAGAATGAATTTCCATCTGAGATGAATCTATAATGTTTCGAGTCACCAAATATATCATATTAATACTAATCATGTCTCTTGCTTATAATAACACTTGAATTGTATTACTTAATGATATTATGGATCACACGAATGATTCATCATACACTTTGACTTACTTGAGAAGATTAATGAATTGGTAGATTTAGTAGCCTAACTTTTGATTCTTTAATTTTGTCTTTTCTTTTTCTTATAAATAGCTGCAATACTTATGAATGCGAGGATAATACTCAATATTGAGAGCGAACCCTGTTTAGGCGCTTTAACAGTGATTTGAACCTCATCGGAGTTACTATTTCCTGCCATGTCATAAACTTCAAGTTTATAGTTGTGTTCCCCTGTTTCCAGTCTACTGACACTAATAGAAATGGTTCCTCCTGTCCATGTTTCTTCTTTAATCTGTACTTGGTTTCTGAATATTTTATAGGATGCTGGATGCGCCTCTGTAGGGGACCAGGTGATCTGAACATTTTCATCACCTTTAGTATAAGTTAGATCATTGGGATGATCAATCGTGGGTGGGGTATCATCTGTGACAAACATGTAACTTGTTACTATGGAATTGCCTACTTCATCTTCTGCATAGATACTCAAGAGATGGTCTCCATCTCCTGCTGGTAATTCTACACTATATGGACTGTATAAGAGCACATTTGATCCGCTATCCCATTTATAGAAGATTTCTTCTAGGGAATTTGCATCAGTTATGCTTAGTGTAATTACACTCCCTGATTGCTGAATACTCCTATTTTCTGGGGTTATTAATGTGATTACTGGAGGAGAATCATCTAATGTAAAGACAAAGAGTAGTGTTGTTATACTTCCTGCGGTGTTATTTGCATAGACATATAACCAATGTTCTCCATCTCCTTCGGGTAGAATTGTCTGATAGGGGGAATTCCATGCTTGATAGGTTCCTGTATCCCAATAATATCTAACAGTATCGAGTGTGGTGGATGTTACTGCAATATCTATTAAGGTTCCCGAGGAATGCACACTATTGTTTAGAGGGGTTTCTAATATTATAATGGGAACTGTATCATCAGTAGTAAAGAGGAAGATTTTATATTCTGTATTAGCTACGGAATCATTGGCGTACACATGGAGGATATGCTGGCCATCCCCCGAGGGTAGGGTTGTTATATATGGTTCTGTCCATGTTTGGTTTAATCCCCCATCCCAGTGGTAGAGTACTTCAATTAGATGTGGTTCAAGGATTGAGATATCCACCATTATTCCAGAGACATGAATGCTTCCATTTATAGGAGTTTCTAATGTTATTGTAGGAGCTGTGTCATCAACGGTAATGATAAAGAATGTATATTCCACATTCCCTGCGCTATCGGTTGCATAGACATTTAGCTGATGTATTCCGTCTCCAGAGGGTGTTAATGTTTGATAAGGAGTACTCCATGACTGATTGGGTTGATTATCCCAATTGTAGACGCTAGTTGTTGGATTAATATCAATAATTACTACTTCAATGACTGATTGGGAAGTTAGGACGCTATTATTTAGTTCTTCAGGAAATCCAATCATTGGATACGTATCATCGGTTGTAAATATGTATATTTGCGCAATTAGATTTCCTGCGGTATCATTGGCGCTGATATATAATATATGCTGTCCATCTTCCATGGGAAGGAGCGTTTGATACGGACTAGGTAGTACCGTGGCTGTATCTGTGTCCCAATGTATGAGAACTGTATCAAGATAAGGATCGGTTACAGTGAGGTTAATAAAAGTCCCTGATTGTTGAATACTATTATTATTAGGGGTTTCTAAAAGAATGATGGGATTAACATCATCTGTAATGAAAACGAATGTCTCCTTCACCCAAGTCCCAACAGTATTATTAGCAAAGATATAGAGTGTATGAATACCTTCTCCACTTGGTAGTGCTGTTTGATACGGTGTATTCCATGTTTGATTGGTTGTTTGGTCCCAGTTGAAGAGTACACTGTCTAAATAGGGACTGA
>Ga0209536_100013176_pt1 | contig 11936 bp, 10 predicted proteins | sample DeeMarSeWOR28_12_FD_187461 | JGI IMG/M metagenome (GOLD analysis project Ga0209536, IMG submission 187461) | Marine sediment microbial communities from White Oak River estuary, North Carolina - WOR-2-8_12 (SPAdes) (version 2) | ecosystem: Environmental > Aquatic > Marine > Intertidal zone >...
AAAAATAAAGTAAAAGAATGTACTTTCTTTATGTTATTTCTTGAGTTAGGAATGCTTGGTGTTTTTGCTTCTCTTGATATGTTTTTATTCTATGTTTTCTGGGAAGCAATGTTGATCCCGATGTATTTTATTATTGGTATCTGGGGTGGTGAAAGAAGAATTTATGCATCGATAAAGTTTTTCATTTATACAATGGCTGGAAGCTTGCTAATGCTTGTAGCAATAATCTGGCTCTGTGTTTATTCAGCTGATATGCTCGGTGGTTTTACTACGAATTTACTTGATCTTTACAAAACTGGACCAACAATAGATAAATCGGTTCAAGGATTTTTATTCCTTGCATTTGCATTAAGCTTTGCAATCAAAGTTCCTTTATTCCCATTCCATACCTGGCTGCCTGATGCACACGTAGAAGCACCGACTGCAGGTAGCGTAATTCTTGCTGGTGTTCTACTGAAAATGGGAACGTATGGATTTTTAAGATTCAATCTTCCTTTATTTCCGCAAGCTACAATTGATTATGCAACTTTGATTTCGGTTCTTGCCGTAATTGGTATCATTTACGGTGCATTGGTTGCAATGGTTCAAACTGATATGAAAAAGCTTGTTGCGTATTCATCAGTCTCTCACTTAGGATTTGTGATGCTTGGTATTTTTGCTTTGAACCAGGAAGCTGTTCAGGGTGCTGTAATTCAAATGATCAATCATGGCTTGTCAACAGGCGCTCTCTTCCTTTTAGTTGGAATGATTTACGAAAGAACTCATACAAGAAAAATCGCTGACTATGGTGGAATAGCTAAAATAGTTCCGTTCTTTTCATTTGCATTACTTTTCACTTCGCTTTCCTCAATTGGATTACCTGGCCTTAACGGATTCATAGGTGAATTCTTGATTTTAATCGGATCCTTTAAATCCACAGTCCTTAATAGCTGGTGGTTCACAATTTTTGCAGCAACAGGTGTAATCTTCGCTGCAGTTTATCTTTTATGGATGTACAAAAAAGTTGTGTTTGGTGAAATGACCAATCCAAATCTCAATTCTTTAACTGACTTGAATGGTCGTGAGAAATTAGTTTTAATACCGATCTTCATCTGTATTGTGTGGATTGGAATTTATCCATCAACATTTTTAAATGTGAGCAATAAGACCTCAGCAAAAATCATTAATCAAGTCCTCTCTCCACAAGAAAATACAGAATTAGGTAATGTGGATGTTTCGAAGTAATAAGCTCATAGTATTTTTTTTTCTTATCTCACTTTACTTTTTTGGCTTCCAGGAAATAAGAGCTGAAACTATAACTGTATCACAAGATTCAGTATCATCAACTTTTGTTACTGAAACTCTGGAATCTGAACATCAATTACCTTCCGTATTTATGGTGATCCCATTTATCGTCCTTCTTGGAATGATAGCAACAGGTCCGTTATTCTATCATCATTTTTGGGAAAAAAATTATCCAATTGTAGCAGTCTTACTTGGATTGGTTACGGTTTTTTATTACCTATTATTTTTAAACGATACCCATAGCCTGTTACACACATTAGCAGAATATCTTTCATTCATTGCCTTGCTTAGCTCTTTGTTTGTTGCTTCCGGCGGAATATTAATCAGGGTTGATAGAAAATCTACACCTTTACTGAATGCAGGTATATTATTGTTTGGCGCCGTTATCGCAAACATTATCGGAACAACAGGTGCTTCGATGCTATTAATCAGACCATTTATTAAAATCAATAAAGATAGAATCAAGCCTTACCATATTATATTTTTCATTTTCCTTGTAAGCAATGTTGGAGGAGCACTTACTCCCATCGGAGATCCACCACTGTTCCTTGGTTTTCTAAGAGGCGTTGAATTCTTCTGGGTTATTCAGCACGTTTGGTATATCTGGTTGCCTGCTATTTTTCTAATCGCTTTAGTGTTTGTATTTATTGATTCTAAAAATGTAAGCAAAGATACAGATGCTCAAGATAGTTACAGTGGTAAAATAGAATTTAAAGGAATGAAAAATGTTTTCTTCCTTTTGGCAATTGTTATCTCAGTTTTTATAGATCCGGCAGTGATGGGTTGGGTTCCCGATTTGAAGCCATTACCTTTTGGTATTAGAGAAATTATTATGTTTTCGATGGTTGTGATTTCTTATAGGTCAGCAGATGAATCAATTTTGAAAGCTAATGAATTCAATTTTGAACCAATAAAAGAAGTTGCCTATCTGTTTGTCGGAATTTTTGCGACGATGATTCCCGCCCTTCAATTAATTTCTCACGAGGCTAATGTTCTTGGTGAAAAACTTACACCAGGAATATTTTATTGGTCAACCGGCGTACTTTCTTCATTTCTCGATAATGCACCAACGTATCTTAATTTTTTGAGTGCTGCGTTGGGTAAATATGGAATGGATGTGTCCCTTCCGGCACAGGTTTCAGATTTTGCTTACATTCATCCAATTTATCTTTCTGCAATTTCAGTTGCTGCAGTATTTTTTGGAGCGATGACTTATATTGGCAACGGACCAAATTTTATGGTTAAATCAATTAGTGAGAGATCTGGTATTAAAATGCCAAGTTTTTTTGGATATATGATTAAATACTCTATCCCGATATTGATACCGTTTTTTATTATTGTGTGGATTGTTTTTTATTTTAACGGAGGATGATTTATGAAAAGTATTAGTGATGTATTGAAAGAAAAAAAATATGGTTTGCATTTTGGTAACCGTGTACTTCTTCCATTCAGCTGCCATATACTTAAATTAAATATTGAGAATGATTTGATAACCGATTTTAGTCCCTCATGTAAAGGCGTTCACGTTTCTGAAAATTCAGATTTTATGGAAATTTACTTTTACAATTATAAAGATATTAGTGAATATATTACGAAATATGAAGCCATTAAGCTGATAGTTGTTGAAAAAGGCAAAGATGTTTTTAACACAAAAAATCATATTACACTCGCACTCCGTCCTGAGGAGAATCACCAGCTCAGGATTGAAAAGCTGGGTGAAAATCAAATTTTTATAGAGTAATTATTATGATTTATCTTAACGAAGTTTACAATATTATTCCTTTGCTGATAATTGGAACCGGAATCATAATTTCAGTTCTTCTCGAACTCTATTCACGAAGTGGAAAAACAATTCTGCCTTGGTTTTCATTTCTTATTTTTCTTGCAACAGGTTTTTACTCACTGATTACTGTTGGAAATCAGTCTGTAGTTTTTCAAAATATGCTTTCAACTGGTGGTGTGACCAATATTTTCTATTTTATTTTTAACATTGGTGCAGCAATTGTTTGTTTGCTTTCAGTGGATTACACAAAGAAGTACGGAATAAATTATTCAGAATATTATATACTTATTCAGAACTCTGTCCTTGGAATGATGCTGATGGCTGGAGCTAAAAGTTTATTTATGATATTCCTCGGTCTCGAAATTATGTCCGTGTGTTTTTATATTCTTGCAGGAGTTAACAGGAAAAAAGATAAAGCAATCGAAGCTTCACTCAAATATTTTTTACTCGGAGCTTTTGCAACAGGCTTTTTAGTTTATGGAATTGCATTAATTTACGGCTCAGCGAAAACTACTTCTATTGACATAATTACGGCCGGATTTCCTGAGTATTCAGGCAATCTTATTTTTTTAGTTGGAGTCCTTTTATTCTTAATTGGTTTTTCCTTCAAGATTGCAGCTTTTCCATTTCATATGTGGGTACCTGACGTTTATCAAGGAGCTCCAACAACAGTAACAGGATTATTTTCAACTTCAGGTAAAGCAGCTGCCTTTGCAGCAATTATAGCAACGTTAAACGCACTGTTTTCAGGCCAGAGTACAAGCTTATTTTTACCTTACCTCGCAGTTCTTTCTGTCTTTTCTATGTTATTCGGAAGTATTGTAGCCATTGCTCAAAGCAACATTAAAAGGATGCTTGCATACTCATCAATATCTCATGCTGGTTACATTTTGATCGGTCTTGCAGCAGGATCATCTGCAGGAGTTGCAGGAGTTGTTTTCTACCTTGCTGTTTACACATTCATGAATTTAGCTGCGTTTGGAATTATTGCCTTGATTGAGGGAGAAAATGATTCTAATCTTGAAATTAGTTCATATTCTGGACTTAGTACAAAAAGCCCTGTGCTTGCTGCTTTTTTAGCGATTATAATGTTTTCACTCGCTGGTCTTCCGCCATTGGCAGGATTCTTTGCGAAATATTATGTATTTATAGCAGCAATAAAATCAGGATTGACCTGGCTAGCGATTCTTGGAATTATTTCAAGTATGATAAGCGTATATTTCTATCTGAGGATTGTAGTCCTGATTTACTTTAAAGAACCGGAAGCTGAAATTGTTCGTTCAAAAAGTTTTGGCGGATTTTTGGGAGTGGCGGTTTCTGTTCTCCTTGTAATTCTATTAGGTTTGATGCCGGGTTCATTACTGGATTTGATTACATCATACTTGTAATTTATACTTGTTCGAGTAGATAATTTTATTATTTTTTTAAAATGATTCCTCTTTTTTCCACACCGCAAATTCGTAAGATTGATGACTACGCCATCAAACATCTGGGGATTCCTGGTGTTGTCTTGATGGAAAATGCTTCCAGGGAAATCTACAAGAAAATTGCTGAACAAATTGAATATTTAGAATCTCCAAAAATTGGTTTCGTATGTGGTAAAGGAAATAATGGCGGCGATGGATTTGCAACAGCAAGACATTTTAGTAACGCAGACTATAAGGTAGTAGTAGTTCACCTCGGTTCAGAAAATGCAATGTCTGACGATTGTAGATTCAATTTTCAAGTACTTAAAAAACTTTCGAGGACAAACGAAAATATCAAGCTGGTAAAATTTAATTCAATAAATTCTTTATCGTCATTAAAAGGATGTAATGTAATTTGCGATGCAATTCTTGGAAGCGGAAGTTATGGTGAACTTAGAGAGCCATACAGATCAATAATTAATTTTCTTAATAAATTAAGTTCATTAAAAGTTGCAATTGATATTCCTACAGGCTTAGATGCGGATTCCGGCTATTCAGAATTTTCTTTTATAGCTGATTTAACGATCACTCTTGGGCAGCTAAAAAAAGGATTGTTCGTGGGTGATGGAAAAGTTTATTCCGGTGAAGTAGAAAAGGGTGGAATTGGTATACCGGATTCACTTTATGATAGATATACGGCAAGCGAATTTCTAATCGAACCTGAGGATGCATTAGCTGGAATACCTGAAAAAGCAAAAAATCTTCATAAATATTCCGCCGGAAAAGTTTTAACAATAGCTGGATCAGGAGCTTTACCGGGGGCAGCAGTACTAACTTCAGTATCCGCATTGAAGATTGGTGCAGGGGCTTCAATTCTTTGCTTTCCTAAATCTCTTCGAGAACTGGTTCATAAAAGAATTTATGAAGTTGTAGTCAAGACTTATGAAGATGAGGGTAATGAATTCCTTACAGAAAAAAACATTGCAGAAATTGATGATAGAATAAAATGGGCGGATATTATTGCAATTGGCCCAGGTCTTGGTAGGGAAAGACAAACTCAAAAAGCTGTTATATCATTACTTCGAAAATATAGAAGCAAAAAATTTGTGATTGATGCGGATGCAATTTTCGCGATCGGACAAGGAAAATACAAGAAACTCAATCTTCAAAATTTTGTTCTCACACCGCATCACGCAGAGTTTGCAAATTTAATTGGAATTTCTAATTCTGAATTGAGAAAAAATATATTCAAACTCGGTAAATCATTTGTTGAAAAAACTGGTGCATACCTGGTTCTAAAAGGAGCGCCAACAATTATTTTTACACCAAATGGAGAAGCATTAATTAATACAACAGGTAATCCAGTTCTTGCAAAATTTGGAACAGGCGATGTACTAACAGGATTTATCACAGGATTGATAGCTCAAAACAAAGAAATTGAAAGTTCGATTATTAGTGCTGTTTATATTCACAGTCTCGCCGCTGATATACTTGCAAAGAAAAGAACTAAGATGGACATACTTGCAACAGATATTCAAAACTATATTCCTCAAACCATAAAATTTCTAAAGAGGTCTGTTGTTTAAATTTCTGGAGAAAAGAAAAGTCTGGTTAGTTTATGTACCACTGATTATATACTGGATTATACTTTTTACTGCAACTACTCTTCCTGGTCCCCAGCTACCAGATATACATTTAGGTGACAAAATTGCACACTTTAGTGCCTTTTTTATTTTAGCTGTTCTTTTAAACCTTACATTGATATTTCAGAGAAAATCTCACTTCCTTTTTAAATACGCTACACTTGTGACAATAATTATATGCTTTGTATATGGAGCTATAGATGAAATTCATCAAATGATTATTCCCGGCAGATACGCGGATATAAGAGATTGGTTCGCTGATTCAATAGGCGTAGTGATAGGGGTTTTAATTCTTAATTTTGTGAAAAATTTGTTCAATTATAAAGTAAAATTTGAATAACAAGATTTTTCGAGAAAAGATGGAACTTTAATAAAGTATGTTTGTAAAAGGGATAAGAACTTAGTTGACAATACTCTTATCATTTAGTAATTTTTCATTAATTAAATGCTTTTTATAGGAGAGCTGAAATGAAACTAAAAAATCCGATAGCAGATCTTAGGGCAAAATACAAAAGGACTTTTGAATTGAGTCTAATTATAGCTCTTGCTATAATGATTGTAGCATTCAAATTTTTTCCAGATTTGAAAACCACTGAGGTTGCACTTGAAGGTCCGCAGGAATTATTCACTGTTGAGGATATTCAACAGACCAAGCAGGAAAACAGACCGCCACCTCCTCCGAAACCACCAATCCCGATTGAAGCCCCAAGTGAAGATGTACTGGAAGATATTGAAATCGGAGAAACTGAACTAGACGTAAATGCAGAGATGGAAGCTCCTCCTCCACCTCCAAAGGAAGAAAAAAAGGTTGAGGAAGAACCTACATACTTCGTTGCAGTTGAAGAAATGCCTGAACCAATTGGTGGTATCAGAGCTATACAGGAAAAAATAGTATATCCTGAAATTGCAAAAAGAGCCGGTGTGGAAGGTAAAGTTTATATTCTTGCTTTCGTAGATGAATCAGGTAATGTCACAAAAGCACAAGTATTGAAGGGTATCGGTGCGGGTTGCGATGAGGCGGCGTTAGATGCTGTGCTTAAAACAAAATTTAAACCTGGAAAGCAACGTGGTAAACCGGTGAAAGTACAGGTTTCAATTCCAGTAGTGTTCAAACTAAACTAAAATTTAAGGCGTCCATCGGACGCCTTTTTTCTTTATTCCTTCCAAAAACATTATATATCATTTGCCACACAAGCACAGCTAAGAGTCAGATTTGAAATTGAAGTACATCTATTTAGTTTTAAATCCTTTATATAACGATTTTATCAGTTAATAATGATTAAGTGGGATATAGCTTGTGTGCTAATCAATTTCTCCCTGTATGGAAATGAGAAATAAAAATAAGCCAAATAAAATAGTTCTTCCGATTACTGCTCTGGTTCTGCAAATGATATTTCTTTTTTTTATTAAGTACAAGAATCAGGGGCTATCTTTTAGTGATTTTTCTTTATTACAAACCGGAAATTTGATCAACTTTTTTATGTATCTTGGAATAATATCGGGGCTTGTTATTGTTATCAAAAAAAAACAGGATTACTTGAATAAAAAAACACAAACAACTCTGTTAATTTTATCATGGCTTTTTCTTATTATTGGATATATAAGCACACAAATAAAAATCTTTCCAGAAAACAGTTATTATTTTGGTCAACCGGCAGATAAAATTTTAACCGGATTACTTTTTTTACTTTTTATTCTCTCTATGCTTTTCTTTTTATCTTTAATATGGACTATAATATTTACAAGTCATAAACCCATGTTTATAAGTAGCACTTTAAAGTCGATTTTAATATTAGTTGTGTTTTTTATTTTAACAATTATTTTTGTTGATAATATTGGTTATACTTCCGGAAGATGGGCAATTCATCGCGATCAAAAAAATGTTGCAGTAGTTCTCGGAGCTGCTGTATGGAGTGGTAACATTCCAAGTCCAACGCTCTCATCAAGAGTAGACAAAGTTATCGATTTACTTGAGGAAGGTTTTGTGGGACATATTGTTCTCACAGGAGGCAAAGCTCCGGGTGAATTGCCGGAATCAGAGGTGGCATTTGAGTACGCAAAAGCAAAAGGAATTGATCCTTCTTTAATCACAACCGAGAATATAACTGCCTCGACCAACGATCAAATAAGATGGATAAAGAATAATGTTACAAAGAAAAATTCTTACGCCGAAATAATTTTGATATCTGATGCTTATCATTTGCCTCGTGTAATTGAAATAAGCAAATTTTATAACCTTAACATCAAAGTTGCAGAATCCACACATAAAATGGATTTTAAAGATCTGCTATATAATAAGATTAGAGAGAGCATTGCACTATTTAATTTTTGGAATTTTGCTTTGTAACTAAACAGTTATAATATTAGGCATAGAATATTAACTGAATCAAAAATATTGATTTTGTTCTTAAAATGTTGACCAAGAAATCAAAAAGAAGAATTGTAAGAGAAAAAGTTTTACAGATTCTTTATGCGTATGAAATGAATAAAGATTCTCTCCAATTTCTTTCTGCGGACATACTCAACGAGATTACTGATGCTTCCGATAAAAATTTTGCACAGGAACTTATTAGTAAAGTACGAGAAAATGTTAAAGATCTTGATGACAGAATTATACATCGTGTCAATAACTGGGAAATGAACAGAATTGCTTTGATTGATAAAATTTTATTACGAATGGGCATTTGTGAAATCTTACATTTTCCTGACATTCCACCCAAAGTTTCAATCAACGAATCGATAGAGATCGCTAAAGACTATAGCACAGCTGGCAGTGCTAAATTCATAAATGGAATTCTTGATGCGGTACTTGCAGATGAGAAAAAACATGGAAAATTAAATAAAACAGGCAGGGGACTCGTTGAAGAATCAATCTCACCTTCAAGGCAATAGTGAATGAAGGAAAAGGGAAAAGTATTCGTATGGACTTTGTTTGATTTTGCAAACACCTCTTTTTCAATAATTGTTGTAACTTTTCTTTATGCAGTTTACTTTAAAAAAACTGTTGCGGGCAATGAATCAATAGGTGATCTGTACTGGAGTATTGGAACCAGTACTGCAATGATAATAACTGCAATAATTTCACCTATATTAGGAGCAATTGCAGATTACAGTGCGGGTAAGAAACGATTTCTTCTATTCTTTACTATTCTTTGTATTCTTGGTACCGCTTCACTTTATTTTATCGGTCCGGGACAAATATTCTGGGGAGTGTTTTTATTTGTTCTTGCAAATGTAGGTTTTGAAGCAGGCTTGGTCTTTTATGATGCATTCCTTCCGGAAATAACAGCGCCTAAAAATTATGGAAGGGTCAGTGGGTACGGATTTGGTATGGGTTATCTGGGTTCTCTTGCAACGCTTGCAATAGTTTATCCATTTATACAAGCTTCATTAATCAAGGAAAGTTTCCCGGTAGCTGCATTATTCTTCTTAATTTTTTCATTGCCAATATTTTTCTTTCTGAAAGAAAAAAGACGAAATGTTGAACACGAACAATCTTTTATTTCAATTGGTTTTAGCCGTGTCTGGTCAACTTTAACAAATCTGAAGAATTATAAAAATCTAGCGATTTTCCTCGTAGCTTTTTTCTTTTATATAGAAGGAGTGAACACAGTAATTTTCTTTTCAGGTAACTATGCAAGTACTACATTAGGTTTTTCTGAAATGGAACTACTGGTATTTTTTATTGTAGTTCAAACAACTGCTATAGTAGGATCAGTAGTTCTTGGAATAGTTGCTGATAAAATAGGTCAGAAAAGAACTATTGTAATTACTCTCTTTACTTGGATTTTAACAGTACTGCTAGCTTTTTTCATCTATGATAAAATCGGATTTTACATTGTTGGACTTCTTGCCGGAGCAGCAATGGGATCCTGCCAATCTACCAGCAGAAGTTTGATGAGCAAATTAACGCCCGCTGATAAGAAAACAGAATTTTTTGGATTCTATTCTTTTTTTGGAAAAAGCTCCGCTGTAATTGGACCTCTGGTTTTTGGATTGGTTAGTTTTTTATCAGGTAATCAACGGCTGGCAATAATCTCAATTGCATTCTTTTTTATTGTTGGATTGTTGATCCTAACCAAAGTCAAAGATCCCAAAATCATACATGATTAATATTATTAGAGTGTCGTTCATTTCAATATAATTTCCAAAGAGTTTAAATTTTAAGAGTAATTTTTTTTGAGTAGAAAAAAAACTAAACATATGTCAGCAATAAAAAATACTGTAGATAAATTAGTTAATTATGAATGGGGGAAACTCTTCTTCGAACTCATAGTAGTGTTTTTAGGTGTAACTGCTGGTTTTGTTCTAAATAATTGGAGAATGGATCAGGAAGAAAGGAAAATTGAGCAAAAATATTTAGCAAGTTTTCTTCAAGATATTAAATTTGACATACCTGAACTCGAAAATGCTGTAACCACAGACAGCATTTGGCTTGCACGCGCAAAACCTTTATTGAACAAAATAATGAATAAGAATATTGAAATTGATTCAGCTCAATCAATAATTAAAATGATTGTGACTATCTCTAAAATTGATGCTCATAGCAGTACTTATGAGGAAATCTCAAATAGCGGCAACTTAAATATAATATCTGATTTTGAACTGAAAGCACAAATTGTAGACTATTACCTTGCTTTAGGTGGAGTTGGATTTATTGACGATTACTTTCATAAATATTTTAGTGATTTTGTTATGCCGTTTGTCTTAACGGAGTATAGCGTGTTAACAAATGAGTTTAACAACAAGGACATTATTAATTCTATAAGGTTTTCAAATGTAGTTGCCGGATACTACTCATTAGTTCAGCAAAGATGTGAAGCATATAAATCATTGCTTAGGGATAGTTACTTGCTCAGGAATGAGTTGAGTAAAAATATTAAACTTTAGAAATTAATGTGGACTAAATTATAAGTAGCAAAAATATTTTTATTAAAGCTGTTATTTTATAATCTTATAAATTGCGGGACCTTTTGACTTCTCAGCATTCCATGCAAAATCAATTTTCTTTTCCTCTTTTCTTACTTCACACTTCTGATAGCCGCAAAATTTACAAAGTTCGGAGATACAATAATCGAAATGAATTTTTATTTGGGAATTGAGAAATTCTTTTTCCAGTTCATCATCAATAAATTTTTCTTCATTATGTGACTGTTCAATTGTAAAGTAATAAGGGAGAATCAAATGGAAATCCATAAATGTTTTGTCTCCTGATTGCCAGTACCTTAATTCATGAATATCAATCCAGTATTCTTTTTTAATTAAAATTAATTTGTCAGAAATTTTTTTCAGGATTGCCGAATTTGTTTCAAGCATTAATCCGCCGATAGATTCTCTGATTAATTTATAACCTGTGAACAGAATGTTAAGAGCTACAATTATAGCGAGTAGAGGGTCTAGAAGAACAAAGTCTGTTATGATGACTAATGTAATTCCCACAATAACGCCAATGCTTGTTATTGCATCTGTTAAAACATGCTTTCCGTCTGCTACAAGAGTTAGTGAATTTGTATTTTTTCCTGTTCTAAGAAGATAATAGCCAAGCCCAAGATTAATAACTCCTGCAGTACTAATTAATATCACACCTATACTAAGGGATTCAACGGTTGGTCCGGTAATTATGTCGACGACTGCCTGGTAAATAATAAATCCAGCAGCCAGCACTATCAAAAATCCTTCTACTCCGGCCGAAAAATATTCTACATTGCCGTGTCCGTAAAGATGCGACTCATCAGCAGGTTTTGAACTAAGAATAATACTGAACAATGCCATTCCTGTTGCTGCAACGTGAACAACGGATTCAGCCGCATCTGAAAATAT
>Ga0209536_100013177_pt1 | contig 11935 bp, 8 predicted proteins | sample DeeMarSeWOR28_12_FD_187461 | JGI IMG/M metagenome (GOLD analysis project Ga0209536, IMG submission 187461) | Marine sediment microbial communities from White Oak River estuary, North Carolina - WOR-2-8_12 (SPAdes) (version 2) | ecosystem: Environmental > Aquatic > Marine > Intertidal zone >...
CTTTGAGGTCAGCACCGGCGCAAAAGGCCCTGGTACCCACGCCGGTGATAATGAGCACTCGAAGGTCTCTTGAAAAACTGACTTGATCAACCGCCTGTTCAAGTGCCTGGAGTAGCTGCAAATTCAAAGCGTTTCGCACCTGGGGTCGGTTGAGGGTGATAACTCGGGCAGGTGGCCGTTGCTCCACCCATAAAATATCGGCGCTCATGGACATACTCACCTCTCTGATCACAAAATGCAGTTTACTGAAGCCTTCTTGACCACAGAGAAAAGGGGAAGTCCCCTCTTTTGCGGCTGAATGTTCTTGGCGCGATGCAAAACGTCAGAAGACGCAAAAAAATAATATTTTTTAATTAAATAGAGTGTCAAGCAAAAATCCCACCGCCACGGGACTAACACGCAGCCGACAGACCTCACGAGACGCCGGGCACCCGGGGAGTAGGCAGCCATGCAGCATTGCGGCACCATGGTTGAATGTGAGTTCCAGCGTGAACAGGTGTATTTCCAGCTTTTGTGATGCTATTAATAACATTTCCTGTTCCAATTTTTCCGGAAATATTTTATGCTGTGCCACGTGAAAGTGATTTTTATCTCTAAATGGTGCACTTCAAATTCGCTCTTTCGCGAAAGTCCACGCTGGTCAGAACGGAGTGATACAAGGTCATGGCGCAAGTGGTTTGGAAGGACATTGTCTGGACGGGTGAGGACAGAGACCTAGGCATCAAAGAACTCTTGACAATCCTTAAGGGTTACGGCCCCATGGAAGTGCTCCACTTTGACAAGCCCGGCCACTACAGAGGAAAAATAAGTTTGTGGCTGGACGAAAAGGGGATCAAGCACATCACTCTCTACCATCTGGAAGTCATAGGCGAAAAGCGTAAGGGTGTTGGTAGGCAAGCACTTCAACATCTTCAGAAAATATTTGGCGGCGACGTCCACGTTGAGGATCCGGGGGAGCCCACGCCACCCGAGGAATTGGCTGGCGGCATCCATGTGCGCCAGCCAAACCCAGAAAGCGCCATGTTCTGGATAAAGATGTTTGAGGAGAACCTCGTTCAATCTGTTGAGGGCGACCTCATGAACCTAGATGACGATACCCCCCCTGAAGAGTTAGAAGCTCTCGAAAAAGAATTTTCAACCGAACCCCAAGAGCCCGCGAGAGATAGCTTTATCAAGTCCAATTCTTCATGACACATAAGCCCGCCTTACTGACGATACCCGTGCGGAAAAGGGAAAAGAGAGGACGGACGTGACACCTGGGCACTTGAAATAACCCTTTCGCCTATTGCCAGAGCAGCACGATAAAGACTATTTACGACAATAGCAAATGTCCAGAGGTCACTCCCGTCTCCATTCTTGGTTCTAGTATTCCATGAGTCTTCCGTGCTGCTCTCTTCTCTGCGCTTTGGTGGCTGGAAGATAGTGGCGAAGGCCGCCGCATTCAATGACTCGTATGGTTCCGTCGCTGGCAAGTCCGCAGTTGTACTCGGGCTTGCCCTCAGTGACTGAATTGAGCCGATGTTTGCAATTGTAACACTCTTTGTACCGGCAGCGGCTATCTCTGGGTGCGCTCATGGGGGCCCTCCTTTCCCACACATGGGTTGATGGTGTCATTGGACCGGGCGTTTGCGCGTAGTGATTCAGCCTTCTAGCAGACAGAGAACGACATTCCGATAGGGGCGTGTTGGAAGAGATGGTCATCCAATGAATAGCTTTGGCCATCTGTCAGAAATCAATGGTAGGTTCAGAGTACGACCAAATTGCTTACCTTGTATAGGGTCATTTTATAGGTTGCACGAGCAAAATGCAAAATCTTTTTGGCGGAATTTCCTCTGGAAAGCTCTGGCCGCTTGCCAGGGGCTCCAAGGATGGGTATGGTTATCAAGAAAGCATTCGGCGGTCAGCAATCAGCCGCCAGCTTTGCAAAAAGCGCGTGGCTTATAAATCACTGCGTCAGAATTGGTGAAGCTGAGAGTTGAACGCTGACAGCTGATAACTGATAGCACGAATACAAGATGCCAGAGCTGAAAAAGGGAACAGAACTCGAACTGGTTGTGGAACGGTTCGCTTTTGGCGGAAAAGGTCTAGCAAGGGTGGATGGTTTGGTTATCTTTATTGACCGAACTCTCCCTGGACAGCGCGTTCTTGCCCGGATTACTCGCAAGAAGAAATCCTACGCCCAAGCAAGACTGCTGGAGGTCTTGGAAGAGTCGCCCAAGGCCGTTGCTCCACGTTGCGTCCATTTTGGAACTTGTGGCGGTTGCTTGTGGCAGAACCTTTCTTACCCTGACCAGTTGGAGGTGAAACGGGAATTAGTTTGGGAATGTTTGGCCCACATTGGCGGATTCACTGAAGATTCTGTTTTTCCTACCTTACCGTCTCCTCGGATATATTACTATCGCAACAAGATGGAGTTTTCCTTCGCGAGCCGCCGTTGGCTCCTGCCAGAAGAACTGGGGATCAGCCAGTTGGAAAAACCCCGCGACTTCGCTCTTGGCTTGCACATCAAGGGTTTCTACGACCGGGTGCTGGACATTGAAGAATGCCACCTCCAGAATCCATTGAGCGTGACCATCCTTAAGCGAGTACGGCAATTCGCTCTGACCTCAGGTCTTCCCCCATACAATACCCGCGACCACACCGGTTTCTGGCGTTTCCTCGTAATTCGTGACAGCAAGCACACTGGAAAAATACTTGTAGAGCTGATCACCGCACCCCACCGTAACGCTGCGACCGTGGTGGCCAAGCTTGCCTCCCTGCTTCAACTCGAAACCCCGGAGGTAAGCAGCCTGGTCCATGGAATTAGTGCCAAAAAGGCTCAGATCGCAAGCGCCGACACCCACGAAGTCATGTTTGGACCGGGCTACATTGAGGAACACCTGAATGACTTTCGCTTCCGCATCTCCTCGGGAGCCTTTTTTCAGACCAACAGCATGGCCGCCAACATCCTTTTTGAACAGGTGTTGGGCGGCTGCGGACTCACTGGCTCTGAGGTCGTGTGGGATCTCTATTGCGGCACGGGAACCCTGGCCACTGGACTCGCCAAAGCAGCCAGCAAAGTCATCGGATTTGAACTGTTACCCGAGGCTGTGGCTGATGCCCGGATCAATGCCGAATTGAATGGTGCGGATAATTGCGAATTTGTCGTCGGGGATATGAAGGCTCTCCTTCGCAGCTCCTCTGATTTGACTGGTCGCTATGGCAATCCGCAAGTGGTGGTGACTGACCCGCCTCGAGCCGGCATGCATCCTTGCGTGGTGGAAAGCCTTGCCCTCTTGGCGCCCCTTAGAATAGTCTGTGTCTCCTGCAATCCCGCGACCCTGGCCCGAGATCTGAAGATGCTCCTGGAAAGCTATCGACTGCTTCGTGTGCAGCCTGTGGACCTTTTCCCCCACACGCCGCATATCGAGGCGGTTGCTGTCCTCGAAAAGAAGTAGAAGTCATGGAGCTGTTGGCAGGCGCTTTCTTGGGTAGTCGCCGAACTTATTTGTGAAAATACGGTGACACGATGACGCTCCGTTTTATGAATAGTGGGTTATTTAATTATGGCAAGACTCGAGGTGAAAATTGTTCAGTATGCTGATAGGCCGCCCTACGCGTCGATTTCCCGGACAAAGACAGCGTTTTCCTGGATGAAGGCATAACGCCGGGCAGGTTCCCGGCCGAGAAGGGTTTCGAAAGCTTCGTTTGTTCGGGCGGCGTCTTCGATTGTCACCTGCAGAGCCGTTCGAGTTTTGGGACTCATGGTGGTGTCTTTTAGCTCCGCGGCATTCATCTCGCCGAGGCCCTTAAAGCGCTGAATAGAAACATCATTGGGGGAATAACGCTCCAGCAGGTTTTCCTTTTCCTCCTCCCGATAGATGTAAAGAACACGCTTTTTCTTATTTTCCCTGACCTGTATGCGATACAAGGGTGGCTGGGCCAAGTAGATGTGCCCTTTTTCTATGAGTTCCGGCATGTAGCGGTAGAAAAAGGTAAGGAGCAGGGTGGAGATGTGAAAACCATCAACATCCGCATCACAGTTGATAAAGATCTTGCCGTACCGCAACCTGCTGTAGTCGAACTGGTCGCCGACTCCCGTACCGATGCAGCGGCTCAAGTCCTGTATTTCTCTGTTATTTCTGATTTTATCGGCACTGGCCTGCTCCACGTTCAGAATCTTACCTCTCAAGGGGAGCACCGCCTGAAAGCGGCGGTCGCGGGCCTGCTTGCTGGAACCACCAGCCGAGTCCCCTTCCACGATAAACAACTCGGTCTCATTCACCCGGTTTGAGCTACAATCGGCCAGTTTGCCCGGCAGAGTCAGCCGACTGGTGGCGCTCTTACGCCGGACACTCTGACGGGCCTGGCGTGAGGCCTCTCTAACCTGGGCCGCCAGTACTATGCGATCGACTATGGCTTCGGCTGCAGTGCGATTGTGGAAGAGGTAGTTTTCAAAGGCATCCTTGACCACCGTCTCCACATGGGGCTGTATGTCTGAGTTGAGTCGCTCCTTGGTCTGACCTTGGAACTCCAGGTTGCCGGAGACGAAGACACTGAACACCGCCACCAACCCCTCCCGGACGTCCTCTCCGGTGATGCCTCTGGTCTTCTTGAGTTGGTTGTTCTGTCGGGTCATGTACTCCCGAACTGCCCGGGTAATTCCATGTCTAAAGCCATTCTCATGTGAACCCCCGCCGCTGGTATGCACGGAGTTGGCATAGGAATAGATAGCCCGCTCAGCGGCGGCAGTCCACCAGAGAACCATCTCCAACCGCAGGTCGTTATCGTAACTGTAATAAAAGGGCGCCTCGGTCACAACCTCTTTTTCTCGGACCAGATCATCAATGTAGTTTCGGATACCTTCCTCAAAATAAAACCGGTCCAGGGTGCCGTTGATCTGATCATCAACAGCAATGGTCAGACCTCGGGTCAGGAAGGCCTTGGCCTTGGCCTGCTCCTTGATCACTTTGGGGTTGAAAACAACATCCTTGAAGATGTCTGGATCAGGTCGGAACGTAACCGTTGTGCCACATTCTGTGGTAGGACCGAGGTCCTGCAATTTGCTCTTACGCTTGCCGCGGGCAAAATTCTGCTGCCATTGAACCCCATCACGTCGGGAGGTGACCTGCATAAATTCGCTCAAGGCATTGACCACCGAAATGCCAACCCCATGGAGCCCCCCGGAGATCTTGTAGCTCTTGGTTGAAAACTTTCCCCCGGAATGCAGGGAAGTCATAATGGTTTCCAAAGTGTTCTTCCGCGACTGGGGGTGGTTGTCCACCGGGATGCCCCGGCCGTTATCGGTGACGGTTATGGAGTTGTCAACGCCAATAATGATTTCAATTCGGTCGCAGTGGCCATTCAAGGCCTCATCCACCGCGTTGTCCAAAGCCTCAGTAAAGAGATGGTGCAGACCGGCACTGGAGGTATTGCCTATGAACATTCCCGGTCGCAGCCGCACCGGTGCCAGTCCTTTGAGCACCTGGATGTCTTTTCCGGTGTAGCTGGTCCCCATTATATCCTCATCTAGACCAGAGCGAGTGCCCCACGCCGGTTTTTCCTATCCAATCAACTGTCAACTCGCGACCACCGACGCGGTGACGCGAAGACACGGCGACACGGCGAAAAAAAGCGTCTTCGGCCTCTTCGCCTTTCAAGATTATGTTATCCAATACAACTGCGAGAGTCATAACAAACAACAAACTGAGGTCGTGGGTTTAATGTAGCAAAATAGGTGCAAAATAAAATTTGAGTGTAAGCTTACATTTGCAAATGTCAAATAAAATCAATATCTTTTTGTAATATCCAGCAAATGCCACCCGTGCAGCTCATTCAATGACTCTCCGTGTCCCCGCATCTCCGCGTCACCGTGTCACCGCGTCCTCGCCTCACCCTGCTCCGGATCTTCACCGTTCTCAGGATCAACCGACTGCTCACCCCTTGGCTTAAGTTGAAACCGCTTTATCCCTCCCCTCATGACCGCCCCCTTGGCGCCCCGATTGTAGACAGGCAATTCCGCCACCGCCACTTCCTTTTCTTTGCCCTTTTGGTTCTGGATTAGCAGACGGTCATCTTCGCTCACCAGGAATAAATCCAGTATCCCCGGGGGATCGGGTTTGATGAGCCTCATACCGCGGCCCGCACCAGCCAGCACGCTCACCTGGGCGATTGGAGTCACCAAGACACGGCGGCTGGTGGCTATGGCCAGCAGTGGACTCAGCACGGGACGTACAGCAACCACTTCATCTCCCGACCGCAGACGTATCAGGGTCCGTCCGCTCCTGGTGCTGACTTCTTTGAGACTACTGCGCTCAAAACAGAATCCCACTCCCAGGCGGGTCGCCACCAGGCACAAGGGTGGGCGTGGCTCCTGTGAAACCGCTTCTCTTACTTCAGCATCCTTGCCTAGATCAGGAAAGAACACCAGTTGGCCGTTCTCATCTTCACTGATATCCGGTTCTGCCGGACCCATGGGGGGGGCATCGAATATGAACCCGGGTTCAGGCTCAGAAGGTAGGGCGGCCACGACTCTTTCTTCGTCTTGAAAGTGAAAGAGGGTTTGAATAGGGTCTCCATAGCCTTTGCCGGAGACGTCCAGATCGTAGATCCGGCTGACATAAACCTTGCCAAAATTGGAAAAAAAGGCAACCGTCTCCCGGGTGTTGGCCTTAATGACTGCCAGCACCTCGTCACCTTCTTTGAGTAGCTGCGTGCGGGGATCGTAGGATTTCAGCCGTTTGAGCCAGCCATTGCGGGTGAGCACGACATAAACGTCCTCATGGACCGCAAAATCTTCTTTGTCGTAAGTAAGCTGGGGTCCGGTGGCAACCATGGCGGTACGCCGTTTGTCCCCGTAACTCTTCTTAACGGCGGCGATTTCTTTGTGTACTTCTCTCCAGATCTTCGCCCTGCTGGCCAAGACTGTGTGTATTTGCTTGAGTCGTTTTTCCTTGGCGGCAAATTCCTCTTCGATTTTGCTGATCTCCAGCCGAACTAAGGCGTGGAGGCGGAGATCCAATATTGCTCTTGCCTGGTCGTCGTCCAGTTGGAAACGAGCTTTCAGGTTTTCGTGGGCCTCTGCCCGATTTTCCGCTACTCGAACAATGGCAATGGCTGCGTCCAAATCCACAAAAATCCTCATCAGCCCCCGAACTATGTGGATTCGCTTTTCCAGGCTGGCCCGCTCGAACTCCAGCTTACCGACCACCACTTCCTTGCGAAAATCAAGAAAGTGGTTGAGAATCTCTTTGATGGAGAGGCGCTCTGGAGTCGCTGGTGGGGCCAAACAGGTAAAGTTCAGCGGAAAATTGATCTCCATGTCCGTATGTTTGTACAGGTAGGTCATGACTTTTTCGGGACCCACTTTACCGTCTTTCAACTCCAGCACGATTCGAACGTTTTCAGCGCTCTCATCCTTCACATCATTCACCAGGCCGAGTTTCTTGGAGAGGATGAGACCGGCAATTTTCTCCACAAGCCTAGATTTGTTGACCGAGTAGGGCAAAGAAGTGATCACCAGCTGTCTTCGGCCCCGCTTGAGGGTCTCCACTTCAAATTCCCCGCGCACCTTTATGCTGCCTTTGCCGCGGCGGTAGATCTCCCTGAGTTCTTCTGCCGACGCAATAATCTGACCACCCGTGGGAAAATCCGGCCCCTTGATGCGGGCCATGATCTCGGCAGTATCTGCGTCGTCGTTTCCGATTAGATGAATGAGTGCGTCGCAGACTTCACTGAGGTTGTGCGGAGGAATATTGGTGGCCATGCCCACGGCAATTCCACTTGACCCGTTGACGAGCAAGTTGGGCACCCTTGCCGGCAACACGGATGGCTCAGTGAGCGTGCCGTCGTAATTGTCGCTGAATGCTACCGTCTGCGCCTTCAGATCCGCAAGCAACTCTCCTGCGATGGCGGACAGCTTCGCTTCAGTGTAGCGCATGGCCGCAGCACCGTCACCGTCCACAGAGCCGAAGTTGCCCTGTCCATCCACCAGAGGATACCTCAGGGAAAAGTCCTGCGCCATCCGCACCATGGCATCATAGACAGCCGCATCTCCGTGGGGATGGTATTTTCCGATGACCTCCCCCACCACTCTTGCAGATTTTACATGGCGTGCAGCCTGCCTGGCGCCGATGGTTTCCATGGCATATATGATACGCCGGTGAACGGGCTTCAAACCGTCACGGACATCGGGAAGAGCTCTGGAAACAATAGTGGAAAGGGCGTAGGCAAGATAGCGGGCTTCGACTTCTTCATGAAGGATGGTCTGGGAAACCCCCATAGGCAGGTTTTCTCCCTAGATGGCCCTGGTTTACCCTATACGGCCTCCTTTGATGGCGACTTGTAGCAGGTAGAGCTTTGGCTGTCAAGGTGCAAGATATCCAGAGCTTATTCTTGCGAGCTAAAGGTTCAAAGTTTTGAATCCGCGTAGAATGGAAAATCGTTGACCACAATTCATCTGAGTTTTTCTATTTTTGTTAAAATTATAAACAGATAATAACATTACAGACGATCCACTCCAAACTTGGAACTGTAAACTTTGAACCTTGAACCACAGTAACGGTTGAATTCTTGCCATTTTTGTTGTCTGATGGTGGAACGATTAGGGAGGAGACTATGAACGACTTGATGAAGCTGTTGGAGGATCTATCCTCTTGCCCCGGACCCCCGGGAGGGGAAGAGCCGGTAGCCCGCATCATTCGACAGCACCTGGAGCCAAACTGTAAAACCCGCCGTGACGGCCTGGGCTCGCTCATCGCTACGAGAGAGGGAACTGAAAAGCAGCCTCGCATTATGCTTACGGCTCACATGGATGAGGTGGGGTTCATGCTCCAGAACATCACCGACGGGGGATACTTAAGGTTGCAGCCATTAGGGGGCTGGATCGTTGACAACTTACCTGGCCAGCGGCTCCACATCCACGGCGGCAAAGGAGCGGTGGAGGGAATCGTTGCCGCGGTGCCGCCCCATTTCAAGAAGGAGCAAAAGAGCGAGTTAAAGGTGGAGGATCTCTTTGTTGATGTGGGGGCGGCTTCCCGGGGGGAGGTTGCTTCTCTTGGCCTGCAACTGGGTGATCTCATTACCCCGGCCAGCCATTTTGCCATCTATAATGAGAAACTGCTGGCCAACAAAGCCTGGGACGACAGGGTTGGCTGTGCAGTCCTCGTTGCCGCCATGAAGCGACTCACGCAGCAGCCCAATACGGTTGTGGCTGCTGCCACCGTGCAGGAGGAAGTCGGCTCGAGGGGTGCGGTGACGGCCGTTGAGCTTGTCAAGCCCCAGGCCGCCATTGTGCTGGAGGGAGCGCCTGCCGACGATCTTCCGGGAGTCGCCAGGGATCATCCCCAGGGCGCTCTGGGCAAAGGCTGTCAGATCCGCCTATACGATCCTTCAACCATCGTCCACCGCCAATTCTGGAAGTGGGTGACAGAACTGGCCAAGGAGCGCCATATCGCCCATCAGTTGGCCGTGCGCCAGAGTGGGGCCACCGACGCTCGCGCCATTCATATGGCCCAGGGCGGCATACCCACCGTGGTCCTGGCAGTGCCGGTTCGTTACGCTCACAGCCACAGCGGCCTCATTCACATAGAGGACTTCCAGGCAACCATGGCGCTGACTCTGGCCATCTTGGAGCGACTTGACAGTAAGACCTTGAAGTCGCAGTTGCCGACGTAAGACGAATACACGCGAGACAGGCGAGAAACGCTGGAAAGGCAAGAAAGAGTCTCGAGGCTGTACGGTCACCTCCGAAAACCTAATGATCTCCTCCCCCTTGACGGGGGAGGGGAAGGGTGGGGGTGATAAAATAAAGAGCGCGCCGCATCGCCTTGTTAAGGACTATAACGTCCCGACATCAGCTATGAACGAAGATTTTGGTCGAATCTACCTCACTCAGGACCTCCCCGGCATCGGCGGTGGCATCAAAGAACGGCCGGAAGATTTCATTGTCGAGGAAATTCCCCTCTACGAGCATGCAGACAAGGGAAACTTCACCTTTCTTTTGGTGGAAAAAGTCAACCTCTCCACCCTGGATCTGGTGGCCCTTATTCGCCAGCAGCTGTATCTTCGCGACGACCAGGTGGGATTGGCCGGCTGGAAAGACAAACGGGCCGTCACCCGCCAGTGGGTCTCGGTCCCGTGCGAACATGTGTCGGACCATCGCTTGGAGCGACTCGCCAGAGAGGGTGTGCAGGTGCTAAAGGAGACCCGTCATTCCCACAAGCTACGCACCGGCCACCTGTTGGGAAACCGCTTCTCCGTCCTGATCCGGAGTCCAGACCTAGAGGCCGAGTCAAGGGCTCAAGCCATCGTTCGACGTCTCCAAACAGACGGCCTCCCCAATTTTTACGGGCCTCAGCGCTTCGGTGCAGCCGGCGATAACCCAGCAAAAGGGTTGGCATTGTTGCTCGGGCGGCTTAGAGTCCGCTCTGCGCGCAAGCGGAAACTCCTTGTGAGCAGTTACAGCTCACTTATTTTTAATCTCACCTTGAAAGATCGGATGGAAAAAGACCTTTATAACAGAATGCTTCCGGGCGACATTGCCAAAAAACATGACACTGGCGGTCTTTTCGTGGTCTCTGATCCGGTGGTGGAGCAGTCCCGGGCAGACCGGTTGGAAATAAGCGCCACCGGTCCTATTTGGGGCAAGAAGATGAAGCGAGCCGGGGATGAAGCAGCCGCCTTGGAGGAAAAGATCCTCAGGTCGCAGGGATTGACGCCGGATGTTTTTCGCAAGCAACCGGGAAGCAGGAGATCCCTCAGGGTTGTGCTTCGGGAACTGGCCTTGCGCCAAGAGACGGAAGGACTCAGGTTGGAATTCTTTCTTCCCAAAGGTTCCTACGCTACTGTGTTACTGGATGAGATCATGAAAACCTGACAATCCTATTTGCTATATTTCCCAATCCGTCTGTCCCCTTCCCTTCAACTCAATCCTCTGAGCCCATCCCATTCCGTCAGATAATCTTTGAGATGACTTCGCTCCGGCTTTTCAGACTCTGTGGTCAGCAGCTCTCGTAAGAGCTCCTGTTCATGTTCGTATCGGTCTGTGGTGAGAAAGCCACCAAAGTACGCCAATCGCAGCCACAACAGGTAGGTGGTCAATGCATCATACTCGTTATAGGCGACGATCTCTGCCAACTTTCCCTCGAGCCACAGCGGTGCAACTTCCTGACCGTCGGCGGAGAGCTTCCCGGGAATCCGACACACCGTCGCCATTTCATGAAGAGATGGTGTTGATTTTCCCCATCCTCCGAGAATCTCCTGCAGGTCCACGTGCCAGTCGCTTGTCCTGGCAAAATAATCAACCCCTTCCCAGGGCTTTTCTGGTCGTCTGCAAAACCCCTCGGCCTGGATTCCACTGGCAAGGCCTCTCTGCAGGAGGATTTTGAGATCGGCTTTTTGAGAGTTGAATCCGACCAGCTGCGGTTGACGTGCTCCCACCGCCTCGAGAAAAGTTCCCACGATGTGGGGTTCCGAACTCTGTTCACGGTCTTCTGGGTCACGGGGAAGAGAAAGCAAGTGGAGTTTGACTTCGTCGTTTCTTACTGTGCGTATCGCAGCCGCAATAGAGACTACCCGGCACAAAACAGTTTTGAGATAGGGCATGGGGTCCTCATCGGTAGCCCCACCCATCTTCCACATTTCCTGCATCACCTCACCGTCGGAGAGTGATTCTGGAAGCTGATAGAGCAATCTTCCTGCCGTCGGGTCCGGAACCCACTCCACATCAAACACCCAGACCTTGCTGTGCATAGCTTTGAACATTCTATTTTCCCTCAAGAATATGAATCTTGTTATCTTATCATTGGTCCTGAGTTGCGGAGCTTGTCACTTGACACCCACTCATCAAACTTTTTCCGGAGCCAGCGTTTGAACCCATTCCTTATTTGGGGTACCAGGATCCCAAGACCCGCCAAATCCGTGACAAATCCTGGAGTCAGGAGGACGATGCCCGCCA
>Ga0209536_100013178_pt1 | contig 11935 bp, 9 predicted proteins | sample DeeMarSeWOR28_12_FD_187461 | JGI IMG/M metagenome (GOLD analysis project Ga0209536, IMG submission 187461) | Marine sediment microbial communities from White Oak River estuary, North Carolina - WOR-2-8_12 (SPAdes) (version 2) | ecosystem: Environmental > Aquatic > Marine > Intertidal zone >...
TCATCTTCAACCGAGACCGAGGACTCCAAGTACATGGCAAAATCAAGACGTGAAATGAAAGAGGAGATGATTTCTTGGTGCTCATCAGAAATATTGATGAACTCGACACCCACACCACGTGGCATATCCTCTTTTGGGGGGACTTGGCTGCTCGTCCAGACCACTCTTGCTTTGACCGTTATGGAATGCTCAGGGCCACTAATAACCATATCAACGACTTCATGCAGCTCAAGGGGAGACAAACCACGGATGAAGGCTCCATCGGGACTTATGTTGTATGTAGCCCGTTCAATAGTGCCTTCTTCGGTATGAATGGTTACCGGCCAATTGACTTCGGCTCTTTCATGTTGGCGGCCCTCATCCTGCATCGTTAACCCTCGCTATAGGGGACTATTTATTGGAGAGTTTATCTCGTATTTTTTTTGAATGTCTTGAGCTGCAATCAAATTACACGAATGAGGGGAGAACTGGCAAGAAAAAGCTCCCACTGACCAGGGCGGCGACCCGTGAGGGCACGCTCAGAGTGGGCAAGGGGGAGTGATCAGAACACCCTTACCCGCAGAACACCTTACCACAGGGGAGTTGAACGCTTCAACCCCGCTCCACCTATCTGTTTAGAGGATTTGGTCGAGGTTGTTGCTGAAAAGTATGATGGTTGAAAAGACAAAGCCGACTGCTACACCTATAACAAATGCAAATACATAGCCTGAAAGGAACATAGTGAACCTCCAGTTTTTTACCCGGTTGGAAGTGCAAAGTCTATGCCTATCTACTTCGGTAGGTGGTCAGAATGGAGGGGAGGGAACGGACTTTGTGTTCCCTTAATTCACACTGGTCTGGGTTTCACTCTGGCACAATGTCTAGGGCACTGTATCCCAGTGAAGATAGCGGAGGTTTATTATTCCAGTAAATCCCAGGCTGAGTTTTCATCTCCAACAAGCAATGTCACCTCGCTGGCATCCGGTTTTTCACAAGCATCGCCAGAGTAGGCGGAGATCAGGTCGGAGGCATGTTGCACAGCCACCGGTGAGAAGTACATTGAGAATTGAGGTACAGGGAAGGTATCACAAAATAACGCCATCTCTGGAGGCGTTCCAGCTTTGATAAAAAGTGCCTCAAAGTCACTCTGGATTTTTTCAGATATTCCGCCGGACAACTGCTCACTGCTCAATATCACCTCGTACCAAGACATTTTAGCTTCTCCCGTTCTTTGGCAAGGAATCTCCACAGACAGGGGACTCTTTCAAGGGATCTGCCCATGACATTCGTTTTGCATTGAGAGCATTTGACGCTGATGAAGTTTACTTGTTTGATTTCTCCAGGGTCAAAATGACTGATCACTTCTATTTTATTCTACCACGGCGGCAATGTATTGTCGGTCTTCGGGTGATATTGCCATGAACCTGATGCCCATTCCGAATACTGCTTTATCATCGATTTCTAAGTTGTCCGACCACACCAATTTAGCAATCACGGGAATGGACTTCGCTCCAGGAGGCTTGAGAACAATGGTGAAGCCTTGTTGCAGTTCGGGCTCCATGGGGGACACTATACAAGCACCGTCGACACTTATATTTTTTGTCTTTCCTGTATATAGAACCCTGGAAGGTTTTGATGAAAGCATACCAATTAACAAGGATTCTAGGATGGAGTCCTGTTTCGATATCCATACCTGTTTGAGCCAGCCTACTACTCCAACTCTTCCTCTTTGAAAAGATACAGTTGCTTCTCAGACGTATTGCTTGGAGCACTCACGGGGCGAGAGCCGAAACACTCAGAGAGGGGATAGTTTCTGTTGCCGTTTTACTTCAGGTACTACATGCCCAAGAATTTTTCTGCCATCTCCATTGAAAGGCTTTGAACGAGGTTAACCCTTGCTCCCGCGTAGTCTAAGCCGAATTGTGAGATGCCTGAGCCATGGCTTGAGTAGCGAATGCCGTGTGCTTGAATCTCAGACGAAAAAACAACTTCGCCAGATTCAACGGAACGAACAAAGATGCTCAAGCCAGCAAAGTCCTGCTCGCTTGTCAACATCGTAGGCTTATTTACCCACTTGGTGACAGCGCCGTAAATTATATAGTCGGCCCCAGTGTTCATCGCATAGACGAGAGCATCTTGGACATTCGTGTCCTTTGAGGATTCGAACTGGTGGTTCATAACTATTGTTACATCAAGAGAATGTTGGGCACATGCAGCAGCAAACGCATTTGTGAATCGCATACCAACATCGGAAAATTCTTGATCTTGATATGAAGGGTTTCGGAAGGGAAACACCTCATATTTAGCTGTGTTTTCAGTACGTACTCCTGCACATCCGACTGCTAGCAATATCATGAGCGAGAGAACAGAGGACAAGAGTAATTTTATTTTCATTGCTCTATCCTGGTTTGAATTTGCATATTTTGCATATATTAGGTTTACCCTAATGTTGCACACCTACACAGGCAAAAACCGCTACGCTCGCGCGATAGCACGCCATCTGTGGATGTGCTCGCCTCGGACAGGACTTCACGTACAGTCAAGTACGCCTCGTCCTGTCCGAGTCTGTGCGCAGCCACATCTGACATACTCTTGCGCGTTTTTTCTCGACATGGGTATGCAACATTAGGGTACACTACACAAGCAAAGTGGAGAAAACAACAAAAATATCAGCAAGAACCATGCCCCGCCTGTGGGCAGCCAGGGAGAAAGTTAGATTTATGGTGCGAAGAAAAACCCTACTTGGGAGTTCAGGAGAAAAAAAATGAGGACAATGCAGTCTGCCACTTTAGCCCGGATATTTCATGAATTGCTGTCGCGAGACCACGAAGATGGGTGTGCCACCGGGCAACTCGTCCCGCGGTACCGCGGGATTGGTTCCGAGGCGTACTTGGAACGGTACGTCGCAGGGGCCGTCACCCGAGGACGCCAGGAAGGACGGCCATATCCGTGGTCGCAGCAAGTCATTCATGAAATAGCCGGGCTAGTGCTGGCGGCTTTGCTGGTCGTTATGACGGTCGCCTGCGCCACTCCTAGCAAACAGCCAAACGCCTACGAGGAATGTATCTCTCTCTGTAGCTATGAGGTCACCCGGTGTACTCGCAGTTGTTATAACTGGAAGTGGTCTACACAACAGAGTTTGGATTGCGTGCGAAATTGCAACCAGAAAAGCGCAGAGTGCCAGCAACAATGCTCCACAATAAAAGAGCCTACACCAGAACATCATGACCAAGGAGGTGATGTGGGGTGATCAAGGCAAGCAGTTTTATCGTTACAATTTCTATGATGGCAGTGCTTCTGGCAGAGCCATTGGCCCTGGCGGGTAGGGGGTAGGGTAAAACAGGCGTGGGAAAGAGTAAGGACTGGAGGGTTATTTCTGAAGTCCTTTTTCTTTTTCGCTGGGGCTCAAAGCTTGCCAAATCGGTAATGATAGTTAAAATTTTATGGGGGTAAACTGAGAAAAGAGAAAATTTCTCAACTTGCTTTAGGAAGGATAAGCCGCGATGAGAAAAGCTACCCTGTTGGCAATGACGGTTCTCTTGCTGTCGGGATGTACGAAAGAAAATGCGTCGCTGAAACCCGGTGACAGTCCATTTATGGACCGTCATATGAAAAACGTCACCCAGCTTACCTTTGAAGGAGATAACGGCGAGGCTTACTTCAGTCCAGATAATGGCAAACTTATCTACCAGTCGAGCCGCGGCGGGTATGCCTGCGATAAGATCTGGGTGATGAACATTGACGGTTCTGACAAACGCAGACTGAGTCCTGACCATGGCGCCCACACCTGTTCTTTCTTCTTTCCTGACGGGAAGAAGATAATATTTGCCTCAACCAGTCACCTTCCCGGGGATTGTCCGCCGAGACCAAAACTATCGCGAGGGGCTCACTTTATATGGCCGCTTTTCCCCTATGACATCTTCGTTGCCAATGCAGATGGGTCAGGTTTGACAAAGATAACCGACAATCCCAAATACGATGCCGAACCCATTGTGTCTGCCGACGGCAAGCAGATCGTCTTCGGCTCACAAAGGTATGGGGATTTCGATATCTATATTATGAATGCGGATGGCTCCAATGTACGGCGGTTGACCGACAAAGTGGGATACGACGGCGGGCCGTGGTTTTCGCCGGACGGGAAGAAGATCGTCTGGCGGGCCTGGTATCCGGAGACTCAAGAGGAATTGGCGCTGTGGCGTGACTGCATGGAAAAAAACTACATTATCGGCGTCCCTCTTGACCTCTGGATCATGGACGTTGACGGCACCAACAAGGTACGACTCACACAAAACGGTGCGACCAACTGGTCACCTTCATACCACCCTGATGGGAAACGGCTCATCTTTTCGAGCAACATGGACGATTGGCACGAAGACATACAAAAGTTCGGCCACAACTTCGAACTCTACCTCATCAACATTGACGGCACCGAGCTGGAAAGAATCACCTTCAACAATGTTTTCGACAGCTTCCCCATGTTCTCCCACGATGGGAAAAAACTGGCCTTTGCCTCAAACAGAAACCCGCAAAAGCCCCGCGCCACCGACATTTTCATCGCTGACTGGGTTGAGTAACTATGAACCGATCGTTTCCAGCGATTGCGATCCTCTTGATTCTGGCCCTTGTGCCCCTTTCCTTGAGCGCTGCAGAACCGGTCCAGCACGATCTTCGGATTGTACTCTACCCGGAAGAACGCAGGTTTACCGCCACAGACATGGTCACGGTCCCCGGGGATCTTCTCCCTGAGTTGCGATTTCTTTTACACCATGGATTGGCCCCCACCACACCCACTCCGGGTGTTCGTCTGGTAAAGGAAAATGCGAGGTCAGGGCCGGTTCCCTTGGAATCCTTTAAGGTGGCCCTCCCGGCCGGTCAGAACAGGTTCATAGTCGAGTATGGTGGAAGTATCTACCACCCCCTCGAAGCCTACGGCAAAGAACAGGCTCGGGGCTTTCAACAGACACCGGGCATGATCTTCGGAGAGGGAGTCTATCTTGCCGGGAGTTCGTTCTGGTATCCTAGCCTTGATGAAGGCTTGGTGACCTTTAGCCTGCAGGTGCAGCTGCCACCGAAATGGGATGCAGTAAGCCAGGGCCTACGTACCCTCCATGATCGCAGGGGAGACAAGGCCTTAGTGCGGTGGGAGTCGCCGGAACCCCAGGAAGAGATTTATATCGTTGCCGCACCGTTTACAGAGTATTCAAGACCTGCGGGCGGGATCGATGCCATGGTCTTCCTCCGTGCACCAGACGAAGATTTGGCCAGCAAGTACCTGGATGCTACGGTCCGCTACCTGGCTCTGTATGAAAAACTCATCGGTCCATATCCATATAAGAAATTTGCCCTGGTAGAAAACTTTTGGGAGACCGGTTTCGGCATGGCCTCCTTTACGCTCCTTGGGCCCAAGATCATCCGCTTTCCCTTCATTCTGCATTCCTCCTACCCTCACGAAATCCTCCATAATTGGTGGGGAAATGGTGTCTTCCCCGACTACAGGAAAGGAAACTGGGCAGAAGGACTGACCGCCTACCTCTCAGATCACCTCATAAAGGAAATGCGGGGTAATGGAGTGGCTTACCGCCAGCAGACCTTGCAGAAGTACACTGACTATGTGCTGAAAGGACGGGATTTCCCCCTTAGCCAATTCCTTTCCCGCCACAGTTCATCCTCCGAGGCGGTGGGTTACGGAAAATCCCTTATGTTCTTCCACATGGTGCGCCAACAGGTAGGCGACAGAACCTTTGTGCGGGCTCTTCAGGACTTCTACAAGAAAAACAAATTCCAATTTGCTTCGTTTGACGACCTTCGCCGGAGCTTTGAAAAAGTTTCCGGCAAGGAGATGAACGTTTACTTCGACCAGTGGATAACCCGAACGGGTGCGCCCCAGTTGAAGGTCAGCCGGGGAAAATCCAGGGCTGATGGAGACGGCTTTGTACTAACCGCGGTTCTCGAACAGGCTCAGCCAGAAAGTGTATACCCTCTCCGTATTCCAGTCGCAGTGACCATGGAAGGCCAAGATGGAGCTTTTCAAACTGTCATTACGATGGAGAAAAGGCGGCTTGAACTGAAGCTCCACTTGCCAGCCAGGCCATTGAGACTTGATGTGGACCCCGAGTTTGACCTGTTCCGCAGGCTTGACCGCGACGAGATACCTCCGGCCCTGACCCAGACCTTTGGTGCGAAAAAAATGCTGATACTTCTGCCATCCTCGAGCGGCAAGAGTCTTCTTCAGGCCTACCGGGAGCTCTCCAAATCCCTGGCACACTCCGGACCGGATGAGGTGGAAGTTAGGCTCGATACTGAAGTGAAACTGCTTCCAGCGGACCGCGCAGTAATTCTCCTGGGCTGGCAAAATCATTTCCTCAGTGAGATCGCTTCTGCTCTGTCTGAATATGACGTGGCCATAAAACAGAATGAGCTTTCCATCGGATCCAAAAAAATCCGACGGGAAAATCACACGGTGGTCCTCACCGCCAGACATCCAAAGAATAAAGACTTCTCACTTACTTGGGTCGCGGCCGATCTTCCCGAGGCTCTCCCGGGCCTTGGGCGAAAACTTCCCCATTATCACAAGTACAGTTATCTTGGCTTCCAAGGACCTGAACCTACCAACATAGCCAAGGGTAGATGGCCGGCCCTGGATACACCCATGACAACTTTTGTAGCCCGGGAGAATGGTACGACGCAGAGAGTCGAGAGGGCAAAACTAACACGCCGAGCACCTCTGGCATCCCTTCCGGTGGTATTTTCCAAAGAGCGAATGGTGGAGACAGTACGTTTTCTTTCAAGCGAGGAGCTCCGGGGCAGGGGTTTAGGCACCGAGGAGCTTGACCGAGCAGCACGATTCATTGCCGGGAAATTTCAGGAGGCCGGTCTCGAGCCGGCAGGGGACTCGAAAGGAAACTATTTTCAAACCTGGGAAGATCAGAGTGGGACGCCTGAGCGCAGGATGCAACTGCGAAATGTCGTAGGGATCATCCCAGGGAGAACTCCTGAAGGGCAAGCCCGGTCCGTAGTTGTGGGTGCTCATTATGACCACCTGGGTCTGGGCTGGCCGGATGTGCGCCAAGAACACAGAGGAAAAATCCACTACGGCGCTGACGACAATGCAAGTGGGGTTGCTGTACTCCTCGAACTAGCACGGGTGCTTGCTAAAAGTTTGAAACCCGACTCCACTGTAGTGTTTGTGGCCTTCACCGGAGAGGAAGCCGGAAGAAAGGGCTCCAAGTATTTCGTGGCCAACCAAAAACGTTTTCCTTCTGATTCCCTCGGCATGCTCAATCTTGACACGGTAGGACGATTGGGGGAGAAGAAACTGTTGGTTTTGGGAGCCGGTTCAGCAAGGGAATGGATTCACATCTTCAGGGGAGCCGGTTATGTCACTGGCGTCAATGTGGAGACTGTGTCCGAAGAGCTGGATTCAAGCGACCAGCAAAGCTTTCAGGAGGCAGGGGTTCCTGCAGTGCAGCTTTTTACAGGACCCCACCTGGACTACCACCGTCCCACCGATACTGTAGATAAAATAGACGCCGAGGGGCTTTTAAAGGTGGCCTCCGTGGCCAAAGAGGTTATCGAGTACCTGGCGAAACGTGAAGAGCCTCTTACAAACACCTTGAAGCCCGGCAGTCATGTTGAGTCAGCACCTCAGAAATCGCGAAAAATCAGCCTTGGCATAATCCCTGACTTCGCCTACGGTGGTGAGGGCTGCCGGCTTTCGGGTGTTGTCCCGGGCTCACCGGCAGAAACCAGCGGTCTCAGAGAAGGAGATGTGATTGTTAGGATGGGTTCCAAAGCTATCCACAATCTGAGAGATCTCTCCAACGTCCTCAAGGCACTAAACCCCGGTGATAGGATTTCAATTACTTTCTTGCGTGCAGATAAAGAAATGACCTCTGAGGCTGAGGTAGTGCTGAGGTAACAAAGGCAAAAAAAGAAGAACCGAACTCAACAGGATGTGTAATGGGCAAAGTCCTTGCTCCGCTTTCTTTACCCTAACGTTGCAAACCTGCACCGTGGAAAAACGCGCCGGGGTGCGTCAGATGTGGCCTCGCGCAGTCTCGGGCAGGTCGAAGCGTACTTGACCGTACATGAGATCCTGGCCGAGGCGAGCAAGGGCGCAGATGGCGTGGTCTGGCGCGAGTTTAACGGTTTTAGCCGGTTCAGGTTTGCAACGTTAGGGTTTACTTGTTCGTCACACATGCGGGCTTAGAATAAGAAAAATACCTAGGTAGTTTATTTGAAAAATATACTGCCTTTACCTTATTGAAGTGTATACCCTAATGTTGCTAGCATTAGTAACGTGGACAGAGGTATAAATTCACCTTTTGTCTTCAACTCTTTTCTCCTTCCCCATTGACTTGTGGCCCGAGTTGATGGGGATTCCTTTTCTCCACTTTTTCAACTGCTCACCTGACCCCGTTATTTCCTGGCACCACTCTTGCATTTTCGCAATGACTGAGCTGAGTTTTAGCCCGGCTATTTCATGTATTGCTGTCGCGAGACCACAAAGATGGGCGTGCCACCTGGCAACTCGTCCCGCGGTACCGCGGGATTGGGTCCGAGGCGTACCTGAACGGTACGTCGCAGGAACTGACACCCGAGGACGCCAGGAAGGACGGCCATATCCGTGGTCGCAGCAAGTAATTCATGAAATATCCGGGTTATCTCGCTCACTTTTTATGGAACCTACCTTTCCATAGCTTCTTTGACCCTGTTGGCGCAGACCACCTTCGGCGCAACATTGGTCGGAGGGGAGCATCGAAGTAGTTGATGGAGGTCTAGTCGCAATGAAACTCATCTGCATGCATTGCAAAAAGACATTACGGATTGTTCATGAAGATGAATTGTCCACGCTCCTCCACAGCGATGCCGGAGTCTATCTTTTTTGCAGCAAAAAGTGCAAAAATCAGTGGGCCTTTGCCGTTGCTCCAGAAAAGGATTTTGACAAACTCCAGCAACCCTCGATCTAGCCTGGATAATTCACGAACAGGTATCGCCAGACCGTAAAATGGTGGTTTTTCCGATTGACAAGGAACCGCTAGTTTGTGGTAGAGTCGTCCCCGAGTGAGGTTTCTATTTTTCGCCTCGCTCGGTGCCCCTTGCCCCCATCAGCCATCCGCGCCCGGTTCGGTTGCTGGGGGCATTTTATTGATCTTTGTTCCTGTACACTTCGGCTTGTTCAGACATTTCACCATTCACCTACTGTGATCGCGAAACTGGGAACCCGCTTGTCGCAGATGCCGCTTGCGGTGCGGGACTGAGCGGAGCGCAACGAGCGCGGATAATATGGTCATACTCGTACGGTTAGATTTTGAGCAATTGTGTTGAAATGTCGCACCCATGTCTTCGCCTCTTCGTGTCCTTCTTGCACCCGCACCTGATATTCTCCATAGATGGTTTGCACCATTTCGTAGCAGATGTTCTGAACCTTCCACAAATCCACTTGAAAAGGCAGGCGGCTCACCAGTGTCGTTGCTGCCTCCAATCTCTGCAGCATGCCAAAATCGTTGGGATCGGTGGCGAGTTGCGCAGCCAGACGCTCAAGGGTCTTCCTGAGGCCGAATTCAAGCGAAGATGTCTCGAGGGAAATCCCTTCCAGTCTCGCCTCCTGCAAAAGATGTTCAATGCGGTCCAGATTCAGTTCTTCGTTTTCAAAAGCTCGCTGAAGGTCTGCATTCAAGACGAACTCTGCTGCTCTGTATAATGCCTTGGGTGGAGGGCCACTCGCTTCTTTGAGAAACCGCAATAACGGGCCATGATGTTCGTAAAGTTGCCGGTAGGCTGCCTCTGCTTCCTCCAGCGGGTTCTGCAAAACGAGTTCAAGTATCTTTCGTTGTTCATCAGGGAATAGAGACTTGAGGTTATAGGTGGAATCAGCGAAACTTTTGTCCAACACTCGAATTGTCTGGGTTAGATCAGCGCTAACAAAGGCGGCGGTCAACTCCTTGGTCTCTTCTTGGTAAGAACTATGGTCTGAAAACTCTCTTACTCCCACGGTCAGATTGTGGTTACCCAGATGGAGCACAACATAACCGAACAAGGAGGACTCCCCGGTGATATCCGATGTAATTCTGGCCTTGCCTAAGATGAGCCTGGTCGTTCCGGTCTCGTAGCTTTGATGATCGTGCTTTTCTGCAGTGTAGCAGTAGACTTTGGCTTGCTCAGGATAATTATTAAACAGGGCCCCTGCTCCATAGTGCACACCCACTTTGGCCAGATCAAAGACGAACGGCTTTATCAACTGCTCATAGATTTGACGACCATCCCCAAACTGGGTACGATTGCTTTTTGCTCGTCCGAGTATTTCCAGAAAGTCAGACTCCAGGCTATTGCCAAAGATCTCCTGGGCGAGTTGCAGACAGCGGGCTGCATAGCTCATTACCTGAACCGTCTCAATGCCTGCCAGATCGTCAAAAAACCAGCCGCAACTGGTATACATGAGCATGGCATGGCGCTGCAGCTCCAGGAGCTTCAGGACCGTGACCCTATCCGTATCAGAAAGCGACCCCCGGGCATGCTTTGTCAGGAACTCATCTATGACTGTGGACGAACGTTCTAAAACCACTGCAACGTAGTCATTCCTCGCCGACCAGGGATCATGTAAGAGCTCATTTGCCTTGTTTTCGAAGTCAGCGGCAACTCCATCACGAAGCCAATCTAAAGATTCTCGTAAAAAACCCCTCCACGCTTGATTCCACTCCGGGTGCCAACCAATACGACAACCACAGTCGCTGCGCCATCGCTCGACCCCATGAGAACAACTCCAAGAAGAGTTTTCAAAGATTTCTACTTCGTGAGTGGGCGGATGGAGCGCTAAGTATTCACCATAATTAGTGAGACGGGCCAACTCTTTCGTCTCAATGTAATTGAGGGCAAAGGCGAGGGCCATGTCTCCAAAACGATGGTGGTGGCCATACGTCTCACCGTCCGTGGCAATGTGAGTCAACTGTGGCCAGGTACGCTCGTCTGAAAAGCCATCCAGCAGTCTTTTGGCAAACGCCTCTCCATCCTTCAATACTCTTTCGAAGGCCACGGCACGAGACATCGGCCCATGATAAAAGAATATCGCTATAGTTCTTCCCGAAGGCAGACAGAGTTTGTAGGCCATGGTAGTGTCAATTCTTTCTCTACCCACATCCACCCACTCCCCTTCATGCATCTGTTTCACTCTCAGGGCTTGCCTCGGAGCGAGAATGGTAAAGCGAATGCCCAACTCTGCTAGTATCTCCAAGCTCTCGAGATCAACAGCGGTCTCAGGAAGCCACATACCCTCTGGCTCGCGGCCAAAGCGATACTGAAAATCTCTCATGCCCCATAACACCTGGGTGTACTTGTCTCTCCTGTTTGCCAGCGGTAGAATCATATGATTGTAGGCCTGAGCCAGGGCTGAACCGTGTCCAGAATATATCTGCTGGCTCTGACGGTCAGCCTCGAGGATGGCACCATATACCTCTGGGTCATTGACCTCCAACCAGCTCAACAAGGTTGGGCCAAAATTAAAGCTGATTCTGGCGTAGTTGTTGACGATCTTCTCGATTCGTCCCTGTTGGTCTAGAATGCGGGAGTTCGAGTTGGGCGCGTAGCACTCTGCCGTAATTCTCTCGTTCCAGTCGTGATACGGATGGGCCTCATCCTGCTGTGGAATTGCCTCGAGCCAGGGGTTTTCCCGCGGCGGCTGATAAAAGTGGCCGTGGATGCAGATATAACGTTCCATAGTATCTTTGTCCGTTGTCAGTGGTCCGTTGTCCGTGGTCAGTTGGTCAAATTATAACTAGTAAACGGTAAGCAGTAAGCAGTCAATAATTCATATATTTTACTAATTTGAGACTGTTCAATAATTCAGTCTTCGCATGCTTCAAGCTGTTTCTTATCTGGATCCCCGCTTTCGCGGGGATGACGGGCGACCGCGCACTATCGTCATTCCCGCGAAAGCGGGAATCCAGGGATTAGGAAGACT
>Ga0209536_100013179_pt1 | contig 11935 bp, 17 predicted proteins | sample DeeMarSeWOR28_12_FD_187461 | JGI IMG/M metagenome (GOLD analysis project Ga0209536, IMG submission 187461) | Marine sediment microbial communities from White Oak River estuary, North Carolina - WOR-2-8_12 (SPAdes) (version 2) | ecosystem: Environmental > Aquatic > Marine > Intertidal zone >...
TACGAGGCGGTCAAGCTTCTCGACGAGAAAATGTCTTTCCTGGCTCTTGAGCAGGGCACAGTCTATCCTTTGCTGAGAAGACTAGAGAAGCGTGAGCTCCTAGCATCAGAGTGGGATTATGAAGATCCCCAGAAACCCAAGAAGTATTACGCTGTTACAAAAGAGGGTTTGATGGCTCTGGGAGCTATGACGAAGTCCTGGTCCGATCTCTCGCGCGAGATGCGCGATGTCATAATGGAGGTTGAATAATAATGAGTAGTAATGATCCATTGGAACTAATCGATCAGTATCTTGATCGAGTTAGAGTGTATCTCCCTCTTGACAGTGAGGATGCCATCGTCGAACTTCAGACTCACTTGATTGAGGAGGCTGAAAGAATCGGCGGAGGTACAATGACTGCTGGCTCTGCCATGATGGCCATTGAAAGAATGGGCGACCCCAAGAGTGTCGCGCATGAATATGCGGGCTCTGGTGAGAAGGTTGGACCCGTTCCAGCGGAGTACGTGACCCCGGTGAGTCGAATGGCAATCGTACTTGTAGCAGTGGTTGCAGCACTGATTACTGGAGCGTCCTTGATTGGACTGACATTCCCCGATCTGTTCGGTATTCAGAACTGGCCCTTCAATATCCCAGTGATGGTCCTGATCAACGTGAGCATACTTGTGGTGATAATAGGTGGAATCTCGCTGTTGGATCGAACTAAGCCCATGACTGAGAAGACGACTCTTGAGAGTGTGCTTGGCCTCGGTGTTGAAGGCTTCAAGCCCAAGGGCAAGATGGATGCAGTTGGTGACGTGATTATGGGAGTCATCTTCATGTTTGTCTTGATGCATCCTGCAGTGTTGGCAACCCTTAGTGTTGAATTCAGGGCTGTGGTTCTCTATATTGTAGTATTTCTCCTGCTTGGAGCTATCAGGGGACTGCTGTTCTTTGTCGGCGGTGAGAACAACTTCAATCTGACCGTTGAGGGAATCCTCAGTGTCGTCTGGATTGCAATAGCTATGGTGCTCATCAACATTGGATGGCCAGTGCAGTACGTCTATACCAACGACGGAGGTGTTTGGGCATTGTTTGATCTCGTAACATTCTTCGAGACTAACAACATTCCCTTCATCAGCTTCGACTGGATATGGGCATTCATAATGTTCGTGACTGTAGCCATCGCTGTCTGGAGAGTCGTCGTCAGCACAATGAAGGTCACCATGTACCTCCGGGCTGGAAAGGGTATCTGGTGGCAAGGCAACTGGGGTGAGAGACGTCGTCTTAGAGGATCTCTCTGGAGACGCTACCGCAGTAGTCGAAGGGTGTCCCAGGATGAGACAACTTACCACGATGGGTACTACGAACCTGATGATTCACAGTAGACAATGAATTGGTGAGGGTGAAATTCCCTCACATCTCTCTTTTTTCTTCATCTCTCATCATTACCCTGACACCATAGAGGATGCCAAATACGATGAACAGTGTTCCCAGGAATGCATAGAAGAATGGGAGCGCGATGAACAAGGCTATCACAAGTATGGATAGAATGAACAATGCCATTATGAGCATCAACAAATCACTCTCATCCATCGCAAGGGGCAACAGTCCTAGACCTTCACTCATCTTGAAACTCCAAGTTCGATGTGAATCAAATGTTGTTATGAATGAACTTGTCATCTATCAGATGAGTTCAGCAAGTCGCTTGATCTTGAGGGTACGAAACGTTGACTCATAATCGATAGCACTCTGCTTTCTTCTTGTATCCTCAAGTGCCATATAGTGTCCCCCGACCCAGTACCCGGATGGTTTCTCAGGTAGCCACTTCCGTGGAAATCTATAATATCCCTCCTTAGTCCTCTGATTCTCAAGGAGTTCAAGAGACTCCCTGAACCAGACACTACTTCTTGCAATCTCAAACGGTGCGAGCAGCTCAAGATTGAGGAAGAGTCTTGACATCTCGTCATCAGTTACTGCAGTGAGATAGTTTGGTAGGTGGACACTCCATCCGATTGCGTAATAGGTCTGGTTGTACTTCATGTACCCATAGCCATTCCTGAGGCTCTGATACTCTTCGCTCAGGATCATTTGTACGATTTGCTCAACCATGTCACGATACTTCTTGTTCTCAAAGATCCAAGGCGAACTCGCAAATCCTCTGAGGTCATGGACAAAGGGTAAACCGTACTCCACTTCTTGATAGAACTGAGGCTTGACAAACCACTCTTTCTTGCTCCCTTTGACATAGAAGTCGTCAAAATCGATATTCTCCACGAACCAGTGTGCCTTCCTGAGCCGTTCGATCGTCATGGTCTTCACTGGAGTGATATCAGAATATCCAGCATAGGCTAGGAAACCAGCCAATAGAAGCTCTGAGAATCCTTCCCATGGTCCCACACCCTCTGGTGTGTCTTCCTTCATCCTGTCTGACAACCAGGCTCGAAAGGGCAGTGTGAGACTGTCAAACTGCTGTAGTCCTGCATGTAGCCCAAGTTGGACAAGTTTTCCGACCACGTTCTCGAATGCCTCTGGCGAGCTTGAGTGAACATGATGAAATCCGAGATTTGGTTTCAGTCTTTTAAGCCACTTCTGGACCAACGGACTGGAGAACAGTCCCTCCAAGGAGTCGCTCACAACTCCAATGTCCTGCTCTTGGACTATCTCATGCAGGGTTCTATATCTCACTACGGGACCTGCGTTCTCAATAAGCCAACCTGAGAGCTCACTCAACCCCATAGTGCTCTGAACTACTATCTGACGTTATCTACTCTTTGTTGCTGAAACAGAACTCTCTATAGGAAGGACTGGATGCCCATCTATTGGTTGATATTTCATGAGAGAGATTGAGCTTGAGATTTTTGAGAGTGGCTGCGCAAGGCACAAGGTGGGTGAGAAGTTCAGCTATCCTACAGACATTGGCAAGATGTGCACTTGGTTGATCGAGAGTGCAATTCCCATGATCAAGGTCCTTAGACATGATGGGAAGCTTGGGTGGACCTACAAAGGGACCCCCTACGAGAAGATCATCAACAAGAAAGGGGTAACAACCGAGTTTGTGCGTTGCCCAGACCCGACCTCTGCCGGTGTGGTCCTCAAAATCATAGGAACAAAGGTCACAAGACCCAAGGCATAGATGGTGGGATGTGGCGGATTCGAACCGCCGATCTTCGCCATATAAGAGCAACGTCATTGACCAAGCTAGACCAACATCCCATTGGTAGGCCAGGAAGGACTGAGACCTTCGATCTTCTCCATATCAGAGAGACGTCATGCACTAGACCACTGGCCCTCAACTTTCAGAAAAACAGGAAACCTGACACTGACTATACCGCTGCTATGCAGTTGGTATGATCATATAGTGTGCCATCTCAATCAAGAATAGGCGGGAGTCGAGTGGTTATAAGTCGGTGGTCAATCCCAGTTGTCTTTAGGTCGTTAAGGTACGCATGACAAGCTTATTAACAATAGTTAACACATTTACCTCCGAACACTGATGATCATTTCTCCGACTATCATTTCGCTCAGAGAAGGCATAGAGGCCGCTCTAGTAATTGCAATCATGTTGTCCTATCTAAGAAAGACCAATCAGATGAATCTCAGAAAGTATGTCCTCTATGGAACAATTGCTGCAATAATATCGAGTATCGGAGTAGCAGTCGTCGTTGGACTACTCTGGGGAATATTTGAGGGTCCGATGCTGACGATATTCGAGGGTACTGTAGTCCTCATAGCAGCATTTCTACTAACAACCATGATAGTCTGGATGTGGAATGCTGGTGCTAGAGTTACCCAGGAGATTGAGGACTCCATGCAGATGTCCCTGGTTCAGCAGAGCGGGATTGGTCTGGCCCTACTCGCTTTCTCACTTGTGATGAGGGAGGGAGTCGAACTCTCACTATTCAGCATGGCACTAGTCATTCAAGACGGGTTGGTGAGTTATGTCGGAATCGCTCTCGGGCTTCTGATTGCTGTGGTCATTGGTATAGGAATCTACAAGGGTTCACTACGAATCAGCATGAGGGCTCTGTTCAAGTGGACCTCTATATTCCTCATCCTGTTCGCTGCTGGAATGATTGCCTATGGGATCCATGAATTACAGGAAGCAGGACTTCTCCTCATTGGTCCCATTGAGATCTGGGACATCAACCCTCCGCAGTTGGCGGATGGGAGCTATCCACTCTTGCATGAGAAAGGAGCTATAGGCTCATTGGCGAAGGCACTCTTTGGATACAATGGGAATCCATCTGCGCTTGAGGTCGCAGCCTATGTTGGATACTTGGCTATTGCCTTTGTGTTCTATTTGAGAAAACGAAAAGGGCTCGACTCCATCGAGTCTGACAAACCAACCAAAGAAGCTATGACTAGTACTGTGACTCCCTGAATCCCTGTTCTCTGACGGTCCTGAGACCGTCATCGTCAATAAACGATTCAGTGTAACCACAATCAATACAGATGTAGTCAACTTTGAAGGCATATTTCCGAACCCTCCCAAACATGCCTGAAACATGAACCCTTCTCCATCCTCCAGCTTGATGATGCATGAAGTTGTAATCCTTGAAATGAGAATTATTCCAGATAGTAGAACTTTCACACTTTGGACATCGACCAGTTTTCTTCAAATCTAATCATCCCCTTATACAAATTGAATCATGAATTCAGTCTTCTTTGTATTGAATTTTGTCCGGCAGAAAAATGGTGCCGCGGGCCGGATTTGAACCGGCGGTTTGTCAGGTATAGTCCTTCATCCTTCCCCACGTTTCCACTTTGTTTTCTTCTTCTTTTCGAGCATTGAAATGAACATGAACAATTGCATCATCCAAATTAGGTACTTCTTCGAATATCCTCCGGTCACCAAAACGAAATGTTTCCAAAACCAAGTCCAGCTCTCTTCGAAAGATAGCCTCTCTGAAACTTGAGGAGCCAATCCCTCGTCCGACCTCACAGTGAACATGTAGTTCTGGGTCTTCTAGATTTCCTACCCAATTGGCCAAGACTTCATCTCGCATTAAACGAGTATACCATCCTCGTATCTGTTTTCTATCAAAATCCGGTCCGATGGTCAAGAAAAGTTTCCCAGTTCTATCAGAATGCGTCAACGTATACACTCGTGGAAAAATAGGACCGTCTTCATTTGTGGGACTGATGAACCTGACATGTAGCCTTTCTGGATTCAATCGTCGCATGATTTCACTCGCTTCTCTCTACCGAGTTTGACATAATTAGTGTTGATGTAGAACCATATGCAGTATATAGCATGAATCAGGAAAATGAAGTGGTGCCGCGGGTGTGATTTGAACACACGACAACACGGTCTTCAGCCGTGCGATCTCCCAGGCTGATCTACCGCGGCATATGCAGTAGGTGGGTCAAAGTCCAAGTTTTATAAACGTAGCGACACATCGACGGAGGAACTGCTGTCATTCCAGGAAGTAATACAAATGAGATGCCCCAAGTGTCAAAGAACTCTTGATTCAGGTACAGTGATCTGTCCAGCCTGTAGGAAACCTGTGATTGTGGCTGGATCTGCAAGTGATAAGGACCGATTGAAACCACGGTCGACAGTCTCGCTCAAGGGTGCTGGTTCTAGAATGTCTGGTGCGTCCCATGTGACAGCGACACGTCACAAAGTATCAGACTCAGAGTACAACTCATTTGTAAAGATACGGTGTATGAGATGTGGTTCAACCAATGACAAGGGCAATAGGTACTGTTGGAATTGTAGAGCCCGGATCACTTGATTTTGTAGTTCATGTAGCTGGCAACAACGGCTGTCGCGATTGCTGCTGCGTTCACTCCAAGAATGTAGATGAAGAGTGGATCAAGGTAGGCTAGTGTTGCAATCCATGACGGAAGACTTCCTGCATCTGCAACACCAAATGGGAAGAAGTAGAACAGGAGGAACACACATGTCAAGAGACCCACACCGACAAATGCAGGCATGTCAGTGGTTGACCTTGCAAAGGCTGAGAGCCTACCAATCCAGTTTGCTTGGGTCCTCTGACGTCTGCGGGTCCTTCTCCTTGACACGATATGTGCCCATCGATACATCGCCTCGGCCATCAGTACATATGCGCCACCTAGGACTACCATTACTCCAATGGAAACAACAAGTTGTAGCTCTGCACTCAAGACTGTCACGTAGTTCTGTGCATGCCAGATGATTGGAATCTGGACGAATCCTGCGATTCCTAGGAATATGAGGATGAGACCAGGTTTACTACCGCGTCTCCACCATACTGCGAGGCTCATTGCTATTCACCGAGGTGTGTTGGACCGGTCAGAAATGAGTTCCCACTTTAAGGTTTTGGAACCAAGAAGTTAGTCAAGAAGGTGTGGCTGTTATACTAAACCACTCTCCATGGTCCTCCGTCTTCAGAACCTTGAATTGAAGGTCATCGAGTAGATCTACTATCTTCTTCAAAGTCTGTCCCTGGTTTCCTCTGACTCCATATCCAGTCTGAGATATTGATCCATCGGGGAGAGTGAAGTTCGCCCAGAAAACGAACTGCTCAGCGGAGTCAGGAATTCTACAGGCCAAAATCGAAATCTCACCACCTTCTTTCAACACTCTCTTCACTTCCTCTAGGACTCTGAGTTTGATATCCCACTCACGCAAGTATCCAAGAGAGAACCAGAGGGTCACTACATCGAAAGAGGCATCCTTGAAACTCAGACTCTGCCCATCCCCGACAAACCAGTTGGCTGGAGCACCATGAATCTGAGCCTCCTTTATCTCACTCATTCGAATATCTACAGCGCAGACACGCTCACCACCAATCCTCGAAGTAAGGCCCTCCCCACCACCACCGATATCCAGTATCAGTCCATCAGAGGTCAAGGGTTCTAGATTTATTATCTGAACCAGTGTTTCTACTCTAGTCATGGGTTGTTTCTCCTATGCTTCTCTCTCTTGTGCCTCATCTATCGATTCTTGCAGGTCTTCCATGAACTCGTCGAAGTCAGGGATGAACTCAAGTGCTGATTTGTGAGCCTCATCTGCCTCCTTCATTCTCCCCTGTCTATTATAGTGAGTTATCAGATTCAACCAGCCAACGAAATGATCTGGTCTGATTTCTACAGATTTCTTGAGGACTATTTCTGCCTCATCCATCTCTCCTAAGGCTGACAAAACCACACCCAGGTTGCACCAGGTGTCCGAATCATCTGGATTCAATTCAGATGCCCTTCTGAATGCAATGACAGCATCCTCAGACCTGTCCATTACATTGTAGACACACCCCAGATTGTACCAGACATCAGCGTCATCGTCAGTATGGACCAGTGCTCCTTTCAACGCCTCCTCTGCCTCATCATGACGATTCTGAATAAACAAAGCTGCTCCCAAATCCCTCCACGCACCGACTAGAGTTTCATCAAGATTGAGTGCCTCTCGGAATGCAGTTTCAGCCTCCTGGATATGACCTCTGTCATATAGAGTCCCCCCAAGGTTATACCAGGTTTCTGCAATCTTTGGATCATCTCCCGCTTCGTCTATCACTGAAATCAGTTGTTCTCGAATATCGCTGTTCATGTGTGTTGATTCTCCATCAGATGATTGTATCAATGTGTCTAATCTCACTGGAATTGAAGTATACTGTTTCATCTCCAGTTTCAATCTCACCATACTGTTCATGGGCCTGATAATTGGTGAGTGTACCAGTCAAAGTCTTTCCGTCCTTGAAAAGAAGGCTGATTTGATTCCCAACATTAACCACGAGCCTACGTTCGACTGAAACACCTACAAACATGATATCTCCCAGGTTTGGTTTCTGAGCTGTATCGTCTAGCTCTGGGTCAACTTCAATCGAGCTGCTTTCTGGGTACTCTGAACTGGAAAAGAAGACCATGAGTGGTACCTTGTCAACATTGTTCGTTTCACGAATGTCCTCTATATATTGGAAAAGAGCCTTCCAATCATCGTGACTACACAGGCAGTGTCCATCATGCAACACCAAGTACACTCCCTCCACATCCTTGAACTTCTCAGATATGATGGAATGAATCTCTCCATCAAAGGTCACCTGTAGTCCCTCCGGAGTCTGCGGGAGTATCACACTGTCTTGATTCTTGCCTGCAACGAACGCATTAGCATAGATACACAATCTCTAAGTCCTCCGGATGTACATAGTGAAAGTTGAGAGTCATTAATCTATGTGTAAAGAAGATGAGCTTGAAACAGGAATCAAAGTCGTAGCGATAATGCAGACAATTGCAGAGGAACACGACGAATCTAGTAAGAGGATGCTACGGAAGATTCTGGGACTCCCAGATAAAACGTCGCTTGAAACTGAGAATACTGTATCTGATGGGTCTGAGTGAGTTCATTTTGCGTAGAAGTGGTTGTTTTTACTTAGACATCAATCGGTGAATCTTGTGATAGTATGTGGAAGGTCAAAGTTACAGTGATCAAAACATTCAGCCCTGAAGATGTGTTTGGACACGAGCTCGTTTTCCCTCCGACAGGTCAAAAGATCAAGAAGTGCGGACTCTTCAACGAGGGTGATGAGTTCATCATAGATAGCGTCATGCAACAACCTGAAGGATTCTGTGGGTGGGCTTGGAGGGACATATACAAGGATCTGTCAGTCCTCTTCTTTGGCGGTAACTTTGCAATGGGACCAGGTATCCAGTATACCTCTTGCTCGGATGGCAAGAAGCCAGTCTGTTTCAAATTGGAACGCTTGGATGACGAACCGGTAAATTCAGGCTATTAGGCTACAACTCATCACTTTGATAATATGATGACGTGAACTCTTGACCAATAGGCCATCCCATGAGCTTCAATCCTATCGCCAAACACGTCCCAGAGACCATCGAAATCCATCGCATCCACTCCAAACGCAGCAAAGATTTTTGGTGCTTCATTGCATGCGAATTGCAACTCCTCTTTCGCTTGACTTGCTGTCATCTTCTTATTCATTATGAGTGTATACTCATCCACCAGGTGAAGGCCCACTTTCTCAAACATCTGTAGATATTCTGCCTTCTCTAGAAAGACCGCATCTAGTCCAATCTCTCTCCATACTTCTTGAGCAACACGTTCCTCTGGAGAATCACCATACTCTATCATGCTTAACTGTATCAATGCATCATCCTTTGCCACCCTCTCAATTTCGCCCATCATCTTCCTGAGACCGGTCAATCCTGAGGTCATGTGCACGTCTTCCAGACCGAGAAAATTCACTATCATGTCACATGATGAGCTCCTTAGAGGTATACTGACTGAATTCGCCTGAATGTATTGAACATGCGACCACACACTCATATCATAGCTACCAGAGTTCCTCACTCCTTTCCATGACTCAACATCACTTCTCAAGCCAAGACCAATTATTCTCGAGACTGGGAACCTCTTTGCCATTTCTACTGAGAGCAGTCCGTGACCTGAAAGAAGATCGAGAACCGTAATGTCTTCACGAGATGATAACTCACGCATTGAATGTGCTATTTTGCTACGTATATCTCCAAATTCGAAGAAAGCTCTTTCGTACTCACTATCTGTGAAATATCTGAAACTCAACACATGCTACCATTTGAATGCCGGAGTAGGTTTCTGAAGAAACTTACGCAGATATGGAAAAGACTTTATTCGAATCAGAATTAACTATATTTATGTCAGAAGCAAAGACGAGGCCAACGAAAGTAAAGGTGGAGGACTTCTTGGAAGCGGTGGAGCATCCAACTCGGAAGAAGGACGGGTATGAGCTCCTGAAGATAATGAAGGAGATCACCAGGGAGAAGCCTGTGATGTGGGGTCCTAGTATTGTTGGTTTTGGAACCTATCACTACAAGTACGAGAGTAGTCGAGAAGGTGATATGCCCGTTGTGGGATTCTCTCCCAGAAAGGCCAGTCTATCTCTCTATATCATGCCTGGCTTTGACGAATATGAGGAAATCTTGGGAAGGCTTGGAAAACACAAGATTGGGAAGTCGTGTCTATATATCAACAAACTCGCAGATGTGGACCTCTCTGTGCTCAAGGAACTCATTTCGAAATCAGTGGAGAAGATGACTGAAGAACGGGCACGATGAACGAATCATCATTCGATATTCAGTTTCATGTATTCTGAAGCAAGCATCCCATAGTGGTATAGACCCCAGCGTTTGCTGTCCTTTGCACTGCAGTCTCTCAGATGACCCTCTTTCTCAAAACCCAGACGTTCAGCCAGTCTCCAGCTTCTTTCGTTCGTATCGCGTGTTATGATTATGACCTTATGAGCGTGAAGATCTTCAAAGAGGAATTTCAGAGCGCGATTACTTGCTTCATATGCCAGTCCTCTCCCTTGAAACCTTGGCTCTATATAGTATCCCAGTTCGAACGACGGAACATCCCAGTTCTTGGGCTCTATCCAAATCTCTCCGATGTATAGTTCGTCCTCTTTGAACCAGATGCCCATGACAAATCTTGTTCGTGCTTCCCACTCTGCCGCATGTTCTCTAATCTTTATCTCAGAGTCTTCTTCGGAATCAACTTCCGTGGCTTCGTCTACGAACTCCTTCAATAACTCACGATTGTTGTTTCTCTCAAAAAGGTCAAAGTTCTCCTTTCCATCACCCTTTCTGTACTTCCTGATGATTATGTTTTCAGTTTCAAGAATATCAGGAAACTCCATCAGCATTTTGTTCTTCACGTTCAGTCCTCCACATCTCCAAAACGACCAAGTATTTCAGGATGTTGTTATTTGGCCTCTCTATTTCATCAAAATCCGTCAGGAAATGATACTATGACTCAAGTAGGTGTCCCATTTGAAGTAGACAACAGCACTTCGATTATTGACATTGGTTACTTCAATGCAGCAGGTACATGCTCAATCTATGTCATCAAAGGAGAACGTACTTGCATCATAGACTCCGGAACAGCCAAAGAAGTCCCGACATTGTGGAAAGGCCTAAAGACGGCAGGCGCCTGCCCTCCGGACATAGTCGCCCTCACCCACTCTCATTTTGACCACTGTCAGGGAGTGCCGAAGTTGAGAGAGCTCTCTAGAAAGGAGGGAAGAGAGATTGAAGTGATGGCCTCAGAAACTGCCGTTGGATTACTAGCTGACCAATCCTTCAATAGGGTGTTTGACAAGAAGGGGCGATATGAGGACATTCCTGATGTGACACCACTGAAGGAGGGAGATGTGATTGATCTCGGGGGTGAAACACTCAAGGTGATCAAAACACCCGGTCATTCCAATGACCATGTTTCATATCTGCATCAAGAATCAGGGAGACTATATGTCGGTGACTCACTCGGCATCTATCTGGGTGAAAACAGCTATGTCCCTCCCTTCTTCCCCGCCGCTTGGAACCTTGAAGCCTTTTACGATACTATCGAGAAGTTGAAAGGAGTTGACTTCAAACAGATCTGTTTTGCACACTTTGGGTGTATCTCGGAAGAGAAATCAGCAGGCATTCTTGATTTCGCACTGGAACAGACCAATCGTTGGTGGGCAATCTATGAGGAAACCGAGAAAGCAGGAAAGATCAGGGACTATGACTATCTCACTGCAAGGCTATTGAAAGAAACAGGACTGATTCTACCCAATATAGAACTCCTCGGTGCAAAACTCAGGATTGGACACAAAGTGATGAATGGAGTCAGAAGAATCAGAGGAAGGAAACCAATTCAAGCCTCTCTAATATTGATGCATGACTATATGATTCCCTGGTTGTCGAGAGGATATCGAATCTATAACGAAAGCAAGTAGCACTACTCTCCCTCAAATTGTATGCATTCTACCTTTCCTCTGAATCCAGCCGTAAAGCAAAGGTTACAGGATATGCATCGAGCAGGTTCCTGTGTTCCTTCTTTCGCTTCTTCATTCCAACGATGTAAAAGTGCTGGTTCACTGATCAATGGACGACTGAGTTGAATTACATCGAATGCCGCTTTAGAATCTCCATTTCCTGTCAGTAGTTTGACTACAGTTTCTGGAGACCGTATGCCTCCAACCAACCCGAACAAAAG
>Ga0209536_100013180_pt1 | contig 11935 bp, 17 predicted proteins | sample DeeMarSeWOR28_12_FD_187461 | JGI IMG/M metagenome (GOLD analysis project Ga0209536, IMG submission 187461) | Marine sediment microbial communities from White Oak River estuary, North Carolina - WOR-2-8_12 (SPAdes) (version 2) | ecosystem: Environmental > Aquatic > Marine > Intertidal zone >...
CCGGTGGTTGAGCACTAGGAGCGGAAGGAGCCATAGAGGGCGTCTCTGTGGCGGCAGCTGGGGCAGGCAAGGCCGCTGCGGCAGCAGTAGGTGACGCAGGAGGCGCGGTAGCTGAGACGCTGGGCTGGGGTGCGCTAGGAACAGAGGCACCACCGGGGAACCCCATTATCTGACCAACGCGCGCCTGCACGGCCAGCTGGAGAGGAGAGGTTGTTGCTCTCTTGATGGTTACTTGCTTGGCGATGTCGCGCAAGGTGCGCGCATCCATGGTCTTAATCAGATCTTCTGAAACGCCCATAGCCTTCGCAAGCCCAGCGGGATCGTTCTTTCTACGATCATTGATCGCTTGGATTTGGCGCATCTCATCCATCTTCTCGCGTTGCTGCGCCGTCATCAAGCGCGACTGCGAAGCCTTGAAGATGTCGGTCTGCATCCCGCCAAACGCAGGGCCAACGCCAGCCAGAAGCTGCGCACGCTGCGCGCCAGTCATAGGCTGCCCAGCAGCAAGCAGCAGCGCGGAGACGTTCGCCAGCGTGTTGATGCCTGCCTGACGCACGTCAGCTTCCGGCACTCCGTACTGCTGGTTGATGGCGTTCGGGTCCGCGTACCTGCCGCGATTAAGGAAGAAGTCCCCAACCCCGCCTACGGCGCTGCTGATGCCGTCGAAAATGCCGTCCGCCATCTCTGTCTCCTTAGCCCAGCAAACCCATCTGCCGCGCCATTTGCTCTGCACGGAAGAAGTCCGCAGAGCTGTCCGCATCGCCCCAGTTTACCTGTTGCGGCAGCGGAGCGCCAGAAGGCGTCGGGCCTTGCGGCTGAAGCGCGACAGGCATGTTGTTCGACTGATAGTTAGGCCCACCCAGCAGCCGCTGCATGAAGCCCTCTCGCACAGAAGGCGCAGATGCAAGCTGCATCGGAGCGCCTGCTGGCTGCATCGGCATGGCAGGACGACGAGGCGGGAGAGGGGCGGCGGGAGGTGCGTATCCCGGCTGCGGCTGCATAGCCAGAAGCTCGCCAGCCAGCCTCCTGCCTGCCGCGCCTTCGTAGCCTGGCTCTGGCTGCATAGCTAGCGCCCCACCAGACACCCCCATTCCTCCAATGCCCGTGTATCCGGGCTGCGGCTGCGCAGCCAAAAGCGCCCCGGACAAACCTCTGCCGGCCACCCCTCCGTAGCCAGGATTGGGTTGCATAGCCAGAAGTTCTCCAGACAAACCTCTACCGGCCATCCCGCCGTAGCCAGGATTAGGTTGCATAGCCAGAAGGTCTCCAGCCAATCGCCTACCTGCCATGCCTCCATAGCCGGGTTCTGGCTGCGCCGCTAACCTCTCGCCACCTCGGGAGAGGGGCGATCCGCTAGCAAACGTGCGAACAAAATCTTCCCAAACCGTCGCCATCAGAGCAATCCTCTTCCTATTTGAATGGGAACAACCCGGCCACGCACAATCGAAGGCTGTAGCAGGGACATAGGTCTACGTGCTCGCTCGTCCTGCGCTTGCCCCGCAGCAGCAAGTGCAGAGAATGCGCGCATAGCTTCGTTTGCTTGCGACATCTGGCTCTGCATCTGCCGCTGCTCAGCAATCTGCGCTTGCGCTTGGTCAGGCGGGAGCGGAGTTGGAGCCTCTACTAGGCTTGGCGCAAGGAAGTTCCCTGCGCGCTGGAACATCGTGGACCAGTCGTTTGCGTAGACAGGGGCCGGTGCCGCGACGGGAGCGGCTGCCTGCTGCTGGGCAGGCGTAGAAGTCGCAGAAACTGGAGACCCAACCTGCGCAACATCCATAGAGTTTGGCGCAAGATCTGCCGGGATCTGCGCGAGATACCCGCGTCTCGTGGCATGGTGCGTTGCATAACGAGGGTCATCGTAACGCCAGCGAATATAGTTGCGCCCCAAGACCTCTGCTGCGCTCTCAGGATCAATGTTTGGGTTTTGCAAAAACACCTGGCGCGTGCGAGCATACTCAGGCGATGTCTCTATTTCTCGCCGCACAAACCGAGCCTGAGCTAGTAGCGTCTCTGGGCCAGGGATAACTTGCCCCTGCTCGTTGATCCGCCCGGCTTGCTGTAGGTAGTATAGGATCTGCTCGCGTCGCGGACCTTGGAAGCTCATCAGCCCAAAGTTGGTGGCGCGATTCGCAGGGTCGTCATGCGTGCCGTAAAGGTATTGCGACTGGAACCCAGTCTCACGACCAGTCTCAGCAGCAAGCGCACGAGCCTGCGCGTCAGAGAAGCCAGCACCAAGGTAGGCGCGGTAGATGTCAGTTATCGGTACTGTCGCCACCAGACGGACTCCATTGCGCGCGAACGGCTTGGTCTATGATACCAAGACGACGCTTAATCTCCAATTTCCTGTCTTCCGGCAGGTTCTCGATGCGTCTTTGATTTTCGGTCAGGTATGCTGTGCAGTCCCAGCAGTCGCGTCCGGTCTTCTCTCCCATCGCGTAGCCAGGAGCCAGATCCGCTCCGACCTCGTTGAGATAGCGAAACACGTCGCCCTCAGACCAGTCGTAGATCGGCATCAAATAGGTGACGCCGTACACGCTGGTGCCGTCACGGGCCGTGGATTTGTGGTCGTCGGACTTTCGCTGCCCCTTGATCGCCTTCGTAGCTCCGCAATCAAGAACAGCCTTGTGGGCCGGAAACCAGATGTTCTCAGCGCAGCAGTGCAAGTAGGACTGCATCAGAGGCGCTTCGCCATACAGCGACACCCCAAGCGGCGTGTTCCTGATCGGCAAGACATCGACAGGCCAGCCATGCTCACGAACATTGGAAGGCTGATCCGTCCTCACCTCGATGAAGTTCGGCAGCGTCTTCTTCCAGCCATCCATGTACTCGATCATCTCAGGATAAACCGCCCCGGTGTTCACCCAGATGACGGGCAAACGATCCCAGAGTTCGCGGTTCAGGTAGAGACAGGCCAGGCTGTCCTTACCACCTGAGAAGAGCAAGGCTGTGTCCATTAGAACGTGCCAATCGCCGCGAGACCGGAAAGGAACGAGCCAGCGGTGCCAAGACCAGTCAGCAAGTTGCTGCCGGAAGGACCGCCAGAAGATGTCTGCGTCGTTGTCTGCCCATAAGGCGTTGCACCGACAGCAGCAAGGCGCAGGTTAAGCTGCTGCGTCGGGAAGTCACGCTGCTCGACGAACCGGGCGTAAGCCTCTTCCAGAGCGCGCTGCGCCTGCTGCTGCTGCTGTTCGCCAATTGCGCCGACTGCGCCGACATCGGTAAGGCCGAGAGACTGCTGCCGCTCTGCAAGGTTGCCGAGAGTGGCAGCCCCCTGCAAGCCAAGGCCAGCTCCAGCAAGGCCCGCCTGCTGATTGGCGAGAGACGCCTGCAACGCACGAGTCTGATCCGCCTGCTGGAGAGCCGCAGCCTGCTGGAAGCCCTGCGCCCGAAGCTGCGCCGTCAGATCGCCAACGGCTCGCGCTGCTTCTCCTGCCGCCACGCCTTCCTGAACGCCCTGACGAGAGCCGCCGAAAGCCCGCGACTGGATCGCCTGAGATGCAATCTGGTTCTGCGTCTGGGCAAGCTGCCGGTTGACGGCATCCGTCGCACGCTGCTCAACCTCAGAAATGTAGGGGTTCATGTAGCCTTGGATGTTGCCATCCAAAAAGCTGGGGGCCGATACCATCTGTGGGTCGTAGTAAGCACCGCCTGCGGCTGCGCCCATCGCAGCCGTCAGAGCGGGCTGATACGAGCCTACGTTCTGCTGCGCCATCTGGAACGCCTGCGTTTGCTCAGGCGCAAGAGGGGCGACGACCGTCCCGCCATAGGGCTGGTAAGGCCGCTGAGCCAACTCATCAGCGATCTGGAGGTTCTTCTGGGCGGCTTCATCGAGCCACGGAGGCAGCTCCGTCTTGTTGACGACCGTCTGCGACGAAGGGGCGCTTTTTCCCATCTTAACTCTCCAACGGCAGGGCGTATGTTACGCCAACCTGCGACCACCCATGCTCAGGCAGAACACGCTGCCAACCCAGTCTGCCCGACATTACCATAAACGAGCAGCCATGTTTACGTCCAAAAGCAGCGACCTCCGGCTGAAGCCGCATCACGTCATCCAGATCCCCGAACGCCAGAAAGACGTTCAATTCCTTCTTGCGGGGGTGTTCAACGATCTGGGTGATGACCCCTGCGTTGAGCCCCCAGAAAGCCTGCATCTGCCCCTTGGAGATCGCGTCCACGACATCAGCCACCGTGTGCGTATCCCCAGCAAGCTGCAGGGCTTTTTTCATCCTAGTAAGTAGGCGATCCTGATTGCCCAAGTGGCACCGATGTCGTTGTGAGCGTCCCGGAATTATCTACAGTCACCTTCCACACGCTACCGTCCGGCGCTTGCAGGAGGATGTTGTCTACAGCCTCAAGCCTCGTCACCGAGAATGCAGACATCTGCTCAATCGTTGAGAAGGCTCGGGTGAGATAGCCAGCGTCGTATTGCGCGGGAGCGGGAGGGATGGAGATCCTCATCGACTGCCTCGTGCCGTAAAGTCAAGCCGCATCTCGCCTATGCTCCATGGTGCGTCCTCAGTTGACGCGACCTTGATCCTGTAATCCCGGCCCGTCACGCGCACGTCAGTATAGCCGTCAGAGCGAGGATGGAACGGGCCGCTCGATGTCTCAGCTCCCTCCGGCGTGAAGGAGGAAAAGAACGTCAGCTTGGTGCTGTCGTAGCCGTAGCCGCTGTCCGTCATGGCCTGCCGCACGAAGCTGACGAGGCCGCCGTTCTGCAAGTTGATGGAGCCGGTCTCAGCAAATCGGGCGTCCTGGATAGGCGTACCAGCCGCAGTCCACCCTGACTCCTGGAAGTAGAGATCGTTGTTGCCGTCAGCGGAAATGGGATACGGCAGCACGCCTGCGCCATAAGACGCTGTGCGCGTCATGTCGCCAATCGACCACCAGCCTTCTGCATAATTGTAAATGACGTACTTATTGGGGATGGAAGATCCATCTGCCGGATACCAGAACCACGCCTCCGGGAACACGTTATTCTCAGAACCGTGCGTGTAGCGTTTGCCGTAATCCGGGTCGATGTTGGCGAAGACGAAAGAGCCGACATCGCACGCCAGCGGCTTCACGACGCCGCCATCGTAGACCCAGAAGCTCTCTGCACCCATCCAGATGCAGCGACCAGCGTAAGTCACAAAAGCCTTGGGCGCGATCAGGCCGCAGCCAAAGCCAATCCGGTCGATCCCGTACACGTAAGGCAGGCCGATGTAGCGCATCAGCCACGCTTCATCCTGCGTCCAGATCAGCGTGCCTTCACGGACAGGGGCGCACATCACAAGCTGGCTGGATGTATCGAGATCGAGGAAGCCAGCCGTGTTCGTCACGCTGGCGAAGTTCCAATCCACGTAATCCTCGCGAGAGGACCAAGCCACTCGGCGGTTGTTCCCGCCAGCCCCTATCAGGACAGCATGACGCTCTGGCGTCACCAGCACAGCCCGGTTGTTCTGAGGGCAGGCTGGCGTAATAGACGCGATGCCGCCGGTCCCAGTCTCGTTCGGCCCAGCGTCATCGACCGTGAACGTCGTCGTGGACGGGGTGGTTTCGATTGTGAATGTGTCGTTGAACGTCGCCTGCGTGTTGCCGGTGACGATAATCACATCCCCGACGCCATAACCATGATGGTCTTCAGTCGTGAATGTAATCACATTGGCAACACGGGAGCCGCTGAGAATGGGAACGATGCCAGCTTCGTGTGTTGTCGTCTCTCCCTCCTCGAAGTGCAGCAGCCTGCCGTCGCTGGACGCGACAGCGAGGATGTCGCCGCCCCAGTTGTCGAAGGTCCACGAGAAGGACGGGATGAAGGCGGAAGAGGCAGGGCGGCGGTCAGCTTCCGGCAGCCTAGCTGTGCCACCAGAGGACGACGCATCCGCCGCCGTCTGGGCGTAGGTGAACGTCGTCGTTCCTGTTCTCGTAATCGTGAACGTGCCGTTGAAGCTGGAGTCGGTGACGCCAGCAATCAGCACCGACGTGCCAGTCTGGAATTGATGCGTCGAGGCTGTCGTAATTGTAACTACGTTGGTTGCACGAACAGCCGTCGAGATGGTGTAGGTTGGGGCGTCCAGACCGTAGTAGAGGTCTCCGTAATCGCCAGCGCCATACGCACCGGAGAGGCCGGTAGACTCACCAACAAAGCCAGCAGGCGTAACGTCGGTGAGCGTATCGCCTTCCAGAGACGAGAGACTGCTCGACATGCCGACAACAGCCAGCGGGATGTTGGTCGGCGTCGTCCAAGTGAAGAGACCGCGCACCGTAGAGGCCAGCGGCGTTGACGTGATGCGCTCCCAACCACCGACAGGCAACAGCTTGCCGGACTGCCAGCGGATCAGGTTAGCGTCGTACCAGCGCCCCTTAACCTGCAACGGGGTCGCCGCACGCACGACGCCAGGAGGGATGTTCAGGGGAGCAAGCGGCATCAGGTCTTCCCAAAGAAGTAGTTCAAGCCCCAACTCAGGCCGCCGCCAAGCAGGGCAGCGATCCCAATCATAACACGAGAACCGCCCTTGACAGCATTGAAGTCGTCGCGGATCTCGCGCACGTCTGTCTTCAATTCCTTCATCTCGCGATTCAGGGTTTCAACTTGGGCGAGTAGCGAACCAAGCTCTCGGTGGATGTCATTGTTATCCGCCATTCCCGCACCATGCATTCCGTCTAATGTTGTTGAGTTTGACCTCTTCTATGGTCTGCTTCGTGTCCTTGGAAGACCAAGAGATCGCGCGCCAAGCGAGACATTCAGTCCCGCTTGTGACCATCGTCTTGGAGCAACTCGCCACGAGCAAGCCGCTCGCGACCACGAGCGTCAGCTTCGATAGCCCTGCGCAGCTTGTCCAAGTCATTGGCCTGTTGCTCCAGCTTTAGCTCGGCAGCCACCTTCTTTTCGGCCATCCACATCAGCCCCCAGAAGAGAGCGAACAAGAAGACGCAGAAGCCGCCGATTGCAAGCAGCTCAGCCATTGGCGGGCAGCTTCTTGGCCGCGTAGATCGTCCAGCCGGTGGTTCCCAGCGTCAGCAAAGCGCCGGAGATCGCGGCCCAGTTTTCCTCGCCCACGTAGCTCGTGGCGATGACAGCTCCAACCACCTGCAGGGCGGTACGGAAGAGGCGTTCAAAGAGATCCTTGTCCATGGTCTTTCTCCTACCAGTACTTCGGAAGATCACGCATGACGCCGCAGCCTGCGAGCGCCAACGGAAGTAACGAGATTAGAAACAGTTTCACGGGTACGTCCTCCTGTCCAACTCAAAGTGCGGGCCGTCCCTTAAGGACCGCCAGTCGCCGCCCCAAACAATCGGCACGCCCAAATCAGCGGCGGCCTGCTTCATTTCCTTGGCGATGGCGTGGTACAGCGGCCAGTCCCAGCGCACCTTGCCGTTGAAGAGCGCAGCAACGTCGATGGCGTGCCCAGTGATGTGGCGGCTGTTGAGCGTGCGAGATGCGCCAGCAGACTTGAGCTGCTTTTGGCGCGCAAGCGTGCGCAGCCCCTCAGTCACAATGAAACTGGACTTCTTGGCTGCACGACGAACAACCTTAACCAAGTCAGGATGCACGCCTTTGAGGTTGCGCTCGCTTCTCGCGTCCATCATCAGAAGCCTCCAAAGATGACGAAATCAAACGCGCCAATTGCGGTGTCGGTGTTGCCCGACAAGTCGTAGGATGTGATCCTGAAGCCACTCGTCGTCTTCAGCGTAATGCTACGCAGGATACGGTCATTCTGCGCTCCGGGGTCAACAATCGACGCCAAAACTTGATAATTTGCGCTGGCAAGTGCGTTCGTAAACGTAATGATGTAAGTCCCGCTCGCCTGCGTGACGGATGCGATGTTGACCGCTCCCGTGCCAACCGTGCAGGTGGCAGAGGTGCCGCCCGTCACGGATGCACGGGCCGCGACAACGCTATTCTCGCTCCACGACGCATTCGTGCCGTTTGTGGTCAGCAGCTTGCCTGCATTCCCGGTCTGCGATGGCAGCGTTGTGGGAGGAGCTGCCGACTCCCACGTCGTGCCGTTGGAGGTTAGCAGGTTGCCGGATGTGCCGGGAGCAACGGCCTGAACTGCGCTTGTTCCGTTTCCGAGCAGCACGTTGTTCGCGGTCAGGGAGGCGGCCCCGGTGCCGCCGTTGGCGACAGGGAGCGTCCCGGAGACATCGTTCGCCAGCCGCACCGTCAGGGTGTTGCTTGCGCCATTGATGGTCTTGTTCGTCAGCGTGTCGGTGGTCGCACGACCAACCAACGTATCAGTCCCAGTCGGGACCGTGATCGTGCCGCTGTTGGAGATCGTGGAGATGACAGGAGCCGTCAGCGTCTTGTTCGTCAGCGTCTGCGTGCCGGTTGTCGTGACGATGGTCACGCCGCCAACAGTCGCAGCAGCAGGAAGCGTAACAGTGCCGGTAGCCGTCAGCGTCCCGCTCACGGAGATCGTCCCGCCAACAGAAAGCGTCTTCCCTGCGCCGACGTTCAAACCGACAGAGGTGCCATTGCCAGCCGCAGCAAACAGGGCGTCAATGCTATCCAGATCCGTGTTGAGCTTCGTCCCCCAGGTGTCCTTCGACGCGCCAACTTCCGGCTTCGTGAGGTTGAGGTTCGATGTGAAACTGTCAGCCATAGTACGGCCTCTTGGGTCTGGCGATCAAAGGAGAGCCGCTATGCAGCGACCGCATGGAGTCCTGATTGAGAGCTTCTATGCGCTGCGCATAAAACTGGCCGAACGTGTTGATCCGCTGATCGTCAACAAGAAAAGGCGCAGCATGAACAAGCGCCCCGTAAAGGTACACATCAGGCGCTTTCGTCAACAGCCAGTTGGTCGTGGCGACATCGCTCAGCGCAGGGATCTTGGCGTAATAGATGAGGTCAATATCCTCGTTCTGCGAAGGCGCAGGAACAAGGCGGATCACATCCTCAACAATCGTGTAGAAGTTCGGCTGCGTATACAGCTTCTCCGTCGTCACGATGTCTGCTTCATCCAGCGTGATGTAGCGCAGAGGCGACTTCCCGCCGTCGATCTTGAGGTTGATCCCCTCCAGCCAGTCCGCAGGCAAAGCAACATCAGCAAGCACAGAGGTAAGAGTGTCCTGAACGATCATCTCGCGGCAGCGGATGCGCGTCTCCAGATCAGCTTCTACGAACTGGATGAACGTCTGGATCTGCGACGTAAGGTCCGCGCGGTTCAGGTAGTCTGCAACAGCAGCCTGCAAGGTCGCGTAGTTGGTGATCGTCGCCATCAGCTCGTCATCCAGTGGGTGCGATACGGCCTTGCTTCGTCCGTCTGGAGCCAGCGACGAAGGGCAACCTTATCGTCCAAAATCCCTCGTTTCCGCAGATCAAGATACACCATCATCGGCAGGGACGCCACTTTGACGCCCAGCCCGTCCGGCAGCTTGCTGGTGCGGGAAACGTCGTTCTTGATGGCCTGATTGCGCTCCCCAAGCCCCTGAACATCGACCGTCTGCTCGAAGACGAGCTGCTGATCCGATGTCACATGCATCTTCTCGATCGTGCCCGTCAGGGCGTCATGATCCAGTACGAACGATCCTGGGCGGTATTCTTCAGCCATGCCTCTCCCCATGATGGAAGGGGCGGGATTAACCCGCCCCTCTTTGATTACGCCGCAATCAGGTTGGCGACCACAGCATGCGCCTTCTCGGAGCGGATACGCAGTCCATATTCGACCACCATCTCCTTCTTGTCCGAGTCGCCGGTCTTGGCGATGTCGTACGTACGGAAGGGACGGAGGTACGAAACAGAGGCGTACTCGGGATCGAGGACGAACGCGAAGTTGCCGGGCTGGAAGCGGTTCGGGACGATGGAGACCTCACCGAAGTCACCAAGGTAGATGTCAGCCGTCGCGATGATCTTCATCGGCTGAGCCTTGGTGTAGTTAATGCGCTGCTCAGCAAGACCGGCGAAGCCCGAAACCACCGTCTTGTTGTAGGCATTAACCATGAGGATCTTGGGATCGCCGCCCTGCTCCCAGACCTGCTGGATAGCGGTCTTGAGCATCGTCTCGGTGAAGGCAACGTCCGTCGCCGTCGAGAGGCCAGTCCAAGCCGTGTCAGGGTAGCCGTTGCCAGACGCACCCGACATCTCAGAAACGGTCGCGCCGTTGGCCTGAGAGTTCGTGATGAGCCACGTCGGGAGACCAGCGGTCTTGCGAGCCGTGGACGTGCCCGAGCCAGCAGCGCCAGCCTGGTTGGAGGTAAGAATAGCCTCCATGTCGCGCTTCAGCTCTTTCGCCTTCTTCGCGGTCTGGTAGGCCATGACCGTGCGCATACCGGCGTTGTTCGTGGCGTCAGCGGTGCCCGACACCGAGATCACCTTCGTGGAGATCTGGGTGTAGTTGGCGACGCGAACGGTCGGATCAAAGTCGGCGTTGCCAGCGTCCGCGCCTTCGATAGCCGCGTTCGCCGTGTCAGCGGAAGCAAGAGCGTCCGTCTGCCACTCGAAGTAGGTGTTGGAAGCGGAGTCGCGACCAATGTTGGAGATAAAGGGCGTGTCAACGGGCGAGATGTCGTAGATCACATTCGCGAGATCCTCACGGATCGCGTTAACGCTGTCGTAGGTTGTGACTTTGGTTACAGATGCCATGGTAGTTACCTCTTGGAGTCGAGCATCATGAACAATGCAGCAGCGTCATCGACGCTACCAGACGATTTGAGACGCTGTTTCACCTTCATGACATCAGTCTGCTTGCGGGGTGAAGAAGCAGGCGTTCCGGCTCTCATAGGCTTCGGTGCAGCAGCCTTCTGGGGCTGTGGTCGATTGCCCTGTAGAGAATCCCAACGTCTAGCTTTCTCAAGGACAAGGATTGCTCGTGGATCGAGTGCTGCGTTGAGTTCGTCTTCGGAGTAGCCGATCTTCTGGCCGTATTCGCGAAGCTTCCCACGAGCATCAGTCCATTTCGCTTGATCCTTCCACTCAGGCATCTTCTCGAAGATGTACTTCGTACCTTCCTCGATGATCTGCTGCCGTTGCTGCATCTCCCGTTGAGTCGCTTCCTGCTGGAGACGGGCCTGTTCCTGTTGTACGGCAGAAACGTTAGCCTTGTAGTCTCGCCATTGCTTCTCAATGATCGGGAAATTGATGGGGTCATCCTGATGGAGCTTCTCCCAATCCGGCTCTTGCGGAAGATATCGCGACATCTCCTGCGCAAGCATATTGATCGAGGCTTCATACTGTGACCGCATCGCAGCAATTTGCTGCTCTTGATCCTGAATGGCCTTGCTTCGTTCCGCAACCTCCTGTGTCTTTTGGGTATAATCGGACTGCCTCTGATACCCCGCCAAAGCCTCCTGAAGCGTAACTTTCTGTTCCTTGCCGTCGATTACGACGGTGTAGAGAGAGTTACCTTCGTCTTGCTCGTCCTGGGCCTCGTCGTCAGTCTCAGCATCCGCTGCTTCACTCTCATCGAACGCTTCATCCTCAGATGATGCCTGTGCGTCCAAATCCAGCGCGTCGTCAGCAGCTTCCGCTGTCGCCTCAGTCTCTTCGACTTCGGCAGGGCTGTCATTGGCATCTCTTGCGTCCGGTTGTGGCAAGCCATCCATCAACAAAGAAATACGCGATGCAGCTTCTGCAATACCGAGTTCGCTAGGCTGCGATTGTTCGGTGTTAGACATAACTTACTCCTTAACTACGCTTTTCTCAAGCGCCGGTTAAAACGCAGAATGTCAGGCTCAGACGCAAGTGCCGTTAGCTCTGATCGAACCGCGTTTATGGCGCGCACCATGTAGTACGCCTCCATCCTCTTTTGCTCATTCTCAGGAGCAGACCCCTTCCAATCATCGACGAAGCGAGCCTCCAGGCTTTTGAACACCTCCGCGACCGCGTGGTCCCCATCCAGCAGCTTGGCTGCGCGCCAGATCTCTTCTCTCTCGATCACTGAATACCCCCGAAGTCGGTCGGCGCGGGAGCCTGAGCGGTCCTGAACATCTGCTGGATCTCAGCACGCTGCC
>Ga0209536_100013181_pt1 | contig 11934 bp, 10 predicted proteins | sample DeeMarSeWOR28_12_FD_187461 | JGI IMG/M metagenome (GOLD analysis project Ga0209536, IMG submission 187461) | Marine sediment microbial communities from White Oak River estuary, North Carolina - WOR-2-8_12 (SPAdes) (version 2) | ecosystem: Environmental > Aquatic > Marine > Intertidal zone >...
GGATTTTGCAACGTTCTCCTTAGACGAGTTGAACCCCTGTCAGTCTCCGGCTATACTCCGCGAATGCTACAGGCTCCCAAATTTGCGTTTGTAGGGGCGGGCAATATGGCCGAAGCTCTGGTGTCCGGAATCCTTAAGGCTCAACTCGCGCCACCAGCCAATATTTCCGCCACGGATATTTCTACAAGCCGGCTAGACTATTTACAAAAGACTTTTCAGATTCAGGTGGGATCTCACAATGCTCAGGAAACAAAACGAGCTGATGTTATTATCCTATGCGTGAAACCTCAGGTCATGGATACCGTGTTATCTGAGATCAGGGGGGAGCTTTTGCCTGAACAATTACTGATTTCTGTCGCAGCGGGCTATCCGTTGAAGCGTATCCAGCAACATATTGGAGAAAACGTTTCACTGGTACGTGCGATGCCGAATACTCCTGCAGTCATTCAGGAAGGGGTGACGGCTTTAGCAGGTAGTTCCGGTCTTCCCACTCATCAGCTTGAACTGGCTCAAACAATTTTTGAATCCGTGGGGAAAGTAGTCATTGTTGACGAATCCTTAATGGATGCCGTAACGGGATTGAGCGGAAGTGGTCCTGCTTATGTGTATCTGATGATTGAAGCCCTTACAGATGGCGGAGTACGGGTCGGTCTTCCACGGGCAGTGGCCGGTGTTCTTGCCGCGCAAACGGTGTTAGGGGCGGCACGCATGGTGCTCGAAACTGGAGAACATCCTGCTTTGCTTAAAGATCGGGTGACTTCACCAGGCGGAACTACCATTGCGGGTCTTCAGCAATTAGAAGGCGGACGGCTAAGGGCTACCTTCATGAAAGCCGTCGAGGCTGCCACCAATCGGTCTCGTGAACTTGGTCAATAAGTGAGACATGTTGCCTAGATTCAAGGCACATGGAATGGGGTATTTTTGAAAGGAGCACACTGTGCAGTATTGGGTAAAAGTCATCTTTATTGACAATAAGGAATTGGAATTCAAAGATGCCATCCGTCATACCATTAGCGATGATATGGAAATACTCGAAATCGACACGCCGAGGGAAGTCACCATCATTCCCCTCAAGCAAATCAAGTATTTTTCTTGCGACGCCAGCGTCTTTGGCAAAACAAAAACCGTGTCGTAGAACATGGTGAGGGTCTATCAAGGTCTGGGTTCCCGGACCCGAAGAGATGATATAGCGCAGGATTCCATAAGTTAGGTGAAATTATTTCTCAATAAATTATAATTCGGTGGGTTTTTTTAACCTATTGACTTGAAAAAAGAAAAACACACTATCCGTGCTTTTTTTAGAGAGAAATACAAAATGCCTTCTTGCCTAATAAAGAACTTTGTGACAACATGACCTTATTCTACCTCATGTGCATCCTCCTCCCATTTACACCTAACTCCAGAACGAGAAGATAAGGGTAAGATTCGTAAAAGGAATGATGATGGTCATGGAAACAATTAAACAAATGAGTAAGCAGATCGGACTGGTTGTTGCATTATTAGGAGGGCTGCTGATTCTTGGGGAGCTTCCCCAACACGAACACAACGCTCTCTCTCACCAGGAACGGATCGCGCAATTGGGGACGAAGCTCCCTGCGTATGAGGTGAAGACGTTTTTGCGGCATATCGAAACTCGGCTACCATTCTATCGCGAAGAGTTTCAGCAAGCTGAAAAAAAATCCGGTATTCCGTGGACATTGTTGGCAGCCATGGCCTATCAAGAGTCTAAATGGAATCACAAAGCCATCAGCCCAACGGGAGTCCGAGGTATTATGATGCTCACCCGTTCAACAGCCTCTGATTTAGGAATTAATAATAGGCTTGACCCTTCAACAAGTATTGCAGGCGGGGCACGATATCTATCGTATTTACAGAAGCGGATCCCTGATGACATTCGGATGCCGGATCGCATATTTGTCGCCCTTGCTGCCTATAACGTTGGCATAGGTCATATTCGCGATGCTCGAATGCTGGCTGAACGTTTAGGGAAAAATTCGTCTCAGTGGGATGATCTAAAAAGTGTGCTTCCCCTATTAGCTCACAAAGAATATTACCAGGATCTGCCTCATCGCTATGCTCGCGGGTGGGAGCCGGTGCAATATGTGAAGCGTATTCGAGCTTATCGAAACATTCTTCACCAAGTTGTGAAGCGGGAAAGCAAAAATCCACAAGTCGATATTTAAACCCCCTCCTCATTTATTCAGTTCTAGGTATATAGTCTCTCAGCTGTAACTTCGCCTTAGCGTCATTCGCTCTTTTGATTCGGTTAACCTCCCCTCTCTGGTCTTTTCTCTTTCCAGTTTAGGTAATAGGGCGAAAAGTTGCTGTGCTCCGGCGCATAGGAAAAATGTTGCCGTATCCCTAGGAGTTTTGGCTATGGAATTATTTGTGAAGAAAGGAATGAGGGTAAAATTAACCCTAGGGCCCTTGGACGCCGAAGGGTTCGTCGGGTTTGGCGCGTTCGATTGAGAGGGCTGTGTCGTTTGGCAAAATGCGGGCTTTTATCTTATCTCCAAACTTCAACGATTCGGATAGGATTGTTTTAGGAGTGACCTCTATACGGATTTCTCCCCGGTCTCCACGTACGACATAAAAGGCCCCATCGATCATTAAAACTTCCGCCACAACCGTGCGTATTTTGGGGGATTCCTTGGGAGTAACTTTCTCCGGGGAATCTTTTGTTGGGGGTGCCGATTCTAATGCAGGAGCAAGCGCAACGGGAGGGGCCGTGGGAGTAAGGGGCCTGGCAGCCTCCTCTAAGCGGATGCCAGGGGTTTCACCTGGTTTCGCCCGGACAATAGATAGGGCTCTGTCTTCCGCCGTGACCCGAGCCTTGATTCTATCCCCAAACTTAAAGGATTCTGATAATACCGTTTGAGGTGTTACCTCAATCTGAATCTCTCCATAGTCGCTCCGAATAATATATAGGTTCCCATCCACCATTAAGAGGTCTGCGATAATAATCCGTATATCAGGCTCTTTTGGAGGAGAAGGCACTGGTAGTGGTGTTACTGTTTTTGCCGATGGTGATGAATGGCTGGATGATGGAACAGCTTGGACAGGAGAAGAAGTTGGAGCGACACTGGACGTTCCAACAGATTCACCGGGTTGCGCTCTCGTAATCGAGAGCGCCTCGTCGTTGGGCAAGAGGATGGCTTTTATGCGGTCGCCGAACTTGAATGTCTCCGAAAGTTGAGTCTCAGGAGTGACTTCAATCCGAATTTCTCCCCGCTCCCCCCGGATTACGTAAAATGCTCCATCGACCATCAGAAGATCTGCAACAACTGTTCTGGTCTTTGGGGAAGGAGGCGGTTGAAATACGGCTTGGGTTAACTGTGAATCCTCCCCCCAGGCTGCGAAGAGCGGTTGAAAGATCAAAAACCCCAGGCAAACCACAAGTCGCAATAAAGATCGAGGGGAATGAAAAAAGGCTGTTGAGGGAGGTAGGTGAAAGAGCTTCATGCGATTACCAGCAAAACACCTGAAGCGTTTTCAGTTTCGTGGTGCCGAGGCGCAGAATCGAACTGCGGACACCAGCCTTTTCAGGGCTGTGCTCTACCAACTGAGCTACCTCGGCACAAGCGTAAAATCAATACCTTCAAAGTCTTTTTATAACATAAAGACTACTTCCTTTTCCAACAAATTGCGGTAGCCATTTCTTGTCAATGGTTTTCCTGGGTTCAAAAAACTCCCTAATCAATGCTATCAGCGTTAGCGAGGGGAAAAGGTCTGTTTCGAGAGGTTGGCCACTTAGGCCTCTCTACGCCTTGAGTACCGTTTGATATTCTAATCTTGTTTCGAATGTTCCCATTTGACATTTCCCATGATTCATCAATTGTCAGAGGATCAGAGGAAATTCTTGAAAAAGTTTGTTTATAGCAAGGTTTCACAGAACAAGGAGAGCAAGCCTATAGGTGGAAAAGAAGGTCCTACGAGGCGGGAACATGCGGCCTGCGGACCCTTTGATTAGACTCAGGACATGCTTTTTTCAACATTCATCCTATTCAAGCTGAGGTCTACGAAAGCCAGAAACAGCTTCTTTTTTCTTGCTATCGATTTCTTGGAGTATATTGAGGTGGCAAGTCAAAGTTTGCCTTCGGAGCAATGGGGAACAATACTGACTAATTGTTTAACGGAAGGAAGTTTAAAGAGTGGAGACGGGTTACAGCTACGCTTCAATCTCAGGATGGATTTAATGGCTATGTTATTTGGTTTCCGTTCGCCATCCTTTGGACTGCAAGCATTGGTCAAGATGGCGTTTTGCCGACTGATTGGCCGATTGGGTGTCAATTCCTTCCCTGACCCCGGGTTTTCCCATTTGACCACTGGCTATGGCAGGGCTGCTTGGGGACATGAGAACTTGATTCTGGCACTCGAGTCTATCTGCTTCAAGATCCGCTCCAGTAGCGCCAGATTTTACGTAATGGACCTCGGCGCATCCATAGATGAACAGGCTTGCGATACCAATCAGCTGTAGCATTTTTATCATGACATCTCTCATTTTGGGATTGATTATAGATTGCTTTAAATTGATTTGAACCGTGAGGATGATGGGTGACAAGCCGCTTTATTACCAGGTGAAGCGGAGAAATCCGGCATTGTAGTCCGGGGCATTGATGGAGGGCGGGAGGAGGAGGGGTTGTTCCTGTTTGAGATCTAATCCCTTCGGGAAACTCTCTGGCGGGACGACCGATTGAAGTGCCTGGAGGCTGTGCATTTCGACTCCGAATTCAATTCCTGGTAATTTCCCTGGAGATTTCAGGTGAAGAAAAGGACTGCTTTGGGATTGGGAGAGACCCTCTTGGAAATTATTTGGATTGGACATCGTTTCACCTAAGAGTCTTTTTCCCCATCCAGGCGTTCTTCGTAACTCGAGAGAACTTTCTGCAGTCGGATTATCAGCAGGCGCAGGGTCACCCGCAGTCAATACTTCGTCCGCGTTTAAGGCTGCCACGACATTCACATTTCCTATTGGACTTAGAGGAACGAGCATACTGAAGATGGATGCCATTACAACGGGTGAAGCGCTGGATACTTTAGAAACCATCATGGTGTGACTCCAATCATTATATTTTACCATATAAAAGAAGCGCTGTGGGTTTTTGACCTGTCAGCCTCTTGTTGTATTTTACTCGATAGCAACATCCATTATTTTCATTTCTGCCTCAATCAAGACTTTCGGCAATCACCATTCATCGAAAAATAGATTTCTACCTTTGATTCCATGCGGGTTCAAAGGCACTGTTCGTGAGATGGCAGAGAGAGGCATGAGATTTTTTGCTCTCGAACAAAGCAGCAAAGCATTGTGTCGGCCTGTTCAGATTATTGCGCCCACCATCTCTTCAACGTTTCCTTGACGGTTTTCGTGATTGCAAGGTATTCTCCTTTACTATTCCGCACATTTTTATTATCACTTAATTGATTCACCACAGGCTCCTATGAACATTGAAAAAGGCAAGAGTATGCAAATAAGCGAATCTCAAGATAAGCTTGAATTTTCAGAGGAAACGGAAGAGGTCAATCCAGAGGAATACCTGGACCGCTTGCTTCAACAAGCAAAAAAAGCTGCCCGCCCGTTGAGTGGGATGATTGCCATGAAAAAGAATGCTGCCTTAATGGCCATGGCCGATGGGTTAGAGGCCGGCGAGGAAGCGATTCTTGAAGCCAATCAAAAAGACCTTTCAGCTTTCGAAGGAGATGACTCGCGAGCGGCTATGGCGGATCGGCTCCGCTTGACGCCATCCAGAATTGCCGACATGGCAAAGCAAATCCGCGAGATCGCTCAATTGCGGGATCCAGTCGGGGAATCGATGGGTATCTGGCAACGGCCCAATGGCATGAGAGTCGGTCGTGTGCGCGTTCCGATCGGGGTGATCGGGATTATTTATGAATCTCGCCCAAATGTAACCGCCGATGCCGCCGCCCTTTGTCTCAAATCCGGCAATGTATGCGTGTTGAGGGGAGGGTCCGAAGCGCATCATTCCAATCTGGCTCTCGCCAGGATTCTAGGAGAGGCTGCCCAAAAGGCGGGCATTCCGGAAGGGGCTATTACCTTTATCGACAAGACTGATCGCGAAGTGGTGCTTGCCCTGCTTAAAAGCGACCGGTATATCGATCTCATTATCCCTCGTGGCGGCGATGCTCTGATGCAGACGGTGACTCGCCACGCCACCATTCCCGTGATTAAACACGACAAAGGGGTTTGTCACATTTATGTGGATTCCGACGTGGATCTGGCCATGGCTCAACGAATCAGTTTTAACGCCAAGGTTCAGCGATGTTCTACCTGTAATGCCATGGAAACCCTTTTAGTGCATGAGAAAGTCGCCAAAAAATTCTTGCCGCCCTTGGCGGAGCAATATGTTGAAGCCGGTGTCGAAATGCGTGGATGTCCGAAGACCTGCCAGATTCTCCCTCAGGCCAAGCCCGCTCAGGATGACGATTTTGGAAAAGAATTTTTATCCTTAATCGTGGCCATCAAAGTTGTGAAGGATATGGAGGGAGCGATGGACCATATTGACCAATTTGGGTCCCGCCATACTGAATCCATTGTTACAAACGACTATGACCGGGCCCTCCGGTTCTTGCGGGAGGTTGATTCCAGCGCGGTGATGGTGAATGCATCTACCCGCTTGAACGATGGCTATGAATTCGGGTTGGGTGCCGAAATTGGCATTAGCACGACCCGTATTCATGCGAGGGGCCCCATGGGCTTAGAAGACTTAACCTGTTCCAAATTTGTCGTCTATGGCTCCGGCCAAGTCCGGGAGTAATGTCTCGAGCGGCTGGATGCCGTTTCCCAATCAACTTCCTCCACCAAAGATTTCGCAAAAGTCTTTTCCGCCAAGAGGTCCTATGATTTTCGGGCTACTCAATGTTTCACCATGAACATTCAAGGCGCATTACAGCATCCTCAAAGCCTGCGTTTTCCCGCCAATCGCATCTATAAGGACGGGTGGGAAGCGGCGGGTGGGCGGATTATTGAACAGTCTACGGGCCATTTTGTGTTGTACGGCCGTCATGGCCGGCGTGTGCTTCTGGCTGATCCGGATGGCCAGCCTTTGCATGAATGCCTGTGGGAGGAAGGAGAGGCCGGACTCCCTTCTCTTCTCTCGGCGCGGCTTCGCTTAGATTGGGACCAATGGGTGGGCATTACCCCAGGGGGCCTGGTGAATACAATTTCGTTAGATCTAACTCGCAGGCCAGGGTGGGAGCGGATCACCAAGGATGATTTGCGGCACATGGCAGCACAGTCTATGAGCTGCGACATGGAGACGATGCGATTTTTTTATCGCGACGTAGATCTGGACCTTCATGACCATGGTCTGGCCACTATCCGGCAAGTGAAAGATGCCTTTTATGTATTACGGGATGGATCGTTTGAGCACGCCAAGTTTATGTCCTGCATGAGTCGTATGCAATGGGCTCGCATCGATTACCTACCGGTCGTTGAGTTATTCTTATCGCTTCTTCCTGGGACGGGGAGTGCGACGTTTGAGTTGATTCGCGGCCTATATGATGACCAAAACCAGCAGGTCCCGCTCCCTTTGCGGTACCGGGGAATTCCGGTTTACCCCTCAGAAGGTGCCTTTCGTTTATTTAGCGCGTTTTTTACGCCGTCGATCCATAGTGCCGAATCTTCTCATGAGGTATTTTTAAACCCGGACCGTTCTCAGGAAGTCCAGTGGTATCCGTCTCCGCACTATCCTGTCCGGTATCTGGATGAAGACCAACGGTTGGGCATAACCGTTCAAAATCATTCCCTTCAAAAAGTCACATCCTGGGCTGATACTGCTGGGTTGCCTTTTTTAGCTGTTCCGGAATCCGGGCCTTCCGCGCCAGATAGTCGTGGAGCTCTTGTCAGTAATCAAGAACTCCTTCTCTATGATGGTCTACAGGTGAACCAGTATAGGGTCCGGCCATCCTGGCAACTGTCTAAACCGGACAAGCTCCCCCAATGGCAACCACCTCTTTCTTCATGGCGGGATTGCTTCCCTCATGAACCTCCCATACTCACTCCTGCTCAAGCTTTTTCTACTGTCCTCCTCTACCCGGACACTCAGGAGGAAATTGGTGAAAAGGAAAGCCAACCGTTTGTGTTTGATTTCCTGGATGACTTTCTGGAGGAGCATCCTGAAATTTTGAGAAAGAGAGGTAGTGCGAAGCGGGTTTTACTTTCACATTGTGAAGCGGCACTGGGCTCCTGCCTGAAATGGGATGGCCCTCAACACTATACTATTTGGTATACCTGGCCGGAATTTTCCCAAAGGCATGCACAACAGATTTGGAATACCCTCAACAGAGCCAATCGATTAGCCTGGATCCGGAATATTCAATTTTTACAATTTGATGAGCGGATTATGGCCGGACGATTACCCACATTTGATTTTATCTATCTCTGGATACCCTTTTCAGATTATGAGCAATCCATCCGCCTGGAACAGTGGGCGGAGTTTTTAGCCAATCATCTTTCCCCGGGAGGCATCGGATGCGTCGCCGGGCCCACAATGCTTGGGGAAATTTTTCAGCGCCGAAGTTTAGAAGTGCTTCATGCCGAACAGGGGGAATCCTTGTCCACCTTTCGTATTCACCAAACCATTCTTCCTTATGGCTGGCTTAACTCTGAGTTGACGGCCTGGATCGTCAAAAAATTCTAATTGTAGTTGAAAAATCAGGTGTAATTAGGAGAGGATTTTTTCGCACAGCGGATGCTTGGGGGGTGACATTCTTAGGCATTTTCCGATCTTGACAGTGGAACATTTCGCGAATAGTATGGGGAAACCTTTAAGACCCATCCGGTGAGGTGGGTAAGGAGAGCACAATGATGGTGGCCGTCAATTTGGCCAAAATGTCCGTACCCTTCTCATGTCTTCCTGAGAAGGGTTTTTTTTGTCTTCCTGAAGTGTGATGCGGGTGCGATGGCATGACTATTTCTCTACAACCACAAGAACGACTCTTAATGGATGCTCAGGAAATGGGCAGGGCGTTAAGCCGGATTAGTCATGAGATTCTTGAGCGAAATAAAGGGATTGATGGAGTAGCCCTGGTGGGCATTCGCACAGGAGGTGTGTTCCTTGCCCAGAGACTTGCTACCCGCATTCAGCAGATTGAAAAACGGGAAGTGCCTCTTGGAGAGTTGGATATTACCTTATACCGGGATGATCTCTCGATTCGAAAGGATCAGCCGGAAATACGAAAAACAACCATTCCGTTTAATATTTCCGATATGAAAATCGTCCTGGTTGATGACGTGCTCTTTACCGGCCGAACGATTCGAGCCGCGTTGGATGGGCTCATGGATTTAGGCCGGCCTGCGGAGATTCAACTGGCTGTTCTGGTCGATCGTGGGCATCGGCAGCTTCCTATTCGCGCGAATTACGTGGGAAAAAGCATTCCGACTGCACGGGAGGAAAAGGTGCAGGTCTTTTTTGAGGAATTAGGGCAGGACGATCGGGTCTCTATTTTATCACCGTAATGTCATTATGGGTCTGCAACGTAAAGATTTATTGACCATCGCGGCCTTAACGGCTGATGAGATCCAGCTTATCCTGACGACGGCTGAATCCCTGAAAGAAGTTGGGGGGCGGGATATCAAAAAAGTCCCGGCATTGCGAGGGAAAACGGTGGTGAACTTATTTTTTGAGCCCAGCACCCGCACGCGGACGTCTTTTGAATTGGCGGCCAAACGCCTCAGTGCCGATGTGATTAACTTTTCTCCCTCCACCAGCAGCATTGTCAAAGGAGAAACGTTGATTGATACCGCCAGGAATATTGAATCGATGCAGGCGGATATTATTGTGTTGCGTCATCCCTCTCCCGGCGCCGCGGAAAATCTGGCCCGTTCAGTCAGATCCTCCGTCATTAATGCCGGGGACGGGTGGCATGAACATCCCACGCAGGCTCTTCTGGATATGTTTACCATTAAAGAGAAAAAAGGACGAGTCGAAGGATTGACGGTGGTCATTGTTGGAGATATCGCACATAGCCGTGTCGCCCGCTCAAATATTCTGGCCTTGACGAAATTGGGAGCAGAGGTGAGGGTTGTTGCCCCACCAACCATGCTGCCCGACTCTATCGAGCATTTTGGCGTGACGGTCTTTTACCGTTTAGATGATGCGTTAATCGGAGCGGATGTGATCATCATGCTGCGGTTGCAGCGAGAGCGGCTGAGTCGAGCGTTACTTCCCAGTATTCGGGAATATGCCAAACTGTTTTGTTTGACACCCGAACGCCTCAATCTCGCCAAACCCGAAGCCATTGTGATGCATCCTGGACCCTTAAACCGTGGAGTGGAAATTTCTCCGTCGGTCGCGGATAGTGTCGCGGCGGTCATTCTTGATCAAGTGACCAATGGTGTCTCTGTGCGGATGGCCCTCATGTATTTATTGTCCGGATCAGGTGAACGTTCAACCCTTAACGAGTGATTCTACTAAAATGGTAAAAGAGACATCGCAGAAACCAGCCTCCTCCTCCAACACCATCCTTATTCAAGGTGGAATCGTAATTGACCCCGGGCGGGTTAATGGACGGGCTGATGTGCTTATTCAACATGGGAAAATTGTTGAAGTCGGTTTTCCCCTTAAGACCCCCATCAGACAGGATTCTTCAGTCATCATCCTTGAGGCCAATGGCTGGATTGTGGCGCCAGGACTTGTCGATTTGCATTGTCACTTGCGGGAACCCGGCTTTGAATATAAAGAAACCATCGCCACCGGCGCGGCCTCAGCTGTGGCCGGCGGATTTACGTCCATCTGTTGTATGCCGAATACGCAGCCGGTGAATGACAATGAATCCATCACCAAATTTATGTTGGCTAAAGGGGAAGAAGCCGGTAAGGCGAGAGTTTTCCCAATCGGTGCGATCACCAGAAAGTCCGAGGGAGAAGAGCTTGCGGATATTGGCGAACTAGTGGATGCCGGCTGTGTGGCCATTTCGGATGATGGGCGGCCTGTGATGAATAGTTTAGTCATGCGACGGGCTTTAGAATATGCCAAGGCCTTTGGGATTCCTGTCGTAGACCACTGCGAAGACCTGCACCTCACGGACGGGGGCTGCATGAACGAAGGCATTGTGTCAACGGAACTCGGGATGCCGGGTATTCCCGATGCTTCAGAGGAGGTGATGGTGGCCCGGAATCTGGCTTTGGCGGATCTCACCGGCGTTCATGTGCATCTCGCCCATTTGAGCACGGCCCGTTCGGTAGAACTGGTCCGTCATGCCAAAGGACAGGGATTGCCGGTGAGCGCCGAGGTCTGTCCTCATCACTTTTCCATCACTGAAGAAGCTGTCCGTTGTTATAATTCTAATGCCAAAATGAATCCGCCACTAAGGACAGATGAAGATGTTCAGGCCCTTAAACAGGGCTTGGTTGATGGGACGATCGATGTCATTGCCACCGATCATGCCCCTCATGCCCTCCAGGAAAAACAATTGGAATTCGATACGGCTCCCTTTGGTATTGTGGGGTTTGAGACAGCCCTCCCTTTGACCTTACGATTGGTGGATGATGGAGTCTTGTCCCTTGAGCAGGCGATTGATAAGTTGACCAGAGCCCCCGCTCAGCTCTTTCATCTTCCCGTGGGAAGCCTTCAGCCCGGCAAGTCTGCGGATGTCGTGGTATTTGATCCCAAGGAAGAATGGGTGGTGGATCCAACGCAATTCCACTCAAAAAGTCAGAACACGCCATTTGGGGGCTGGACGGTCAAGGGGAAAGTGAAGATGACGCTGGTTGGTGGCCGGGTGGTCTACGATGCCAGGTAGTGCATGATCACGAAACGGGTGAATTGGGGGGTTGTGGGTTTTCTCTTCGAACTGTGTGCTTTAACCTTATGGGTTGGTGGATTGGTCGTCATTATTGCGGTGGTGATTCCGGCGGTGTTTAATGCGTTTGGGATGGAACCAGCCGGGCGTTTTCTGCGCAGGGTCTGTGATGGA
>Ga0209536_100013182_pt1 | contig 11934 bp, 7 predicted proteins | sample DeeMarSeWOR28_12_FD_187461 | JGI IMG/M metagenome (GOLD analysis project Ga0209536, IMG submission 187461) | Marine sediment microbial communities from White Oak River estuary, North Carolina - WOR-2-8_12 (SPAdes) (version 2) | ecosystem: Environmental > Aquatic > Marine > Intertidal zone >...
ACCGGGACCAGGAAGGCGATGAAGCCGGCCTTGTTCCAGGCCGGGTAGCCGGCATTGTCCTTGTAGAGTGCCAGCACGTCGTACGACTGATTCTTTATCAGGAAGTAGTCGACGACCATGATGCCTGCGATCGGTCCGAGCAGGCTCGAATAGCCGATCAGCCAGTTCGAGTAGAGGCTTTCCACGCTGACGTCGGTCTCGAGCCAGCCGAGTTTCTTCAGCAGTTCCCAGCTCATCAGCACGATGCCGATGATGCCGGTAATGATCACACCCTTGTTCTCGTTGATGTATTTCGGTGCGACGTTCTGGAACACGTTGGTCGGCGAAACAATATTGGCCGCGGTGTTGGTGGAGATGGTCGCGAGAATGATCATGAGCATCGACAGGACTACCCACACGGGGCTGTCGATCTTGCCGATGAGGTTGATCGGGTCGGAGATCGTCTCGCCGACGAGTTCGGCCGACGCGGCCGTGAGAATGACACCGAGGCCCGCGAACAAAAGCATGGTAAGTGGCAGCCCGATGATCTGGCCGACGACCTGCGAGCGCTGCGAGCGCGCGTAACGGCTGAAGTCCGGGATGTTCAGTGACAACGTCGCCCAGAAGCCCACCATTGCCGTGAGCCCGGCCATGAAATACGGCAGAAACGACGCGTCCGCGGGCCGGGCTGCCGGGACCGCGAGCACTTCGCTCATCGACACTTTGGGCATCGCCCAGAACATGAGGCCGAGCGCGACTACGAGCAGCATCGGGGCGGCCAGAGACTCCAGGTGCTTGATGGCTTCCGAACCGCGGATGACGACGGCGATGTTGGCGACCCAGAAGATGAAGAACCCGAGGACTTCGCCGGTTCCGCCGAGCGCCGCCCAGGAATCGGAAACCGCCGACAGGAGCAGGTGAATCGCGATGCCGCCGAAGAGCGTCTGGATACCGAACCAGCCGCAGGCGACGACGGCGCGGATCAGCGAGGGCACGTTCGAGCCGATGATGCCGAAGGACGCGCGCAGTACGACAGGGCAGGGTATGCCATATCGCGTGCCGGGGAAGGCGTTCAGCGTCAGGGGGATCAGGACGACGATGTTGGCGATGAGTATGGTCCACAGCGCTTCGCTGACGGACAGGCCGAAGTAGGCTGTGAGCACGCCGCCGAGCGTGTAGGTGGGCACGCAGATCGCCATGCCGACCCAAAGTGCCGCGACATTCCAGCGCGACCAGGTGCGCTGCGATGCGCGCGTCGGCGCGATGTCGTCGTTGTAGCGGGGGCTGTCGGCGAGATCCTGGCCGAGTTCCAGTTCGACGTGTGCGCCGACCGTACGGAGTTTACTGACCGGTGGTAGATCGGACATGGCTGCCTCCCGGGCTGCGCTGACAGGCCCTAGTCTTCGGTGAGTGGCCAGTAGGTTTCGGGGCGGCGGTCACGGAAAAACTGCCACTGGTCGCGAACCTCGCGCACCATGTCGAGATCGATCTCGTGCACCAGCAGCTCATCCTTGTCGTAGCTCGCCTGTGCCTCGATGGTGCCGCGCGGATTGACGATATAGCTCGAACCGTAAAACTCACCCATGTTCATGGTCGTGGCCCACGGTTCTTCTTTTCCGATGCGGTTGATGGCGCCGATGAAGACCCCGTTGGCTGCGGCCGACGCCGGCTGCTCGAGTTCCCACAGGTACTTGCTGAGGCCAGCTACCGTCGCCGACGGGTTGACGATGTACTCGGCGCCGTTCAGTGCGAGCGCTCGCCATCCTTCGGGGAAGTGACGGTCGTAGCAGATGTACACGCCGAGCTTCACATAGGCCGTGTCGAAAACCGGGTAACCCGTGTCGCCCGGCTTGAAGAAAAACTTTTCGTAGAAGCCCGGGTCGACCTGCGGGATGTGCGTCTTGCGGTACTTGCCGAGGAAGGTGCCGTCGGCATCGATGACGGCCGCGGTGTTGTAGTAAACGCCGGTCATGTGTTCCTCGTAAACGGGAACGACGATGACCATGCCGTGCTTTTTCGCATACTCCTGCATCAGCTTCGTCGTGTGGCCGTCGGGCACCTTCTCGGCGGCCGCATACCATTTCCTGTCCTGGCTCGGGCAGAAGTACGGCTGCGTGAACACTTCCTGGAAGCACAGGACCTGGACGCCCTGGCTCGCGGCATCCTCGATGAACGGGATATGCGCTTCGATCATCTGATCGCGAATCGCGAGAGGCTCCATCGAACCGTCGCCCTTGAGAGCCATCTGGATCAGACCGCACTTTACTTTGGCCATTGAAGAACCTCGCTGTCAGGTGGCGGCCCGGCGCGGCTTATAACCGTTAGTTCTTTTTCTTTTCAACGTGTTACCGGGCTGTATCGCGCTACAGCATACGCCTTTATAGCGCAAAAAACACCGTCAGCGGGGGATGGCAGACGTCCACGAGCCGTGCATCGGGTTCGGCAGGATATACCAGCCGTTGCCCCAGAGATGGCCGTGTTCCTCGACCATCGCCATCCGCCCTGCCGCGGTCGCCCTGTCCGTGCAGGGCGCATACGGTTTCGTCCGCACGCAGGGCAGGAAGTCGCCGAGATCGTCGCCGATCAGCATGATCACCCGGTGTGTTTGCGCGATGTAATTGCGGCGCGTCGACTTCTCGCGGTTCCAGCCGCGCTCGTCCGAGAGAAAGACATGGTTCGCATCCGTTTCGATGCCGATCTCCCTGATATCGTCGATGGTCGACTGTCGCTGCGGGCAGGGATCATCGATGCCCTCCCTGGGTTCGCAGGGGCGGTTGGTGACGAAGAACACGGTGACTCCCGCGGCGCGTGCCGCCTCGACGAACTCCTTTACGCCGTGTATCGGTGTCGCGTCGGTGCCGCGGGTCCACTCGTCCAGCTTCCAGTTTTCGAACGGGCGTTCGAATGTCAGCTGGAAGTCGATGTTGCTGACCACGGTCTCGTCGACGTCGAGGATGACGGCGACGGGCAGGTCGGCGGCATTGTCCTGGCCCGGGATCACGCTCCACGAGCTGTCGTCGATGAAACGTGGCAGGTCGAGAGTTGCCTTGGCGTAGACCTGCTCGGTGATGGCGCGGTATTCCGCAGAATGCTTGACCCACAACAGGCCACCATCGCGCGTCGGGTCCGGCGCGGGAGGCTCGGTAGCGCAGGCAGACAGGAGCAGGATTACAGAGAGCAACAGGTATCGGGTAGTCATGCGCGGATTGTACCAGCCCGTAGAATCCGTAATCGCAATAGCGGTTGCGGTTAGGCAGAATCGTCGAAAACGAAACACAAGGACCATCAATGATTCGCAATACCCTTCTTGTCGCTGCTTGCTTGGTTTTTGTCGTCGCATGCAGCGCGACTCCGCAACAGCCGCAGCAAGAGCCACCGCGGGTTTCCGGTATCACGTTCATACACCTGAACGACACCTACCGTGTCGGCGCCGTCGAGGACGGCACTGCCGGCGGATTCGGTCGCGTGGTGACGTTGATCCGCGAGCTACAGGCAGAGGGTCGCGATGTGCGTATCCTGCATGGCGGCGATTTCCTGTATCCGTCGCTCGAGAGCCAGCTCTGGAACGGCATGCAGATCGTCGATGCCTTCAACTTCATGGATGCCGTGGCACCGATGTATGTCGTCGCGGGCAATCACGAATTCGATCCGCGTACGCCGGATCATCTCATCGACGCTGTAAAGGCATCCGAATTCGACTGGGTCGGCGACAACTATCGCTTCGCGACCGGTGATGCAGAAACTGATCGCGCGCTGCACGAACAATTCGTATTCGAAGTCGACGGGCGCAAGGTGGGACTATTCGGCCTTTTGCTACATGCGAAAGACGGTGGTAACGAACGCGATTACGTGCCGACCGAACCCGGTTATTTCGAGCATGCAGAGGCCGCCGTCGAGGCGCTGGATGCGGCAGGCGCCGATCTCATCATCGGTGTGACGCACCTGCATATGTGGACGGACGTCGAGATTGCCGCGCTCCGCGCCAGGTACCCGCAGTTCATGTTCATCGTCGGCGGGCACGAGCATGAGCCGGAGTTCAGCGAGCTGCGCGAGGATCGTGCGGCCGTCATGACGGGCGCATCGAATGCGCGCAGGATCTGGCGCATCGACGTTACGTTCGATGAAAACGGCATGCCTGCGATGGAAGCGCAGATGATCGACGTCGATACGACAATACAGCCGGATGCCGAGTACGCGAAGATCGAAAACAAATGGCGCGGCAAATTGCTCGAGCGATTCCCGTTCCTGACGGCGAGGGTCGGCGAGGCGGCGGTACCGCTGGATGCACGTGAAGTAACTATCCGCAACCAGGAAAGCAACTGGGGAAACTTCGTCGTAGACCAGATGCGTGGCGCTTTCGGCAAGCCGGAAGCGGAGCTCGCTTTCATCAACAGTGGCACGCTGCGTATCGACGACTACATCATTGGCGACATCGCGTTCGAGGATATCGGCCGAACCTTCGGGTTTTCTTCCTACCTCCGCCATATGAGGATGACCGGGGAAGAATTCCGCACGCTGCTGGAGGCGGGTTACCGGGGCACGGGGCCGAGCAAGGGTTACTTCCCGCAGGTATCGGGTTTCCGCGTTTGCGTCGATCGTTCGCGGCCCGAGGGCGAGCGTATCGTGAGTCTGCAGTTACCGGGTAACGGAGACTGGCAGGAGATCGAGCTGGCGCGCGCGTATGGCGTTGTGGCGCCCGATTTTCTGTATCGCGGCGGTGACGGGTACACCTTCCCGAATGGTGTCGAGGCATCGCGACCCGGTTCCGAGCTCGTTTACCTGGTGCTCGATGCCATCATCAGTGCACAGGCAGAAGGGCGGGCGATCGGCGCGCCCGTCGATCCGGCGAACCCGCGCATCGTGATCCTCGAGTCGCCCGAAGAGACTTGCTGGCGCGAATAACGGTCGTGATCGGTTATGGGGTCGGACCGTCGTATGGGGTTATGGGGTCGGACCACCATAAGCACCTGATTAAGATACGATTGTCAGGGTTTTGTCGCTCTTTCTGGGCCTTAATCAATGCAATACATGCGAAGAATAGGGGCCTATTGTCAGCAAGATTCCAGGTGGTGCTGATATTGAATGATTTCGATGGTGAAAATGCCCGATTAAGCGAAGAATTTCGGCTAAAAGCGATCAAATAGTGTTCTCGGTCAATAGCTTGTATTGGTCCGACCCTGAAAGACGAAAGTAAATATTCAGGGGAAAGAAAAAGGCGGCCCGGAGGCCGCCTTTTCCTTGAGACCGGAAGTCTCTTACTGACCGAAACGATACCGGATGCCGAGCTGGAGTCGCCATACGGAATCGAGAACGTCACGGTTGGTTCCTTCGTTGAACCAGTCGCTGACGACGAACTGGTCTGTGTTGCTCGTGTCGCCGAGCACTTCGAGGACCCGGACACCTTCCTGGATGTCACCCGTGTTGGTGTACTCGTGAATGTTGTTCTTGTCCGAGAACAGGTTGAGAACGTTCTCGATATCGAGCCACAGCTCCACGGAATGGTCACCCCAGATCGGTAGCATCTGGCTGATGCGGATATCCAGGTCCGAGGTCCATGGACCGTCGAAACCGTTCTTCGGCGTCACCTGGCCAGCGTATGCCGACAGGCCGGATTGATCTAGGAACGCGAACAGTTCGGAGACTTCCTCGGCACTCAGCCCGGAGAAATCGAACGCCGGATCGGTAGGCCCGGTGGGCACGTACAGCAGCACGCGCTCTTCGTCATCCGAATCGCCGAAATACTGTTCGACCGTGTCGTCCTCATAGGTGTAGCTGAAGGGACGGCCGGAGCGGCGCTGGAAGAAGAACCCGACCGTTGTCGGGTGGTTGTCGAAGAAGTAGTGCTGGAACCGGGCACGGAGTACGAAGTTGTGCTCATTGGCCCACAGCGCCGGACCGAGCTGGATGTTGTTCAGCACGGATGTAGCGACCTCCTCGTAAGAGGATCCTGCCGTCGAGCTGTTGACCGGGTTTCCGACTTCGGCGTCGAGGTAGGCATAGCCGAAGTTGAAGTCGAGGGACGTTTTATCTCCGAACTCGAACGTCTTGGCGAGCTGCAGCGTCAGGGAACTCGTCGATCCTTCGACGCCGTTGGTCATCAGGACATCCTGGTTGCTGTTCGACGTGTCGTCACACGGGCCGCCGTTCGTGCCGGCATTGGAAAAGCCCTGGCGCAGACCGTTGAACGTGGCGTTGCAGCCGGGGAGGAGGGGATCGACCTCGAAGAACTGCGCCCGGCCGTCGGGAAGCGTCACGCCGTTCGGCGACAGCCTCAGGTCCAGCCAGTCCAGCGCGTTCTTGTGGTCCGTGTAGATGTAATCCAGGCGGATGTTCCAGTCAGAGAAGAAGCTGCTGTTGAAATCCGTGAAGTGGTTGAGGCCGATGCTGTAACGGTGGTTCTCCGGAAGCTCGAAGTTCGGGTCAACCGCCGCGACCGCGCCCGTGTTTGCCTGCGCGTCGGCAGCCGCAGCCTGCACCATGCAGTCCGGCAGGCCCGAGAATGAGCCGCCGTTGAAGGCATCCAGGTCGGCCGCGGTGCACGGCGAGTCGAAGATATTCGAGCCGCCGATTGCGCCACCGAAATTCTGGTAGGCGTTCGCGAAGTGCACGGTGGGGTCACCGCCGCCAAATACGCCAAAGCCAGCCGTCAGCTGCGTGGTGCCCCATGCGCTCGTCGGCAGCTCCCAGGTCAGGCCGATGCGTGGCTGAACCAGCTCCAGCCCGTCGAAGGTCTGGGTGTTCGAGAAGCCGTAGCGCTGTTGGAATACCGGGTTTGCGATCGGCGAGTCGTCGGAGCTATAGCGATCGTAACGAACACCGCCGACCAGCGTGATGGCATCGTTCAAACGCCACTCGTCCTGGATGTAGAAGCTGTCGATTGCGCGCTCGAAACTCGCGGCGGCATCAGTCGGGTCTCCGGTGAAGGATCCCGAGAAGAACCCGAACCCGATATCACCGGCCTGCAGGTCAGCGACGCTGTCGAACACTAGGGTGCCCGTCGCGTTCGGGATAAACAGGTTGAAGATGTCACGTACCTCGCGCTCGTAGCCGACCGTCAGGGTGTGATCCCCGAGTATGTAACTACCGGCGAGCTTGAATTGGTCGATCGTGTACTGCAGGTCGTTGGCCGAGCGGAAAAAGCCCGGGCCGCTGAGCAGAATCGGATCGCCGCCCCCGTCTTCGACGGAGATACGAACCTTCGGATCCGCATCCTGCGCCTCACCGCCGCCGACAGGACCCTGAATGTCTGTCACATCGAACGTCGAGTATCGGAACTCGGTCGAGAACCTGTCGGTCCAGTCCGAGAACAGGCGCAGAGAGATCGTATCCTGCTCGATGCCTTCGTACTCGAAGTTGTCGCTGAACGTGAAGCCATCGAAACCGAGGTCGTCGGGGTCGAGATTCAGCTCCTCGAGGTCCGTGTAGGTGAATTCGGCACGGTGCTGGTCGTTGATGTTCCAGTCGAGGCGCACGAACAAGCGCTCACTCGTTTGCGGGAGGGTGCGAACGATGTCGCCCGGGTCGCGGTCGTACTGGTTGATCAGGATGTCCCTGATCTGGTTGGCTTCATCGACGGTCAGGAAATCCTCGTTGGCGAAGCCGCCGCCGATCGGGCCGGTATTTTGCACCTTGCCCTCGTCGGTTTCTTCGTAAGCGACCGTGAAGAACAGTTTGTCCTTGATAATGGGGCCGCTGATATCGAAGCCGTAGTTCTTCTTGTCGAAGGGATCGGTGATGACCGTGTCACCTTCCAGCTTGTCGCCCGTCAGGCTGTCGTCGTTGAACAGGTAGAAAGCCGAGCCGGAGAATTCATTCGACCCCGGCTTGGTGACGACGTTGATTGCGCAGCCGGTGAACTGGCTGTACTGCACGTCGAGCGGTGCGAATTCGACCGCGGCAGAGGCGATCGTGTCGTAGGGAACGGGAAACGCGAACCGCGCCGACGTGCCGGTGCCCTCGTTCAGGCCGAAGCCGTCGCTCGCGATCGCGCCGTCGATCGTAACCGAGTTGGAGCGCGGGTGTCCTCCGAGGCAGTTGACCCCGTAGCCGGCGCCGTTGTCGGCGCGGCCGAGGCTTACGCGCGGGTCGATTCGGATGACGTCGCGAATCTGGCGCTGGATGCTCGGCATCGACTGGATATCATCGATGGCGAACGAGGTTCCCGGTCCGATGGCCAGTTCCATTCTCTGGACCATTGCCGCGGTGACGACGATCTCCTCGACTTCGGTCTGTTCCTGCAGCTGAACCGTGAAGTCCGCCGCCTCGGATAGCGACGTGTAGACGTCCGTGACCAGCGTGTCCTCGTACTGCGTCGTCTCGACCCGGATCGTGTAAGGGCCGCCGACGGGCAGGCCGCGAAACGCAAATGCGCCGGTGTCAGATGTGGTCGCTATGCGCTGTGCGCCTGTACGAGTGTCCGTAATCGTGACGCTGGCGCCTGGAGCCGGGCTGCCGTCAGGTGCCGTGACAATGCCACGGACGCGAGTGGTCGTTTCCTGTGCGAATCCTGCAACAGGGAGGGCGATGAGGACTAAAGCTATGGCCGCAAATTGCGCCATTTTTCGGCGCCAGTCGAGCGGCAAGCCGAGAATCGTTCGCTTGTTTTGCATTGTTATTCCCCAAGGGTTTGAATAAAGGGCGGAATAATAGGCCACGAACGTGACCGTTTTATTTCGCCATTTCGATAGCTGGATCTGGGCCGGGTTCCGTGCTTCCGGCTTCTCCCGCCGGTTCTTTGGCGGCTAATCTACCGCGGCAAAAAAGCTAATTCAATAAAGGGCTTATGCCGGTAAATTGAGCTGCCGGGATATTGTTTGGCGGGCCAGGGTGGCCGCCAGTCGAAACAAGATTACGATCCCGTTACAAGGGTTTGTTTCTACTTGGGTTCGATTGTGACCACTACGGGCCAGTGGTCGGAGACTCCACTGCCTCCCGGCATCTCGAAGCGCCAGGGCGTGCCGTCAGGGCGTTGCTGACCAGCCGCCGCGTTCGCAATCCGGACAGAATCTGCGCGCAATTTCCATGTTGCGTTTTCGCCACTATCGGCTGCGGGGGACCACAGGATCATGTCGAGGAACGACCAGTCGTCGCGCGGTGCGTAATACGACGTGCCCTTGCAGTCTTCGCAACCGACTTCGTGCGTGACTGTCCAGGACGGTCGCACGAAGCGCCCGAGCATGTCCTTTTCACGGTCCTCTACCGAGGTTGTATTGAAGTCGCCCGCGGCAAATGCATCCCGGTCCGGCGGCAGCTGTGCGTGGAGGGTATTCAGGGCGCGGTAGGCGGCTTCGCGCATCTCGGTCGGGTGAAACGGCGCCGGAAAGTGCACCGAGTAGCCCGTCAGCAGGGTGCCGTCGGGTCGCACGAACGTCGCTTCCAGGATGCCCCGGGTATCGTAAACGCGATCCTCGCCAACACCACTGAAATCGATGCGATGCAGCATCGGCGATTCGGCCAGCTCCAGCCGGGTCAGGAATGCGACGTCGATGCCGCGCCGGTCGTCGCCCTCGATCAGGATGCCCGGTTTGTAGCCGGCCGCGGCGAGGTACTCGGTGCGCAGGCGCTCGAGGATGCCGATGTTCTCGACCTCCTGCAGAGCGATGATGTCCGGGCCGCGCCCGTCATCGACCTGCAGGATTACGCTTGCGACAACGGCGAGCTTCTTCTCGATGATGTCATCGCTCCAGTCCCAGTCGAGGCATTGCTCCCGCCAGCGATCGACTTCGATTTCGGCGCACGCGGCTTTGTGTTCCCGTGTTTGCTTGTCCGCGAGCGCGAGATAAGTGCGGTCTTCCTTGCCTGGATCGTCGACATTGTCGAAAAGGTTTTCGACGTTGAACGTCATGATAGTGAGCGAAGCAGCGCCCGACGGCTTCGGCGCGGACGTATCCTCTTCGGTCGCAGTGTGATTACATGCGGCCAGTGCGGCCAGGCTGAGCGCGGCGAGCAGAAGCTTCAAGGACGGCGTTGTGACCTTCATTCCGGGAGCGCTCCTTCGATGTCGATGCGCAGCAGGGGTGCATGACGCCCCTCCAGTGTTACGTAGATTGACCTGCCATCCGCGCTGAAGGCGACGGACTCCGCGTTGCGGAAGTTGCCGAGGCCGAGGCCGTAAGCCTGTCCGGACAGCGACTCGTAGAGAGTGCGATCGGGATCGAGGTGATACAGGTAGACACCGCGATAGGTCAGTATCACGGCGAGGCGGCCGTCCGGCGACAGGTCCATGCCCGTGGGCTGCCAGTGCCATTCCTTGGTAAACACGGCATGTTCGCGGTCCTGCCGGGTCGGTGCGGGGAGACTCTCGATGGCGCCGAGGCGCTTGGCGACGATCGTATCGCTGGATGGCGGATAGAGCGGCACTTCGTAGAGCACGGGAGGCCAGGTGCGCTTGCTCAGCAGCACGGCGCGTTCACGGGTCGGATCCGCCGCCATCGCTTCCACATCCCGCGGCCCGTCCGGGTAGCGAAAGTCGATGCTCCAGGCCGGTTCGAGCTTGACCTTGCTGTCCTCGGCCAGGTCCGGTTCGAGCACGACGTGCAGCGATACCTTGTCGCGTTTACTGTCATTGTCTCCGGTGTCCGCGACCAGCAGATACGCCGTGCCGTCGACCTCGAACGAGGACAGGTCCTCCCAGTCGCGGTTCTTCACGTCATCTACCTTGATCCGCCCCCGGTGGAAGCCGGAGCCGTCGAAAGCGTACAGGCGGGCTTTCGATCCGCCGTCGTTCATGGACCACAGCAAGTCCTGGCTGCGCTGCGAGCGGGCCAGGCCGCTGGCTTCAACGAGATCGCCGGACTCGAGCTGGCCGGCGACGATGAGCCGCGAGCGCGACGTTGTGACTTCCTCGGGCTCGTCGGCAGGCGACGAACATGCGCACAGGCCGAGTGCTGCACAGACCAGCGGCAGGGCGACGCGGACGGGATACGGGTGTCGTTGGTAGTCGGTCAAGGTTCGCGGTATTGTTTCGGGTCGGACAACGCAAAGAATAATTCATGGCCACCAAACATATGAATGCCGCACCTGGCGACTTCGCCGATACGGTGCTGATGCCGGGTGACCCGTTGCGCGCACAGTACATTGCCGAGACCTATCTCGACAATCCTCGACGTGTTTCGGATGTCCGCAACATGTGGGGCTTCACCGGCGATTACCAGGGGAGCCGGATCTCCGTCATGGCTCACGGCATGGGGATTCCGTCCGCATCGATCTATTGCACCGAGCTGATCGTCGACTATGGCGTGAAGCGGGTTATCCGCGTCGGCAGCTGCGGCACGTCGCATCCCGACGTCAAGCTCCGCGACCTCATTATTGCGCAAGGCGCGTGCACGGATTCGTCCGTTAACCGCATGCGTTTCGGCGGCTACGATTACGCGGCGCTCGCGACCTTCGAACTCGTGCGCAAGGCGGTTGCTGTAGCCGAATCCCACAAGGTCCGGTACCACGTGGGTAACATCTTTTCCGCGGACCTTTTCTACACGCCGGATCCGGACATGTTCGAGACCATGGCGAAGTACAACGTCTATGGCATCGAGATGGAGGCTGCCGGTATCTACCCGATCGCGGCGGAACACGGCGCCGAAGCGCTCGCCATCTGCACCGTCAGCGACGACATCCCGTCGGGCAATGCGCTGTCGGTCGAAGACCGGGCGACCACCTTCGACGAGATGATCAGGGTGGCGCTCGAAACGGCGACCCAGGAGTCCGGATCATGAGCCTGGCCGCCGTCGAAACCCGCAGGAATCTGCCTGACCTGGACCGCGTGCCGCGGGTCGACGAGGTCGGCGTAAACGAGCGGGTCGCCCGCTTCCAGAGCCGCTCCATCAAGAAGGAATCCAAGGTCGCTGCATTGCGAATGGTGTTGTCGATGATGGACCTGACCACGCTCGAGGGACAGGACACGCCCGGCAAGGTGCGGCAGCTGTGCCAGAAGGCGATGCACCTGCACGACTCGCTGCC
>Ga0209536_100013183_pt1 | contig 11934 bp, 7 predicted proteins | sample DeeMarSeWOR28_12_FD_187461 | JGI IMG/M metagenome (GOLD analysis project Ga0209536, IMG submission 187461) | Marine sediment microbial communities from White Oak River estuary, North Carolina - WOR-2-8_12 (SPAdes) (version 2) | ecosystem: Environmental > Aquatic > Marine > Intertidal zone >...
TTCCATCTTCATGGCCTCGATCGCGAGCAGTGCGTCGCCGCGCTCGATCTGCTGGCCTTTCTTTACGCTGATGGTGACGACGCGCCCCGGCATCGGGGCGGCAACGTGCTTCGGATTGTCCGCGTCTGCTTTCGGGTGGGTCTTGACGAGTTGCTCCCGACTGCGATCGGGGATGCCGACCGTACGCGGCTGGCCATTGAGTTCGAAAAAGACGCGCCGGTGCCCCTTGTCATCGAAATCGCCGATGCCAAGCAAACGGATGATGAGACGTTTGCCGCGCTCGAGCTGGATCTCGATCTCCTCTTGCGGCTTGAGTCCGTAGAAGAAGACCGGCGTCGGCAACACGCTAACATCTCCGTAGCTGCGCTGCACTTTCGCAAACTCCTCGAATACCGCCGGATAGAGCAGGTAGGAGCAAAGCTCCTGGTCACTCAGGCGCCGCTCGATGCGCTTCTCGGCGCGCGCGCGTTCGGCTTTGAGGTCCGCAGGCGGCATCAGTGCGCCCGGACGTTCGGTCAACGGTTTCTCGTCCTTGAGGATCTTTTTCTGAAGCGCCTGCGGAAAACCGCCGTGGGGCTGGCCGAGATCGCCGCGAAACAACGACACCACGGACTCGGGAAACGCGATCTCCCTGTCGGGGTCGACGACATCTGCGGCGGTCAAGTCGCCCGTGACCATCGCGATGGCCATGTCGCCGACGACTTTGGACGTGGGTGTCACCTTGATAATGTCACCGAAGAGTTCATTGACCTCGGCGTAATGCTCGGCAACCTCGGGCCAGCGATGCGCCACACCGAGCGCGCGCGCCTGCTCGCGCAGATTCGTGTACTGCCCGCCCGGCATCGCATGGCGGTAGACGTCTGCCGTGCCGGAGCGAATATCGCTCTCGAATCCCTCATAGTATTCGCGCACGAGTTCCCAGTAGCGCGAAATCTCCCGGATCGCTTCACGATCGAGGCCAGGGTCGCGCGCATCGCCGCGCAGTGCATCGACGACTGAGCCCAGATTTGGCTGCGAGGTCAGGCCGCTGACCGATGCCATCGCGAGGTCGACCGCATCGACGCCCGCCCCCACGGCGGCGAGGACGGAGGCGGCACCGATGCCGCTCGTATCGTGCGTATGGAAGTGAATCGGCAGTCCGACTTCCTGTTTGAGCGCGGTCACGAGCTTCTCGGCCGCAGTGGGCCGGCACACGCCGGCCATGTCCTTAATGCCGATAATGTGCGCACCGGCCTTCTCGAGTTCGCGCGCCATTTTGATGTAATAGGCGAGATCGTATTTGTTCGGCGCCGGGGACAACAGATCGCCAGAGTAGCAAATCGCTGCCTCGCAGAGCTTGCCGGACTCGAGCACGGCGTCGAGCGCCACGCGCATGTTCTCCACCCAGTTCAGCGAATCGAACACCCGGAACAAGTCGACACCGGCTTTCCCGGCCTGTGCGACGAAGGCCTGCACGACGTTATCCGGGTAATTCTTGTAACCGACCGCGTTCGAGGAACGCAACAACATCTGCAGCAAAATATTTGGCGCGCGCGCCTTGATGATCTCGAGCCGCTCCCATGGATCTTCCTTGAGAAAGCGCATTGCGACGTCGAAAGTGGCTCCGCCCCAGCACTCCAGCGACAGAAGCTGCGGCAAGCGCTCGGCATAGGCAGGGGCGATCTTGACGATGTCGTCCGTGCGCATGCGCGTTGCCAGCAACGATTGATGCGCATCGCGCATGCTGGTGTCGGTGATCATCACCTCGGGTTTGGCCAGCAGCCATTTCGAGAAACCTTCAGCACCGAGCTCCTTGAGCTTGTGCACCGTGCCCGCGGGCACCTCGCCGCGGCGCTCCGGCAGGGGCACTGGCTCCCTTGCCTTGGGTTCGATGCGCCCGGCGACTTCGGCGTTGCCGTTGACAATCACATCACCGATGAAGCGCAGCAATCTCGTCGCGCGATCGCGCCGGCGCGGGAACTCGAACAGTTCCGGCGTCTCGTCGATGAATCGCGTCGTGTAATCGGCATGCAGAAACTTCGGATGCATGATGAGTTGTTCGAGAAAGAGCAGGTTCGTAGCCACCCCGCGGATGCGAAACTCCCGTAAAACCCTGTGCATGCGCATAACCGATTCTTCCGGCGTTGACGCCCAGGCCGTGACCTTTGTGAGCAGGGAGTCGTAATACGGCGTGATCAGGGCGCCGGAGTACGCGGTACCGCCATCGAGACGAACGCCGAACCCTGAAGCACTGCGGTAGATGCGAATGCGGCCGTAGTCCGGAATGAAGTTGTTCTCCGGGTCTTCTGTCGTGACCCGGCACTGCAGCGCGCTGCCGTCCAGACGAATGTTCTCCTGCGCCGGGACGCCGCTGCTGGCGTCGCCGATGCGCGCTCCTTGCGCGAGGCGAATCTGCGCCTTGACGATATCGATCCCCGTGACTTCCTCGGTGACGGTGTGTTCGACTTGAATCCGCGGATTGACCTCGATGAAATAAAACGCACCGGTGTCGCTATCCATCAGGAACTCCACCGTGCCGGCATTGCGGTAACGGGCGGCTTTGGCCAGGCGCAGGGCATGCCCGCAGAGCACGTCGCGTTGCTCAGCAGACAGATAAGGCGCCGGTGCGCGTTCGACGACTTTCTGATTGCGACGCTGCACCGTGCAGTCGCGCTCGAACAAGTGTACGAGATTGCCGTGCGCGTCGCCGAGGATCTGGACCTCGACGTGACGGGCGCGCTCGACGAGTTTCTCTAGATAGACCTCATCGTTGCCGAATGCGGCCTTGGCCTCCCGCCGTGCTGCCGCAACGCTTTCCTCGAGCTGGGAAGCTTCGCGAATCACGCGCATGCCGCGCCCGCCACCGCCCCAACTCGCCTTGAGCATGAGCGGGTAGCCGACTTGCCCGGCAAGCTTCGCTACGGCGGCGAGATCATCGGGTAGCGGCCCTGTCGCCGGCATGACCGGTACGCCCGCGCCCTCTGCCAGCGTCCTCGCGCTCACCTTGTTGCCGAGCGCGCGCATGACCGAGGCAGGCGGTCCGATGAATATGATGCCGGCTTTCGCGCATGCCTCGGCGAAGTCCGGATTCTCGGACAGGAAGCCATAACCCGGATGAATCGCATCGACGCCGGCTTCCCGGGCGATGCGCAGCACGGTCTCAATGTCGAGGTAGGCGGCGAGCGGGCGCCCCGGCGCGCCGAGCTTGTAGCTCTCATCGGCCTTGGAGCGGTGCAAGGCGAAGCGGTCTTCCTCTGCGTATATCGCCACCGTGCCGATACCGAGTTCTGCTGCCCCGCGCATCACGCGAATTGCGATTTCGCTGCGGTTGGCAACGAGCAGCTTCTTGATGGTCTTTTTCATTGGTTGGTGCGAAGAAGATCGAGAAACATGATGGATATGCTACATGAAGGCGTGCTGGCAAACAGACGCCTCACGGATATCCGCGCATTGTGCCCGAGTCCGCCGTCAAGCTTCTGCCCTCGCACAGGCGCGCGTGGCGCAACCCGGTCAGGTCCCGCGGGGTCAGCTTTGCGATACTGCGATTTCACTGATCAAGACTTGAGCAATCCGAGCTGCCACCCTCAATCGGCCTCGCCAGGCCCCGCAGGGCTCTGTTCCTTCAGCATTCTCGCGATCTCGTCCTCACCAGCCGGGCGTGGATCTTTTACACGCAGGCTCTCGGTCCACTCGCGGGAAAAGTCGCGCTGCAAAGAGCGGTTGATCGCATAGGTCACCACCATCGCGACGAGTGCACCGAGACTGGCGAGTGCCATGTCCTTGTGCGCGTCCCACACGTCACCCTGAGTTCCGAGGTAAGCCTGTCCGAGGTCACCACCGAAGAACTCGGCCGCGCCCCACTCGAACAGCTCAAACATCATTGACGATGACATGGTGACATCGAGGGGAAGAAAGTATCCCCAGAAGCCGCGCACCTCGGCGACACGGCAGAACACTTCACGCACGGGGTAGGCAATCAGCAGTCCGTAGCTGAAGTGAATGACGCGGTCGAAGTTGTTGCGCTCCCAGCCGACCAGACTGTTGAAGGTCCGGCCCGTGAGTGACTCGAACCACTGGTCATAGGGCACTTCGGCATAGGTGTAATGGGCGCCCACTTCGTGCAGGCAGAGGAAAATGAAAATCAGCGTGTAGGAGATGCGCGACAGGGTGAAATGCCGATAGCTGGCCGCAAGGACCACGACAAATACCAGAACCAGGGCATTCTCCAGCGCCCAGTCGCCCCTATTCGACGGCGCAACCGCAAGGCTTGCCCACACGACCGCGAAGATTCCGGCGAGGATGAGAAGGTAGCGTCGATGACCCATGCGTGCGTCATGGCCTTGTTGGTAGAAACGCTGATGATAGCGCTATTGCGTGCTGGCGATGTAATGGCAATCGCGGTCAGATTACGTTTTTGGTACGCCGTTTAGCCAGCGTGCAACAGGGTGAGAACCGTCGTCTGCCCCACACCCTCTCATGCGTCATTTTCAGTAAAGGGCTCTGCCCCCCTTTAAGGGGTAATCGTCAGAACCCCTGGCGCGCAAAGAAAGACCACAGCGGAGAATGACTCGCAGCAACTCTTGATATGGGTCAATTACGCCGCGGATTCCTACGACTACTCGCGCGCCTGGTATTTAAAAAACCAATCAGTGCCCCCAGAATAAAATTTATGCATCGACGGTATTGAGTATTGCCTTTACCGATGCACCTGTCATTTTTTGGGAGAACACAATGAAACTTGCCAAAAGCGCCGTCGTTACGAGCGTATTACTCCTCTTCAGCTCGTCGTTCGCCTTGGCGGACAACTGCACCGGGACGGACTTGCACGTCACGCGGACCTTTGAGACAACCGACTTGGGCCAGGGCCACACCATTTCCGTCTGGAAGGCTTACAGTCAGACCGTTAGCGCTGACTCGAACATTGGCGGCATGACCGGGGAATGCTCTGGGGCGGTCCTTGCCACGCCAGACGGAAAAACACAGTCTATGGGTTACTGTGTTCGTCGCGACAAGGACGGCGATACTTACAGCGCATCATGGCATCGAGCGTCCGGGGCGGATACCGGCACTTGGAAACGCATTGCCGGGACTGGCAAATTTGAGGGGACGCAAGCGTCCGGCTGGTGGAAACGCGCGTGGGGAGACGGGGCGATGTCTGCTAACCGGTGGGGCGGAACCTGTCAGTAGGATAGTTGGTATCTGCCAAGCAAGACAGATGACGCATTAAAGGGGTCAGGCCCCTTTAATGCGGCTGCCCCGCCCCGTGCGGACCGCTCAATGATGCCTGACTCGAACAAACAGCAGCACCGGTATCGTCGCGAAACACACCGCCGCGTACATGATGAAGGCGTTTGCGTATCCGATCATCTGCGCCTGGCGATCCACTTCGGCGCTGAGCTTGGCGAGCCCGTGCAGCGAGCCAATGTCCCAGTGCCCGACGACCGACGGGAAGCGTAGCGCCTCGTTGTAAGGACTCACGTTCTGGGCGAGCTCGAAGTGGCTGATCTGCGCGCTGCGCACGACGACCATGAAGCTGACGGCGATGAACAGGCTGGTGCCGAAGTTTCGCAGCAAGTGGAATAGCGCCGAGCCGTCCGCCATGAACCGTGTCGGCAGCGAGGTAAACGCGACGCTGGTGAGCGGCACCCACATGAGTCCGGTGCCGATGCCCTGCAGGACACCCACCCAGCCGACTGCTTCGGCCGAGACGTTGAAATCGAAGGTCGCCATGATCGCACCGCTTGTTCCGGTCAGGAGCATTCCGACCGTCAGCCCGACTCGCGGATCGAGGCTGCCCATCCTGCCGGCGAGATAGAAACCGATCACCATGCCGACGCCGCGCATGGCGAGCAGCAGGCCAATGAGGGAGTCAGGATAGCCCTTCAGGTTCTGCAACATCGGTGGCAGCAGCGTGATCGGCGTGAAGTTGAGCATTCCGTAGACGAACACCAGCAGCAGGCCGATGGTGAAGTTGCGGTCCCTGAAGAGCTGCGGGTTGAGGAACGGCCCGTCGCTCGTCACGGTGTGCACGACCAGCACGTAGAGGCCCAGTACGGCCCCGCAGGCGTAGAGGATGATCTCGCCGGATTCGAACCAGTCCAGGCGCTCGCCACGATCGACCATGAGCTGCACGCAGACGATGGCGAGCGAGAGCGCGAGAAAGCCCGTCCAGTCGAGCTTGAGTTTCCCGCCCTTGCCGCTCTGACGGATGAACAACATCACCATGGCGAGCGCGGCGATGCACAGCGGCACGATGAGCAGGAAGATCCAGCGCCAGTTATACGTCTCGGCGAGGTAGCCGCCGAGCGCAGGTCCGACAGCCGGCCCGACGACCACCGCCATGCCGAAGATGCCCTGCGCCATCGCCCGGTCCTTGCCGGTGAAAGTGATCAGCAGGATCGCTTGTGAGAGCGGCACGATGGGCGCGCCGAAGATGCCCTGCCCCACCCGGTAGGCCAGCAGCGGCTCGAGCGTGGCGGCAGTGGCGCACAACAGCGAGGTGACTGCGAAGCCGATGACGCAGGAAATGAGTACCGTGCGTTGGCCCATGCGCGCCACCAGCCAGCCGGTCATTGGCGTTACCACCGCAGTGGCCACGACGTTCAGGGTCACCACCCAGGCGATCTGATCCGGCGTCGCCGAGAGTGCGCCCTGCAGCTGCGGCAGCGCTACATTGACGATGGTCACCGTCATGGCGTAGAGCATGGTGCACAGTGCCACCGTCACCAGGATCAGGTAACGCCGCGTCTGGGAGAGCTCCTCGGGGATGGTGGCCGCTTCAGATGTCACGATTCGGGAAAGGCTTCGCCGGAATTCAGCAAGGACGAACCATATCAAAAGAAACAAGGCCGTCGGCGCGGTGGGATGCTGCAAGACTGCGATTACTCTCTGCGGCAGGACAAAACGCCCCCTTGCGGGGTGTTCTTGTTTGGCGGTGTGAGTATGTCGAACGTAAGGGCTCTGACCCCTTTAACAGGCGGGGCAGAGAACTTTTTGTATCGATATCTTTCGGAGGTCCGACCCCGACCGGGCCCAAGTAAGGAGTACTATCGGCATCGACCCGTTAAGCCGATCAACCTCAGTTTCCGGACCTGGTTTGCCCGAATAAGCCGCATGAGCGGAGCATCGGGGTCAGGTCTTGCGTTGCTGCATCTGACGGGATGCCCGTCAGCCGTCAATAAGGGTCGTTGCTATATTGCAAAACCTTACCCCGTCACTGTCACTTGCCCGTGTTGGCAGCAGATCTTTCTTATCGCGCCGCAATGAGTATTGCATGGCGCGGGCAGCTAGTTTTTCAGGTACGGGCTGGCGTGCGCCAAGCGCACGGTCACTGTCGCGACCGCTCCGCCCTCGGCAAGCTTGAAGGCTTTGTAGCCCTTGCCGGACTTTGTCGGGACGCCGTCGACACCGCTGCTTCCGGCGCCCACTTCGGCGCTGGTGCTGCCGGCCGCAACTTCGGCACCGGCCTCGTAGTGCCACGCGCCTTTGGCTGCTCGCTCCATAACCTTCGCATCGCTGAACACAATGATCACCTTGTACTTCTGCGCGCCATAGCCGCCACCGACCTCGAAGCGCGACACCCTGATGTACGAACGGGTATTGGTTTGCTTGTCGAAGACGACACCGTAGCCTGCGCCGGTACCGAACCAGGGGATTTTGGTTACCGTCATGTTGATCACCACGTGACCAACCGATTCGTCGAAAGCCTCTTGCACTTCAGGCTTGCTTTCGAGCAGGGTGGCGACGGCTTTCTCACCCATCTCATCCAGTTCCGCCGCCGTTGGTCCGCTTTCCTCCGGCGCCATTGTGGCGCAGCCGGTCGCTGCCACAAGGACATAGGCAATGACGGCCGTTCGAATGGCCAGTCTCAGAAATGGCTTCACGTGTTCTCCATTTTGCATGTAGGCAAATACACTCGTCGTCCAAACCAAGTTGGTGCGTTGTTTCCAGCAGCCCCGCGACTTGGACACCGTCAGTAGTGTGCTTTTGGCAACGCCCGAAATATCGTAAGCTTACCCGTCAAGCGAACAGTTCAAAAGTAGAGTTTTTAGCCTGTTGACCTCCTTCTTGGGAGCGGCGGCGTCGATAAAACAAGACCCCGCCGAAGCGGGGTCCTGCAGGAGGGAGTCTGACACGTACGAACTAACAATGTGCATGAGGGGTGCCCGCAGCATCGCAGCATCGGGGTCAGGTCTTGCATTGTTGCATTTCACCAGACACCCGTATGCCGTCAATGAGGGTTGTTGCCAATATTACAAGACCTGATCCCGGTGTCCGATCACTCCCTGCGGCAGGACGAAACGCCCTTGAACACAGAGAAGGGGCTGGACCCCTCTAACTGCTAACTGCCCAACGGCCCAGCCGCTTCACACTTTCACACTCTTCCATCGCCCCCTGCTGAACAGCCATAGCGCGAACACGCCGACCGCGGTCTCGGAGACGAACACGCTCCAGAAAACACCGGAATGCGCCCAGCCCAGCGGCAGCGCCAGCGCCCACGCCAGCGGAATCTGGATCAGCCAGAAGAACACGAGGTTGATCCACGTCGGCGTCAGCGTGTCGCCGGCGCCGTTGAAAGCCTGTACCGACACCATCCACCAGCCATAGACGAAGTAGGAATACGACAGGATCGAGAGCCACTCGCCGCCGATGGCAATGACTTCGGCATCGGCTGTGAACAGCCCGATGAGCGCGTCGTGCCAGATGAAGAAAACCACCGAGACGGTGACCGTAAACGCCATGTTCATCCAGCCGATGCGCCACACGGCCGCTTCGGCGCGCGCGGGTTCGCCCGCGCCAAGATTCTGCCCGACCAGTGTCGCGGCGGCATTCGACATGCCCCAGGCCGGCATCAGGGTGAACATCATGATGCGCATCGCGATAGTCGCTCCGGCCACCGCTTCGGTCGAGACGCCGGCGAGAATCCGCATCAGGAACAGCCAGGCAGTCATCGCAACCATCATCTGACCGATGCCGCCAAGCGAGGTGCGCACGATCTGCCCCATCGTCGCCCCATGCCAGCGCAGGCTCGCCAGGCCCAGGCGCAGGTGCTTACAGCCGCGTACCAGAATCCACAACTGCATCAGCACACCGGTGCCACGGCCGAGGTTGGTGGCGATCGCCGCGCCTTCGAGGCCCAGCGCCGGAATCGGCCCGAGACCGAAGATCAGAATCGGGTCGAGCACGATGTTGAGCGCATTCGCCACCCACAGCACGCGCATCGCCGCCGCCGCGTCGCCCGCACCGCGGAAGATCGCATTGATCACGAACAAAAGCAGAATGACGACGTTGCCAGCCAGCATCCATTGCGTGTAGCGGTAGCCGTTTTCAATCACCCAGGCGTCCGCGCCCATGAGCCGCAACACGTCTTGCGCCCAGACAATCCCAACCACCGCGACCGGCAGCGAGACAAGCACCGCCACGATGATCGCTTGCACGGCCGAGAGCGCCGCTTCGTCGCCGCGCCTCTCGCCGACGCGCCGCGCGACGATGGCAGTCACCGCCATCGACAGCCCGATGGCGAGCGAATAGAGCAACAAGAGATAGGATTCGGTGATGCCGACTGTGGCCACCGCCGAAGCGCCGAGCTTGGCAACAAAGAAAACGTCGACCACCGCGAAGGTGGACTCGAGCACCAACTCCAGCATCATCGGTACCGCAAGCAGAAACACCGCGCGCTTGAGCGGTATGCGTGTGTAGTCGGCGCTCGTGCCGCGCAGCGCAGCTCGCAAGTCCGCCCACAGCGAAGGCGCGCCGGCGTCGGTAAGCTCAGGCCCGTTCAAATGAGAACTTTCAAAGACACGAGATTCTACGTGTTAAACGGCTCTGAGCTGTCGCCTGTTACTCCAAAAACGTGGTCTGTCCGCTATTCATAACATTGCGGTTCGATTTTAATAAGGAAGGACCTGGCGCCGTGCTTCACTGCGGACCCGCCACGCTTCGCGTGCGAAACTGGGGAAAGGTAAACGCGACGGCGGCTACAAAATGTCCTTGAAGACTTCGTTCGAGTAACCGCTCTCGCTGCCGGCATCGTCAATGGCAGTCACCGCAAAATAGTAGCGAGTCCCGCTCGTCAGTCCAGACAGGGTGAAACTGCTGCTGTTTCCGATGGTGATGCCTTGACCAAACGGCTGGATGTATTTTCCCGAGGAAAGCCCGTAGTAGATACGGTAACCGCTCAACCTGGGATCGGCGACCGCGTCCCACTCGAGTATGGCTCTACCTTTGACATCGACTGCCGACACAGGGCCAGATAATGCCCCATCGGGGGCAGGCTCCGTTCCACCACCACAAGCCCCCATCATCAGGGAAATCATGATCAGCGCCACGATGCTGCGCAGCGAGGAACGGTTCGTTGTTGCCTCGCGCAGAGGAAAAACCAAAAACAGACAGCGTTTCAAATGTAGCCTCCAACCTTCTTACGGCCGATCGGAACGCCATTTAATGCGACGCGATCCCTCCCAAGCCTTTCCGTCAAAATGCAAAGGACGTTCGCTCTTTCTGTAGTTACCGGCTTCGAGCGAACGACGATGACAGCGTCCTGAATACAGGCGCGCGTGTCTACAGCAGCCTGCGATTCGCAAAAACGGGATTGCAACGATTCAATGAGCAGACGAGACCATGCTTCATTCCCTCTCGCGACCACAAGCCTCTCAACCCAACATCTTGGGGTTGATGCCTACAAAACGCACAAAGTGTAGTAGTCCGCGACCGGGTTTTCCAGCGCAAGAATGTCGTCTTTCAGCGACACGCGCGCCCCGCAAATTGGGGAATATCGAGCAGGGATCACCGACAAATCCGCATTGAGTCGATAAAGCCTGTGCGGTCTACCGGCCGCCGGTTCGCCGCCTCATGGAACGCCCAAGCGCTTTGGGAATCGTTGTTACGAATGGAAGTGCAAGAAGGAGTCAGATACCGTCTTGCAAGTCAAGCCGTGGTGCGGCGAGATTCATATCAAACGGCATGCAGTGCACCGGCGAGGACGCCTGCCGCTAGTGACCGGCGTAAAGAGCTCTGCCCCCTTTGATGGACCCCATGTTCAGCTCATATCCTCATTTATTGCGCAAATCTTTGAGTCATATCAATGAAGATTTGCCTACATCGATAGAGGATTTGACTGTCGCCTTGCATTCTTGTGGTAACGATCAGGATGCCTACAGCGTGAAGAGCCCGGCCGGGACTGCCAACGACGAAGGTTCCTTTACCATCCACTTCGGTGGTCAGCCCGAAAGTGCCAACCATTTGCCGATTGCGGAGGGCTGGAACTACATCGTGCGCTTATGCCAGCCGCGAAAGGCGATTCTCGATGGAGCCTGGAAGTTTCCCGAGGTGGAACCGGTGAAATCAGATTAGGAGAATCTATCTATCGTGTAGACACGAAAAAACGCCTCTCTCTCCTGCTGATCGAGACCCTCACGGCAAGGTCCTGGTCGATGCTTTCGCACGTAACAAAGGAAATAGAACATCATGAAAAAGAAAATCAGATATTTTCCAGGCGCACTCCTCTGCGTTGCGCTGCTCGGTGGATGCAATACGGGAAAGGACGACGTTAGCTCCGTGCTCAGCGACGCCGAGATCGAGAACCTCGTCAGGCACTCCTACCAATACGTTGCCATGTACAACGTAAACAACAAGTTCGCCCTCAAACAAGGCGGCTGGAATACGGTCGACGCCGACACCCGGCTCAAGGACCACACCATGCGCGAGATCGCGCGGCCCAACAACGACACTCTTTACGTCTCCGCGCTGCTCGACCTGCGCAACGATCCGGTGATCCTCGAGATGCCGGCCTTCGACTCGGACTACGTCTCGCTGATGGTCACCGGCTACGATCATTACGTCAACATCCCCATGGCGACCCGGCTCGGGGACTTCAAGAAACCGGAGAAGATCCTCTTCTACACCGAACGCACCAAGGGCTACGACGGCAAGCCGGTCGAGGGGGGCGACCGGGTC
>Ga0209536_100013184_pt1 | contig 11933 bp, 13 predicted proteins | sample DeeMarSeWOR28_12_FD_187461 | JGI IMG/M metagenome (GOLD analysis project Ga0209536, IMG submission 187461) | Marine sediment microbial communities from White Oak River estuary, North Carolina - WOR-2-8_12 (SPAdes) (version 2) | ecosystem: Environmental > Aquatic > Marine > Intertidal zone >...
ATTCAAGACAAAATAGAATTATTATAGTAAAAAGTGTGTTAATTTCCCTGATAATTACTTTTTGGTTATATTTTATTACTTCGATCTTTGATAATCTACTTGCAATTGATTTTCGGATTTTTTTACCATTATTTAATGATTTAACTGTTCATCGATTCATAATGATCCCATTATACTTAATAATGCTTATTCCTTTTTTCTTAGCAGAAGGACTATGGTTGATAGGTTTATTAAAGAGACATAAAACAGATCCATCAAATTTGAAAGATATTTTGAGTAAGATTGGGATAAAAATAGCACCTTTTGCAATAATTTTGAGTATACAATTACTCATAAGCGTTTTCTTGGGTGAACCTTTTATTAAAGGTATATTTGGATTTTATCTCCTTTTTCTCTGGATGTTCATCCCAATTTTTGTAATTACGACCCTTATTTTCATTTTTACTTACCAAAAAACCCAAAGAATTTATATAGGAGCGATATTAAATGCCTTGGTTTTTTCTTGGGTTTTAGCTTCAATCTTGACATACTATTAAAAGGGGAAATATGTTAATAAAAAATTAAACTTTTTTTTAAGAGAGGAGATAAAAAGCATGACCTCATTTAGAAATGAAGGAAATGTTAATGTAGATACTACTCTAATCGATTTTAAGTATGAAGGAGTGGCAGGAGTTGGTGGAGTCTATTTGCTTGAAGCAGGCAAATCCTGTCTAATAGATAGTGGTAGTACAGATGGAGCTTCTCATATTCTAAAAACTTTAAAAAAATTGAAGAAGTTTCCCCCCGATTATATCATTCTCACGCATTCTCATTGGGATCACAGTCAAGGGATCTCAGTTCTTCGGAAGAATTTAAAGTCAAATGAAAGATCATTTGAGGTTTTTGCATCAGAAAAAGCTATTCCTTTGCTTGAAGATCAGTCTTACAACACTGTGTTTAAATCAATCAAATTTGATAACATTACTAACGTTTCTCCTCTTGCAGAAGGAGACTTAATCGATTTAGAAGGTATTACACTTAGAATTATTGAGGTTCCTGGACATAATACCGATCATATTGCCATCCTGGATGAAAAAAATAAGAACCTTTTTGTAGGTGACTCAATTGGCATTAAAATCGCTGATGATGCCTTTCTCTCACCTATAATGCCTCCAAACTGGAATGAGGCTGACTATATGAATACATTAACTAAATTACAGCAAATTGATTATGATAGTGTCAGTCTTGCCCATTATGGATACATCTATGGGGAAGAAGCAAAAAATATTCTTGAAGAATCGAAAAAAATCTTTATGACTGAAAAAAAAGTCTTTGAAACTGCAAAAAATGTTGGAAAATTAGAGGATCTTGATTATCTGGCTAAGCTGTTTTTAAAAGAGATGAAATCTACCATTCCAAACTTAAAACTCGAGAAAGTCTTGATGCGTTCTATGTTGGGGATGATTAATTTTGGCAGAACGCTTTTACGAAAAGAACCAATAGCAGTGGGCCAAATTCTGCTCAAACAGATCCTAGAAATGAAAGTCAAAGGATATAAAATTGCAGAAGGGCTTAAATAAAGAAATAACCTACAGTCTAGGGGAGAGTCTTATGCAGCTGTAAAAAATTTCCGACGTAGGTCACGTAAATCAGGAAGCTCTTTTGCGAGATTGAGATCAAGAAGAAGACGTAGAGCCTGTTGCACCGTTCTTCTACTATAATTAGTCAATTCTCGGATCTCTTCAATCAACATCGGCTCATTAGCAACTAAAATTTGGTAAATTTCCTGTGTTGAAGGAGCCATTACAGCTATAATCTCTGTATCTATCTCTGGAATTGCCATTTAAATCATCCATCTATTTTATATCTAAAAAAATAGGAGGATCATATGTACATGAAGCTAATGTTGTAGCTTAGAAAACTAAAAAGTGTTCCAGAGCACACCTAGATGTAATAAACCTTATTGTAGATATTAATAATAGCTCATATTCTGAGATACAGAATAGAAATTCCTTCGGGTATCTCTAATGTCTTTTATTTGAATAATAAGTTCTAATTCACGCAACTGAGCTAAAGCATATCGTACAGCACGTGGGGAATAAAAAGTAATCTGTTCAATGTCTTTGACACCAAGGGGTCCTCTATTTCGAATTGCCACGAAAACTTTTTTCGCAGAAGGAGTTAGATCTTTTAAAATTTCCTCTGCATAATTAAGATCATGATCTGCTTCAAATTTTTGAATTGTAGCCATATAATAAGCCTCTTAATCTAATAAAGTACTTAATACATTCCGAATCGGTTCAGAATTTACTTGATTGATGTTGTATATACTACTAGTTTATATATATTATAGTATATGCAATTGAGTATATAAAAGCGTTGCATGTAATATTATACCTTTTAAGGTGTGTACCATAAAGGTAATAGAAGAATCTATTTTGTCTAATTGTTGCCTGTACTATCAAATTTTTAAAGAATTATCCATAAATGCTTTAACATACAAATTCTGATGTTATAGAGAAGGACTACATTTGGAAGAGCCGGAAGTTGAATCATTTAGGAGAGATATTATCGATATCCTAAAGGATGATACGAGATTACAAATCTTCCTGAGTTTGATAGCTAATACTGAAAATAAAGAAAATAGAACCTTAAAAAGTCTTAGTGACCAATTGAATAAAGGGAAAACTACAATTCATCATCATATACGGAAAATGGAGCAAGTTCATCTAGTCCTGTGGGAGGAAAATGTCGAAGAGGCCCGTCAAATAAAAACTCGGTATTATGAACTGAATTTGAAGTTGTTAAAAGCGCTTTTTGAGCCATTAAATGAATAATATTAATAGTTGATTTATCTTATTTACGAGATCATGAACTTCCCATTCTAACCGCTATCTAGCCACTGCTAAATATCTATCTAAAATCCACCAGACTATGAAAAATATCCCAAAAATAAACAAATCTATTATCCAGAAAAGGGGGATCGGAAAATCTATACTTAAAAGATCCCATAAAGGAGTCCAGAGGGGGTCACCGAGATTCCACGTGCCTTGAATAACCATTTTTGTCAACCAATGTCCAATATCCTGAAAAAATTGGATTAGAAATGCACCTCCAATTGTTAACAACCAATCAGTTTTTTCTCGTGTGAGGAATGGCACAATGGATAGCATCAAAAAGATAAACAATGTATAGACTAACCAATAAAACGGAAAATTATGTAGTTCATAATCTAAATAATAAGCAAATGCTTGGGCTTCTATTGCTCCTAGCAATAAGGCGATCAAAATCGCCCAAATGATAATTATGGCTTTATCGAATTGGTCTAAGTCGATACGCCGATTTTTCAATTTTTTTTCACCACATTAAACTAAGGAATTCATTGCTTAAAACTTTGCCTTCAAAGATCCTGAATTACTGATAAGATAAACCGACGAATGAGGAATTATTTGGAAACAAGTGGATTTCATCTTTGAATCCAAGCTATATTTTTTCACCAATCTATAATCATTAAAATGATAGTCTTATTTATTCTTTAAGACATGTGAGAAGACAGATGAGACCTTGGACTATTTCTGAAATTGAAAATTCCTTTCTGATGCTCTTTACTCCCGCCATACTTGTTGCAGGAATCTATTTTTTATTTAATCTCCTTGCTTGGCCTTTAGGCTACCTACGTAATAAATTAATGAATTATTTTATGCGCGATGACGAATTTTTTAGATTTATTCTGCATTCAGTAGATTATATTATGGTTTTTTCAATTCTCGTTGTTGTTTTTTTCTTTATTTTCGTCCCGAAACTAAAAATTAAGAATGTGGAATCCCTTAAACATCCATTTTCCTACCGATGGGGATTTATTTTACTGAGTTGCATAATTTTCATTGGAATAGGTATTTATTATTCAATATATTTCATTGCGAAGTGCCTGAATCAGAATGTTCTGTCAAGGTTTTTATATGAGATCCAGTTCAATCGATTCTTTGATCCACTTTTCTTTGTGATATTTTTTCTTTATAGTCTAGTATTCACTCCTCTGTTTACTGAATTTACGTTTCGGCGTACCATCATCCCTCTATGTGAAGATCGAGGCCTTTCCCCTCTCCATTCGGTTATTTTAGCTGCTTTTGGAACTGCTATGATTGATATTCCGACTTATATATTATTAGCATTAGCAGAGACTAACTTACTTCAACTTCTTCTTCAATTTGGCCGAGATATTTTGATTGCCTTTGTTGTAGGAAATTTATATATCCTTACTAGGAAAATTATCTTCCCCATTATCTTTCAAAGTGTCATTAATCTTTACATGATTTTTGGGCAATTTGGCTATTATTATAACAACTCATCCTTTCAAATTATTTTTGATTTCATAGGTATTCTTTCAATTCTTGGTATTTTCTTTCTCATCCTACTGTTCTTAAGTTATAAAGTGAGAACTCATTTTCCAATAAATGAATGGTTAAAAATACTTAAAAAACCTTCTTCTCAATATATTATAAAGGGAGTTATAGGCTTTTTTGGAATATCATTGTTCCTATTATTAATTCAGACTGGTGTAGTATATATAGGTCGCCATTTGACTCGTACATGGTATACATATCCAGAGTATTGGACACGCTACTTTCCTGATTATTTTAATTATATCATAATATTTTATATTATCAGTTTTGTGGTTATTTTCCTCTTCAGTGTTTCAACTGAATATGCACAAGATTCCTAACTTAAATAATTAAGAGAATAACTATATATTCTCTATTATTAATAAATTACGTTATAAAGGTCAGGATGACAAAAAAACGATTTATTTTTTTCATAATTTAGTCAAATTTTCTTGGAATTGCTCTAATTTTTTTTCAAATGAGATATTACTATATTACAAGTACTGGAATATAAAATTATATATAAATAAAGAATTTATTAAATACAAGAAGATGGTTACAATAAAAACAATCATCGTCTATTGCTGGAGATTTAATTATGCCTTACTGTCCAAATTGTGGTCATGATGTTGGAAATGCTGTGTTCTGCCCAAACTGCGGAGCAAAACAAGGTGAACGAGTCAGTTCACAAGATCCATCGTATTCTCCTTCGCCTCCAGGTTATCAACCTGTACGTCGTGGGAGTGGAGTGGAGTATAATGAAATGATTTGTCTAGTTCTTTGTTGCTGTGTTACGCCTATTGCGGCAATTATTTATTATTTATTAACAGAGCACCCAGAGAAGTATCCTCAAAACCAATATTAGATTTTTTAATGAATCTAAATTTTACTCCTTTTTTTTATAGTTCAATGGATAAACCATCCAATTTCTCTAATAACCTATAAAAAGCTTCATGCAACTTCTATTAATGGAGTTTGTATCTATTGTAACACTGCTCTAGCTTTTTTGATATCATTAACACCAAGGATTATCCTGTTATTTTCTGCAAGGTAAATGATATCGATATTAATGTTCTCCTGAGCTAGTTTACGAAAGAGTTTTCCCCCCGATCCAGGTTGACTGACAATTTCTTTTATTTCTAAAACAATTACTTCTCTTTGCTCCTTTATTTTAAAACCCGCTCGTTCTAGAACGTTATATGCTTTTCCGGATTCTTCAACCAAAATGTGAATTAAATCCTCTCCATCGCATATAGCTCCACAAAGCCCTTCGATATTAATATTTTCTTTACCTAGAGTTTCTCCTAGATCAGCTAAAGCACCAGGTTTGTTTTCCAGTATGATAGCAATATCCTTCATCAGAATTATCCTCACGATCGATTTCTCTAGATAGTCACGAAGTACGATTTATAGTTTTTCTAGCTCAGAACTGCTAGTCCATCATTATTCAGGGAGGATAAATTTCAAATAATAGATCTATTTATTATTAGATAATAATACGATGGGATTAGGATGATAGAAAAACGTAAGGATAATGTATCTGAATTTATTAAATCATTTTCAAAAGAAGAATTAATAAAAGATTTAGAGGTATTAAAAAAGCGGAAACAAGCTTTACTAGGTGGATTTGATGAGGATATAAAAAATCATAAAGATGAAAAATATAAAAAAATTCTGGTAGAGAAAAAATTACGCATGATAGACGAATTGGATCATTATATTGTAACAATGGAAAAATGAATAGAGACGTTAAAAAATGATACAGAAGATTAGGAGGGATTTTATTTCTGTTGATTGGTTTTACTACAAGTATCCCAAAGGGCCACTTGGATTCATTTTATTCATTATAGGAGCAATTCTTTATAGTATTCCTTATATTCCCAAAATAATCGATGTATTGGACAGATTGTTATTATCATCCATCCAAACATCCTGATGTTTGATCACATAACCAACTATTAGTTCCAAAAAAAGAATTGAGAATAGTCAATAACAACTAATTTAGATAGAAATCTCCCATAAGAGTTCAAGTTACTACTGGTTGTGCTACCAATAAAATCTCTATTAGTGTTATTTTCATACCATCACAAAAACACTGAGAAAGTTGCTAAGGTCTTCGCAAAAGTTCTTGATGCGCAGATAAAAACGCCAAAACAGATAAATCCTGATGAGCTTCAAAATTATGATCTAATAGGCTTCGGTTCAGGAATATATAGGGATACACACCATAAATCTCTACTTGACCTTGCTGATAAAATACCTCAAGTCACAAACAGGAAAGCATTCATATTCTCTACTAGTGCTATGATGGGAGAAGATAAAGTCGCTAAAGATCACTCAATACTTAGAAAAAAATTACAATTTAAAGGTTACACGATCTTAGGTGAATTTACCAGTAAAGGTTTTAACACAAACAGTTTCCTGAAATATTTTGGGGGAATGAATAGGGGCAGACCTAATACTGAAGACCTTAAACATGCGAGAGAGTTTGCTCAGCGCCTGAAGCAGAGTCTATAAAGGAAAATGTGAAAAAATAAGAACCGTTAGCCTAATTTAGAGTAAATATAAATAATAAACTGATTATAAATTAAACCATTATATTATATAAAGCTAAAGATTAATTTGACGGAAATATCGAGATTAGAGATGTTATCAAAACCAAAAAACTGGTACAGATCAATAAGATCGAATAGTTTTTCGTCTTCACCCATTCCTCGCATTGGATTATCAACAGGTTTTACATGAATAAACCTTACATTCTAGTAATATTTTATTCCCCTAATACTTTATACCAAATTTTTTCATTATTAGCATAGAATTTTTATTGAGGACTGTTATTTAATTTTATTGCCTTTTTGTTGTGATTAAATGATAATAAAAACAATTATTTTTGATTTAGATGGTACTTTGTATGATTATGAGCGATGTCATGTTCTAGGATTACAACAGGCATATAAACAATGGCAAAATATGAATCATACTGATTCTTTCGAAGAATTCCAACAGCTATATCGAAAAAGTAGAGAATGGGTTAAACGCTTCCTATTTGATACTCCATCTTCACATTCTCGTGCATTATATTTTCAAAAATTAATGGAAAAGGTGGAAGGATTTCCAAATACCTACAAGATTATCCAGCTATATGATGCGTACAATAATGGATTCTATAAAGAGCTGGTTCCTTTTCCACATTTAAAAGACGTAATTAATGAATTGAAAAAGAGAAGATTCCAGCTTGCAGTGGTTACAAACATGCTAGCTGAAATTCAATATCGAAAACTTACATTGTTAGGCCTAGGAGATATGTTTAATTTTATTATCACTTCTCAAGCTGTTGAACATGAGAAACCCCACCCCCTTATTTATGCCCATACATTAACCTTAACACAGTCAAAACCTGAAGAAACCATTATGATTGGAGATTCCTTCAGCGATGACATCGAACCCTCAACATGGATTGGAACGCATGCAATCTGGTTTAATCCGAAAAAAATTCCTCCTCCTCTCTCTATTAATCGAGAATATTTTGTTATTTCAGACTTTTCTCAACTTCTCCCAATCATCGACAAAATCAACAGTTAAAAGATGAGATTTTCATAATTCAGTGTTCAAGAAAAGCTTTTAATAGAGGATTTACAATTTCTGGATGAGTATATTGAGGTATATGGCCACTACCTTTAACAGGATGAAATTCTATCTCTGGAACAGCCTTTATCACCTTTTTATGAGTAGTAAAGGGAATTTGTTGATCAAATTCTCCCCAAAATAATTGCATTGGAATTTTTTGTCCAATCCTTCGATAAGTATCTTTAAGATTTATAAATGAAGTATTCATCAATGTTGACCTTATTGCTTGCATTATGCCTTCATAGATGAATTGTGATTTATATTTTGTTATGTACTGTTCTAAATTAGAATATTGATGAAAATCAGATTTCTCTCCATCAATCAGCATATCAGGACTAAAGAATCTTAGGGTTAATTGGTTCAATAAGGGAATACGGAGAAAGAAAGGAGTAGAACTCGACTCAGAGGGAAATCCTATCGGAGCAATTAAAGAAAGCTTACGAATCATATTAGGGTATAGATCTGCAAAAGCTACACAGATCCCACCTCCCATACTTACTCCTACCAGTGAAAGCTCATAATCATGAATACCGAGTTTTATTAGCAGCTCATACAGTTGATCAACAAAAAATTCCATTGTATATTTTGTTTTAGGTCGGTCTGAAAAGCCACGTCCAAAGATATCGTACCTCAATACTCGAAATCCTGAATTAACAAGAACCTTAAAGGTATAATCCCAAATGAAAAGAGGAGTTGTAAAACCAGGAACAAGGATTACTTTTTTCCCATTTTTAGGCCCCCCTAATTCATAATGAACATAACCATATGAAATTTCAACAAATTTACCCGATAGAGAACGCTGTTCATCAACAGTAAGCTGTTTTGATTCATATTCCAGTATTTCATTATCTTTTACCATAATTCTGTCTTCCTGATATTAATAAAACTGTTATAAGCTGTAGAATGTGCTTTTTATGGTATGAAAACATCCTGATTGAATCTTTTTGATCATTATCTTTATGTTTTGACTTATTATCTCGACTCCAATTCTGAATTTGTAAAATACCTTATCCTAAAAAAATAATTTAAATAAATTTCTGTAGTATTTTTAATATATTACTGTTAGTATAGCCTTTATTATCTACTTTGAGTTTATTAAATTAAATTTTTTTCTAAAGCTTATTATAGAAACATAATTACTGTGATTCCTCTATGATTGAATCTGGACAATAATTATTAACTATGAAATAGAATCAATAATATTAATGTGGGTCAAAGTATGAAACTTAAAACACACCATTCAATCATGTGGTACTTTTTTGTAGTCCTTCTTTTATCAGTTTTAATAGCTCCAGTTGTTTTTAATCCAGTAGCTGTAAAAATAACAGGAAATTACACCTTTGTTTCATCCTTTATTCCTATTGAAAAAAAATCTTCTATAGACAAATCCATAATTATCCCAATCGGGAATAAGGTATTACTACAACCCTATTACTGGGAGATGCCTGATCATGGGGCCTATTATCGGATGTTAACCGAGCATATGGCTGAGTTTGCAGCTGCTGGCTTTGACTCTCTCTGGATTCCTCCCCCTAGTAAAACAGAGGAGGGCCATCATGCTATGGGAGGGTATGAACCGTATGATTACTACGATCTAGGAGAATATGACCAGAAAGGACGTGTACGGACACATTATGGCACACGAGAAGAATTAGAAGCACTAATTGAAACTGCTAATAGTTATAATATTGGTGTGATCTGTGACGTGGTTATTAATCATCGGGTTGGAGGAGAGCTAGAAATTAATCCTTTTAAAGGAGGAGAATTGACTCCAACCAACTTTATGAACGTTGCTAGTGGAAAATTATTAATGAATTACTCACATTTTTGGCCTAATGCTTATGGAACAGGAGATACTAAGCAATACGGAATTTTCCCAGATATTTCTCATAAACATCCTTATGTACAATCAGAACTGATTAATTGGGGAGTGTGGCTAAGGGATGAAATCGGTTATGATGGATGGCGTTTTGATTCTGCAGACGGGATCTTTCCTTTTATGCTCCAATACTGGATGGAAAATGTTACAGGATGGGGAGTTGCTGAATATTGGATGCAAACACCAGATAGTGATGTCATTGATCAGTATCTTGATAATACAAATAATAGTGTTACAGCTTTCGATATTCCACTCATTGTTGAACTAAGAGACATGGCAAATAGAGATGGAGCTTATGATATGCGACGATTAGCGACTGAAGGTTTATCAAAAATCCGCCCAAAAGCAGTAACATATGCTGTTAACCATGATACATATCGTGATGTATTTAACATTAAGAAGAACCGTCATATGGCCTATGCTTATATTTTGACTCATGAAGGCTATCCTTCTGTTTTCTGGATGGATTGGGTAGATCTTAATTTACGTAATCAGCTTAAAGCTTTAGTTCAAATTCATAATCAGTGTGCAAAGGGAACTACGTCATTATTATATGTAGATGAAGATATTTATATCGCCCAACGCAATGGTAATCCAGGATTAATAATAGGTCTCAATGATCATCCTAATGATTGGAAAACGATTTCAATCACAACTAAATGGAGTAATACGATTTTATACGATCAATCTTCCCAATCTCCCTCGTTTACTACTAATTCCCAAGGTATAGGAGAAATATCAATCCCTCCAACTAGTTATGTAATTTTTACTCCTGATAAACCTCAATTCGAATTATTTAATCTTCCAGATGTCGACTCTTATATCCCACCTAATGAGATAACAAATACAACTATAAGAATTGATGGAGATCTTGATTATAATTATGGGCGACCATTATATGTGGATAAAATAGGAGACGGAGCATTAACTCCTGCTGATTTAAATAATTTATATCTCAAACATAATAATACTCATTTGAGCGCTGGTTTTGGCTATTATCATCTCCGAGAATGGGATCCTGCTATTGATGTCCATTTTGGATTAGCCTTAGATGTACGAGAAGGAGGAAGTAATGATGACCCTGGCCTTCATCCTAAGATCAGATGGGCTGGATTAAGCGGTATACGAAAACCTGACATCATTTTTTATTTTGAGACCTCTATCCAACGTGATGATTATCACCGAGAGATCACTAAAATTACTCGTTATGATTTTGATAATAATCTAAATAATTGGAACACAGGAATAGGATTATCTCCGTCATCTGTTTCCTATGTCTCAAGTCCTTTACTGGGATTCATCGAATTTCAATTACCTCTAGCTGATATCGAATTAGAAAAAGGAGGTTCTTTAGCAATTAAAGTCTTTTCCTCTTTAGAGGAGTTTGATGGGGCATATGATTCTGTTCCTCAAGATAATACTATTGATTTATCAGGTAAGGACATATCTTGGTTAGCAATGCCCGAATCGATCAATGTGACTATTTCGGAAGAATCATTAACCTCAAATTTACCAACTAGTCAAACTACCCCACTCTTCTATTCTGATATTCTATGTGCTATGATTATTATTAGTATATTAGGATTTTATTTTCGGAAAAAAGTTAATACACACTCCCAATAATCTTAACAAAGGGATCAGGTTAGTCTCTTGATTTAAAGTAAAAACTAGTTAAATATCACTAAATCTCTAAACAAAATATTAAAAATAATTATCTTATACTAGAATTCTTTCATGAAAGGAATTCTTCCTTACTTTGATTTCAAATAGGAAGGAGTTAATATCTTTCTATTAAGAATTAGAAGGTTTTAATGAGAGATGGATAAATCTGTAAAAGAATTGAACGGGAATTCAAAAATTCATAGTTTCTTAGGTCACTTTTATTATTCTCTTGGAGCTGTTCCTTCAGCCCTCCCCTATAATATAATTGGTTCTTATCTTGCTTACTTTTACGAAACCAAACAAGGATTATCTGTGGAACTTTTTGGACTTTTAATGCTCCTCTACGGCTTATGGAATGCGATAAATGACCCTGCAATTGGATTTTTAATGGATCGGAAAAAAAC
>Ga0209536_100013186_pt1 | contig 11932 bp, 7 predicted proteins | sample DeeMarSeWOR28_12_FD_187461 | JGI IMG/M metagenome (GOLD analysis project Ga0209536, IMG submission 187461) | Marine sediment microbial communities from White Oak River estuary, North Carolina - WOR-2-8_12 (SPAdes) (version 2) | ecosystem: Environmental > Aquatic > Marine > Intertidal zone >...
CATCCCTGTCCCTCGAAGAGCGCCGGCGTAGCTCAGCTGGTAGAGCAACTGATTTGTAATCAGTAGGTCGCGGGTTCGACTCCTGTCGCCGGCTCCATTTAATCAACAGGTTACAATTTCATTCTTCTGTTTTGGGGGCATTTTGGGGGCACTAAGCCTGGAATTGACCCGGATTCCAGCGATCTAACACTCTGCCCAGTCGGCCCCTGTCGGAGACCGTCCCTTCGCAGCTTTATGAGTGCATTGTTGCTGCTTGCCTAGACTCGGCCACGAGGTCGCCCGTTAGGTCTGATATATCGGACCGCCTTGCCCCACCCGACCCCCCCCGGATGTACCCCGAACGCAACGTTCTTAGCGGTATCGAGGCCGCCTACCAAATGCGAACGGTTTCAAAAGTTGCGATGCCGATTGAACGGCTGCTTCCGACCCGAAGCGGCCCTTCGGTCGCCCTGCTGCGCCAATCGGTCAAGGAAACCACGTCCGTTTCAAAAAGGTCTTTAAAGAAACTTTCATCTGATTATGTCAAATGAGGCTTGACGAGGAAGGGTCAACCATCTGTGCTTGTTAGGTTAAAAAGCAGAAATAGTCTGACTATCAGACTGCTGGAGGGGTGAGAGATGACGGATTTTAGGCTTAGGAAACAGGCTTTATGGTCAGTGGCGGGCACCGCTGTACTGATGGCTTCAGTCCCCACGGTCGTTAGCGCCACGGAACCGTGTGACGACTTTGGAGAATGCAAGGTGTTGATCGAAATCAACGCATCCGATGGCGACATCGGTTTCCACTTCCTGATGGATGGTGATGATTTGCTCGCCGGTGGTATCACCGATCCCAACGGTAAAAAGGTTTTCCAGGATCAGGCCAAGGGACCGCTGGCTGACCAAAAACTCACAGAGACATTTGCAGAGAGCGCTGAACCGCTCTGCTGGGAAGACCCCGACGCAGACGAGGAGGACCTGGAGGACATTGTCACTCTGGAGGAATTCCTGGAACGCTGGGCTGAGGGCACCTACACATTCTCGGGCCGAGGAGAAGGGGGCGAAAAGGCGACTGGGGAGACCGAACTCACCTATATGCTGCCCGCGGCACCGGCCGACGTGGATTTCGACGGTACTCAGATCACGTGGGACGCTGGCGATGATCTCGGCAACTGTGCTTCCTACAATGACCTGACAAACCTGGTCTCCGAAGGCGTATTGCCTGAGCATCCCGAGAATGTGAATGTTGATGCTTACGAGGTTGTGCTGGAGCCGGACGTGGAAGATGGCGATCCGATCGGCAATCTGGTGTTCAGCATCCGTGTTCCGGGCGACATCATGACCACGGCCGTGACAGTTCCGGCCGAGTATTTGGCTTCACTGCCGATCGACACGCCGGTAAAAGTCGAAGTGGGTGCCATCGGCGGTGAGGATAATGCCACCTTCACCGAGGAAGATGGTTTCTGTGCCAATGAAGATCAGGGCTGTGACGACGAAGAAGAATAGTCGGTAAGGAGCCCGTGTAGTCATAAGAGGGCCCCGAGTGCGGGGCCCTCTTTTTGCGCGCTGTAAACGGTCGCTTCTGGCCGACAGCAGACATCCCTAGGGTGCCCCATAGAAAGCGCCCGCTCAGTCGACCCTTCTTGAGAATCTGACCGTCCAGAGCGGACTCGAATCACCGAGCGGATTATTCCGATCCCCTGATCTATCGATGGGACTTCTCTAAGTGAACGAAAGTGGTGGTGGGCCTGCCAGGATTACTCGCCGCTTGTGCGGCTCGCCCTTCGGGCCGGCACCGGAATCCGTTGCCGTTCCGTCGTCTGGCTTCGCCATTCCCGGGTAGAACCTGTTCCGAACAATCCGATTGAAAATAAATGACTTACGGACTGAAATCCTGATTAAAAGGGTTGCTCCGGGCCCGTTCGATCTTCATCCAGGAGCGTTCGGTGGCCACGTGACAGGCATTGCATTGCGCGACCAGCCCACCGACGGCCGCATCCGCGTCGCCCCCCGTCTCGAGCGCGTTTTCCAGCGCCTCGATGGCGGGGGTGAGCATCGACTCCGTGAGGGCCCCGACCTGGTGGCCCTCGTAGACGACGCCGGCTTCCGCGAGCTCTTCCACCAGTTCCTCGAGCTCGTGTACGTAGTAGCCCGCGAGCCGCGCATTGTCCGCCTGGACACTGAGATCGAGTTTGTGGAGATAGCGCTGGATATAGCCCATCTTTGTCACCAGGCCCTCGGCGCCGGCATCGTCCGATGCCGCTATCAGCCGCGGGCTGGCGGTGGCCAGCGCCAGAAAGCACCCGACAGACAGCGCGACGGTTCGGAAATTCGTCATAACTGGGCTCCTCTGCTCCGGGGCTCCGAGTGTCGCGGCAGCCGATAAAAAGTTCAAAGAGAATACCGCAGGTACGTTGGCGGTTGAATCGGCGTTGAGTCAGTTGGGGTTGTTGGAGGCGGCTGGGAAAGAAACAGGGGATAACGCCACATCATAAGAGTACGTTGGTGAGTCCCCTGGTTGCGGTAATAACCTGACGGAAAGAGGCTCGTACGAGAACGTGACGCCTACGATAACGCCGCTCCTTCGATAGGGCCGCTTCTACGTTAGGGATCGCGGCTAGAAGCCGCTCCTGCGGTTGCGCCGCTCCGGCTCCTTCCGGCCGGAAACAGCCGATCTGCCCATTCTCTGATTTGCCCGCGCCAGGCCTCCCGTCGATCGTCTTCTCACGAAGCATGACAGGCTAATCGATAATTCGGATATACGACTGAGGCGTCCTGCAATTCGAAACGTGCTACGTTTCAACAAAGTTGCAGAGTCGGGTAGCCGGTATGTCTGTCGAAGTTTTCTTTCAGATCGTAGAGGCGCTCGCTGTCGTAGTCGGCGTCGGCTTTGCCATGGTGCAGGTGCACCAGTACCGACGTGATAAACATCGTGAAGCAGCGATGGAACTCCTGCACTCATTTCAAACGCCTTCATTCGCGCGTGCGTTGAATATTGTCTACAGCATGCCTGACGGTTTATCGAAATCCGAAGTGGAAGCATTTGCTGGAGATGAATTTCATCTCGTCTACGCGATGACGACGACCTGGGAGAGCCTCGGCGTTCTCGTCCATAGGGGTGAAATCGACCTGCAGATGATCGACGATTTTTTCAGCGGGCCTATCGTCGTATCTTGGCGGAAACTGGAGAAACACATCGAAGGCGAACGGCGGCATGTCGGGCGCGACACCATTAACGAGTGGTTCCAGTGGCTGACGGAAAGGCTAGAAGAGACTGAATCGAAGACTCCACCGATCCCGGCTTACATCGAGCACAAGAATTGGCATCCACCGAGACGTTGAAAGGCCGTTTGCGGCCGCAAACCATCATTTGCTTCTCGATGAAGGGTTGGCATGGTGCGTTCCTCGCAACTCGACGGGGGCGTCAATCCCGCAAGGTATAGAAGCATCTCCATTGCCAATTTCTGATCTTGACTCACAGTTGGTATGGTGATCGCGATCGGACGCCGCTGATCTATTCTTAATACGTCCCGCCCATTCGAACAGGAGTGCATATGTTATCGGAAGCAGCCTTATTGAGCTTTGCCGCGACGTTGTTCTCGATGATGAATCCGATAGGGAATATCGGGGTCTTCGCCGGCCTGACTTCCGATATTTCGGCAGCCGAATCCCGCAGGGTCGCGTGGACTTGCGCCTTCTCGGTTGTGGTGACTCTGACTATCGTCGCCTGGGCGGGGCCTGGGCTGCTGGCTTTCTTTGGCGTGACCGTGGATTCACTGCGCGCTGCGGGAGGGCTGATCGTTCTGCTGATTGGTCTGCACATGCTTTTCAACAAGTCTGAGCACAAACATTCCTCGAAAGAACTGGAAGATGCGCAGGACAGGTCCTCCATCGCGGTTGTACCGCTCACGATTCCTATCGTTGCCGGGCCGGGAACCATGACCGCAGTGCTGGTGGCCGCGCAACAGCAGCCAACAGTGTTGACCAAGATCGAGATCTCGCTCGTGATTGTTGGATTTTCAGTCTTGGTCGGCCTGCTTTTCAGTTTTGCCTCGCCGATTGCCAATCGAATCGGAGAGTCGGGAATGGGTGTTGTCACACGAATCATGGGGATGATTCTGGCCGCGATCGCCATGGGAATGCTGGCGGAGGGTTTGACGGCCCTGTTGCCGGGACTGGCTGGCCCCGCGAATTAGACTGGTACCGGAAGAGAAGAGTGACTCGTTGAGTGAGTGGGATCCCGTAGTGCCCTGACGTTGATGAGAATCCGGTCACATTGCCTCAATGATCTCTCCCACGGCAACCCGTTTAGGTCCGGTAGTGGAAAAAAAGTGCTGCCTCGGCATCCATTGACCGTGTGCTTCCGATCCCAGGCGGACCCCGGGTATCGCCAAGCCGTAACTGGGGAATCGAAGTTTGCGACTGCTGAGGCCTGACGGCTTTCGCGCGGACAGAGCATCAGAAATTCGCGTAATAGTCGGCGCGAAAACGACGCAGCACCTCTTCGGTTTGGTCGGCACCGACGAGTTGATGAAGAAGCGCTTCACGCGCCAGATCCAGGCTTGCCTCCAGGTTCTCGGAGATGGCCAGGCTGGCACCCAATTTTCGCAGCGCCTGACATTGGCTCGCATCATGTCCTCGGGCGAGGATTGTGAGGTCTGGTTGTGCCCTGTGCAGCGCGGCCACGATGCTCTCTGTTGCCTCGAAATCGTTGACAGTAACGATTACAAGACTCGCATCGGCAACGCCCAGCGAGCGGAGCACGTCGGGCTTGCGGCCATCGCCATAGAACACCCGATATCCTTTGGCACGTTGCCGCAAAACCAGCGACGAGTCCTGATCAATTGCGACGTACGGCACGCCTGCGGATGTGAAGATCTCGCCAATGCGCCGCCCGACGCGGCCAAAACCGGCTAGAACCACAGGGGCCTTTGCCGCTTCTTCAGGGCGATCCGGCGGTGAACGCGTTATTGCCGTCGATGCCAGTTGCTGCGCCAGGTATGCGAGCGGGGGCGTCAACAGCATGCTAAGCACGACGACGACCAAGAGTTGTTGGAACAGTTCAGTGTCGAGCAGCGCAGATTCGAAAGCATAAGCGAAGAGAACGAGACCGAACTCACCACTCTGGGCTAACAGCAGTGCCACAGCGGCCGCGGTCCTCGCACCAAGACCAAAAGCCATAGCCAACGGCCAAAGGACAGCAAATTTGACTGCGATCAGAGCGCTGACCAGCCCGATCGTCAGAAAGGGTTGTCCGACAAATTGGCTGATTTCCAGAGACATGCCCATGGACATGAAAAACAGGCCTAGCAAGAGTCCCCTGAAGGGCTCTATTTCAGCGACCACCTCATGACGAAAGGGCGAATCGGCGATTAGCAGACCCGCTATGAATGCGCCCATCGCCATTGATAAGCCCAGGTGCTCAGTCAAGAGCGCGCTGCCCAGGACGAGCAGGACCGTGACGGCGGTAAATATCTCCTTGCTCCGGGATTGCGCCACGCGATGCAGTAGCGGCTGCAGGAGGTATCGGCCGCCGGCGACGACGGCCAGCAGAATTACGACTGCCTCGACCAGCGCGATCGCTAAATCCGTACCCACCGAAAGGTGCTGCGTGGCAAGCAGAGGCACGAGGGCCAGCAGCGGCACAACGGCCAGGTCCTGAAGTAGCAGCACGGCGAGCGACGCACGGCCGTGTTCAGAGTGCAACGCTCGCCGTTCGGAAAGGATTTGCAGGACGAAAGCTGTCGAGGACAAGGCCAGGGCGGGGCCGATAACAGCGGCGGCACGGACCGTAACGTCCAGCAACAGGTGAACGGCAGCGGTTATCAGGACTCCCGTTGAAATTACCTGCAAGGTGCCAAGCCCGAATACCAGGCGGCGCATCGCCCAAAGTCTCGATGGTTTGAGTTCGATTCCGATGACGAAGAGGAGAAGCACGACGCCCAATTCGGCCAGGCGGCCGATCTCTGTGACATTATCGATCAGCGCCAACCCTGACGGCCCGACCGCGACACCGGCGATCAGGAACCCCGGCACGGCGCCGAACCCGACGACTCGGAACAAGGGGACTGCGATTACCGCTGCGGCAAGCAGAATTACGATGTCGAGAATATAGTTGGCCGTCATGACCCGGGGTTTGAATTGCGGCCAGGACAGAATACAACCTTTGGCAACTGCGTCGCTGTCGGTCTGTCATTGCGGATAAATTCGCCGCCGTTGGCTACCGGATACCAGCGAGCCGGAAATTGGGCTATCCGTACCGCCGTGATAGCCGTCCCCCAGATAAAGAAGCCGCCCTTGCGAGGTATCTCGTAAGTCCAAAGCGTGCTTCCGGAATTTGGTTTCCGGGGCGGACTCGACCCACCGACCAAGTGATTCACAGGACCAGGGAGGATCATTTTCTGGGTCAGAAAGCTCAAGAATCGCAAGCGCTTTTCTGATGGGCTCTCCGGTTGGTGCCTCAAAACCGAACTTATTCCGGACTTTTCCGGCGCTAATTGCCTGGAAAACGGATTCTTTATTTCCGAAAAATTTATTTTAAACAGTTAGTTGTGGGTTCCTTTGCCGAGATTTGACCGAATTTAGGTATCTCGCGCTTATCCCCCGAGGGGAGGAGGGGTAAGGAACCTATTGATCAGCTTGAGCGTCCGCTTCCGCAGCCCAGGCGGCCCTTTAAATGTCGCTAATATGCGGGCGCTATGCACAGGCGCAGACTCATCGAAGGCTTACATTTGCGCGTTCCGCCTTTTTCTCCAGACCCTATGGCCACTTAGCGCGTGAGCAGTGAAATCAAGTCGTAATTGCCCCAATACACGGTGGTGAAAGACGGATCTATAGAAAAAATACGAGGGAATGTTACTTAACGCAGACAGCCCGCTGCCCGCGGCCTCTTTTGTCATACATTCCCTGCGCCAGTTGGAAGATTGGCCCGCGAGCGAAGCGTATTGCACCGACAGGGAGGTGTGAGTCATGCGCAAATCAATACTCTTGTTAACGCTATTTGCAGCCGCGTGTGGGGGCGGTAGCAGCAATGGCTCGCAACCGGCGCCACCACCGATCGAGAGCGCTGCACCTGAAATCTCGAACCTGACAGTGTCGCCGGATACCTTGATGTACATGGAAGGCGAAGGGAGCGTTAGCGCCAAGGTACAGCTCACCTATACCGACTCTGACCTGGACATCGAAAGTATGCGGATCGAGATGTCTGATGGGGCCCGCCAGACAATGCTGCTTGGTCCGATGGACACCGAATCCGGAACACTTGGCGAGGAGTTCACGGTTTCCACTGAGGAGCTCGGTACCTGCACCGTCGAGGTCTGGCTGGTCGATCAGGCCGGCAACACCTCCAATCACCTGACTGCCGATATTCAGGTGCAGAGCCCGGTGCCGCAAATCAGCGGCCTTGACCCGGACCAAGCCCATAGCGGGAGCATCGGGTTCAGTCTCAGTGTTACAGGCACCGGGTTCCTGAGCGGAGCCGTAGTGACGTGGGACGCTGCAGACCGAGCGACTGAATACGTCAGCGACACGCGGGTGGTTGCCTCGATCTCGTCGACAGACGTGGAAACGCCCCGGACCGTTAGTGTCCGGGTTCGGAATCCTGAGCCGACGGCCGGCGCCAGCAACTCATTGCCCTTCGTCGTGGATGGCTTGCCGAGTCCCGAGCCCACCGGTTTCCCGATCCGAATTACGGAAGGAATAGGCGGTTCCCCGCCCAACGGCCCGAGCGTCAATGGCGGTCTGGACTGGGAGGGGTCCCACGCGGTGTTCGCTTCGAAGGCGTCGAACCTGGTCGCGGGCGATACGAACGACGCCTACGATCTCTTCATTCGCGCGACTTGCGCGTATGGAATCGAAGACTGCACGCCGACCACAACCCGGGCAGTTATGGGAACCGGCGGATCAGAGCCGAATGGCGACATCGGCTGGACCACTACCAGCCCGGAGAACTCGCTGGCGGTCAGCTTCAACGCACGATTCGCAGCGTTCGTCTCGTCGGCCAGCAACCTGGTTCCCGGCGACACCAACGGCGTAGACGACGTATTCCTGGTAGACAACTGCATCTCAAACTGGGGTACGCCGGTCACGGACTGCATGCCGGGTGTCATCCGCGTATCCCTGGGGAATGACGGTTCTCAGTCAACGCGGCCGGCAAGTTATCCGGCCGTTGCAAACGACGGACGTTATGTTGTGTTCGTGAGCTCTGATCCCAACCTCGTCATGGGGGACACCAACGGTGTGGCAGACGTTTTCTTGCGCGACACTTGCCGTGGTGCCGCAGCCGGGTGCACGCCGACCACGACGCGGGTGTCTGTCGCCACCAACGGCGGCGAGGCCAATGCGGCAAGCGGCGAACCCGCCTTCACCGGACGTTATGTGGCGTTCACCTCTCTCGCGAGCAATCTCGTGGCCAGCGATCCGAACGGCTTGCGGGACGTGTTTCTGCGCGACACCTGTATCGGTGAGTCTGACTGCGTACCGTCGACAAGGCTGGTATCGGTTGGCCGCCTCGGCGATCCGGCAGACGGACCGAGTTCGGATCCGCAGGTCAGTTGGGGTGTGGCGGACTTCTACGGGCACGAGCAGCACGGTCGATTCGTCGCGTTTGTCTCCACGGCTGCCAATCTCGTGGAGGACGACACGAATGGCGCCTCGGACGTTTTCGAGCGTGATCTCTGTGCCGGCGAGCCCGGTTGCACGCCATCGACAGCCCGTATCTCGGTAACCAGTACCGGCGGACAGATCGCGGGTGATTCCTGGAGCCCGGACTTCCTGCGCTGGGACGGCGAGACCATACCGTTCGTCACGGCCGCCGACGGAGTCGTTCCCGGCGATACCAATGGCATCGCGGACGTTTATGTACGGCATCACTGCCCATTCCACTCGCCTGCGTCCACTTACTGCGTAGCGACGACACGACGCATTTCGATTGGCGCGGATGGCGCGCAGACGGATGGGGAAAGCTACGCGCCACGAATGGGTCACTGCCCATTCGGCGCGCACGCGATCTCTTTCGTCTCAAAGGCCTCCAACATCATGCCGGATGCCGTAGCGATCCCGAACGAGGGCAGTATCTATTTGGATACCGCTTACTAATCGTTCGGATCTCAGCGGGGCGCCGTGCGACGCGCGGCGCCCCGCGTTTTCCTCGAAGCATCGCCGGTGTACACCGAAGCCACCGGAGGATTTTCCAGGACCGAGGGGATACGTGCGTTCCTGGCCGCAAGCAGCCGTCGGGCCCCGTCCTCAAACGATCTTTGTTTTCTCTTTATGAAGGGCCGCTTGCGACTTCAGCCGGATTTTCGGTGATAGGGTCTTGAGCGGACTTGACTGGCACGAAGCGGCCATTGCCGGCTGCCAGATCGGGTATCCCACACCTGCTCAATTCGCTTCGGCGAAGCCGGCATCGTGCTGAGGCTGGCATACTATCCTGACTTGAACCGGGGGAGTGTCTGAAAGGCGCATGCTGCAATTCTTCGAAGAACTTAAGCGCCGTAATGTCTTTAGAGTAGGCATTGCTTACGTGGTCGCGGCCTGGCTGGTGGTCCAGGTCGTCGAAACCATTTTTCCTGCCTTCGGTTTCGGTGACGCGGCCGTCCGCACAGCCGTCATCGTGTTGGCCATCGGGTTCCCACTGGTCCTGATCTTCTCCTGGATATTCCAGCTGACGCCCGAGGGCCTGAAACTGGACAGGGATGTGGACCGGTCCGGACCCGTCCTCCCTCACGCCGGCAAGAAACTGGATCGGGCGATCATCGTGGTGCTCGCAATCGCGCTCGGCTACTTCGCCATCGACAAGTTCGTCATAGACCCGGCGCGGGATGCCGCCCGGGAAGAGCAGATAACCGAGAGAGCGCGAACCGAGGCGATCATCGATTCTTTTGGCGAGAACTCGCTCGCCGTACTGCCTTTCGTCAACATGAGCAACGATGTCGAAAACGAGTACTTCTCCGACGGCGTTGCAGAGGAGGTGCTCAATCTGCTGGCGAAGATTCCCGACCTGCGGGTGATCTCCCGGTCATCCTCCTTTTCCTTCAGGGGCAAGGACATGGACATCCCGTCGATTGCCGAGCAGCTCAACGCCGCATTGGTGCTCGAAGGATCAGTGCGCAGATACGGCGATCAGGTCCGCATCACGGCACAGCTCATCGAGGCACGCTCCGACAGGCATCTGTGGTCGGAGACCTATGAGAGAGAGCTGGTGGACGTATTCGCGATCCAGGATGAGATCTCGGCGGCCATCGTCGAATCGCTTAAAGACACGATCGATCTCCAGGTTGACGAGGCCCCGACAACCGCTGCAGCAGTAAGCACGGAAGCCCATGACGCCTACCTGAGGGGCCGATATCTGCTGGCGCAGCGAAACGCCATCGGCGCCGCCCGTGAATTCGAGAAGGCCATATCCCTCGATCCGGAATATGCGCTCGCTCATGCTCAACTGGCGATCGCCTATTGGCTGGGAGATGACGACAGAGCCCCGGCACATGTGGAGAAAGCCATGGCGCTCGATCCATCGATCGCCGAAGCCCACGCCGCCGCCGGAGTACTGTCGTGGCGCGAGGAAGATTTTCAGGGCGCCGTGAGGCACCTTGAGAAAGCGATCGAGATCAACCCGAGCTATGCCGACGCCTATACGTGGATGGCGAACGTGCTGCAATTTTCTTTGGGACGCTATGCAGAGGCCTTTGAAATGCGTGAAAAGGCTGTGCAGCTGGATCCTCTCTCGTGGCCGGCCAAGGTGAATTACATCATCACCCTGATCAACACGAACCGGCTCGCCGAGGCCGACCGGGAGCTGGAGAAGCTTGCCACGCTTGCGCCTGCCGAATACGCCGCTCATCGTGGTCTGCGGTTGTCGCATGGAGGCCACTGGGCCAGCTTCGCGCTCGGCCTGTTGGATGCAGACAAGATCTTTCCTGAGAGTCGTCGATTTCGGTTTGCTCTGGCAAATGTGCTTGCGATCATCGGACTCGAAGAAGAGGCATTAGCCCTTGGGGGAGACGACGACTCGGACCTGCTGAGGTTGCTGGGAGAGCCACGACGAGCGGCGGCCGCCGTGGAGGCGATTCTCGCCGACGACCAGGGCTCCCCCGCAGACGGTGCCGATGTCGGGCTGCCTCTGGTCAGCGCCGGGGAGTACGCCCGGGCACGACCGTATCTGGAAAAGTCGTGGCAGGAACACGGCGGCATGGTTATGACTATCGGCTTCGATGCTTACAACGCCGCGGCGCTGATCGCGGTGCGCCGGGCTGCCGGTGAGGCCGACAACGTCGCCGATCTCCTGGCGGCAATCAGGGACAACGTGCGCCGCTACAGGGAAGCCGGGATGGTGAATTCCATTGATCAAAGCCCTGACTACGAAGACGGACTTGCCAGCTTCCTCGCAGGTGACGAGCCACGGGGGCTCGCATTGATTGCCCGCGCGGTCGAAGACGGCTATTTCATAACGCCCAGAGAGGCCTATCTGCAAAGTCTCTACGAGCATCCGGACTTCGCCCCTATCCGCGCGATGCAGGAGGCCCGGCAGGCCCGCGAGCGCGAAAGGTTCCTCGCGGTTGTCTGCACCGATAATCCCTATGCGGCGGTCTGGCAGCCTGCCGAGGGCACATGTGAAGGGTTTGCCGCAGAGGACGGCGACTGAATCAATGTATTGGCTGCTGTTGGCCGGAAGCCGTCGTTCGGACTCGGTCTGAACAGGTCTCGTTTTCATCCTTCCTGGGGATCTGCTCCGGCTCGAAGCGGTCCTTTGCAGAAGCTGATCGTCAGACAGGAAAAATGAAGAAGGGCCCAGATCTGACAGACAACTTAGCGACCGAACTTCCGCGCGATGTAGTAGCCGTAGCTAACGAAGGCCCTGTGGCGCTCGTAAAGCGAAATCTCGTTCTCTTCAGCGGCCACGATCTCTCGTGCAGCTTCCGAATCCTTGTGTCGATCTAAATAACCAGAGAAGCGCT
>Ga0209536_100013187_pt1 | contig 11930 bp, 9 predicted proteins | sample DeeMarSeWOR28_12_FD_187461 | JGI IMG/M metagenome (GOLD analysis project Ga0209536, IMG submission 187461) | Marine sediment microbial communities from White Oak River estuary, North Carolina - WOR-2-8_12 (SPAdes) (version 2) | ecosystem: Environmental > Aquatic > Marine > Intertidal zone >...
AGACCTTCGATCATCAGTGAGGGACATCAACGCGATCGATTCCCTCGACTTCGTCATCCTCTCCGGCGACATTACCGAGTACGGAAGCAACGCACAGCTGCATCAAGCGAAATCAATCCTCGACAGTCTCACTATCCCGTACCATATTATCCCGGGCAATCATGACACGAAATGGTCGGAGTCCGGTGCCACCGAATTCTCCCGGATTTGGGGAGATGACCGGTTTGTCTTCGAGGCCGGAGGATACCGCTTCATCGGAATGCACGAAGGACCGATTATGCGCATGGGGGATGGACAGTTTTCTCCCGAAGACATCCGATGGCTCGAGGACGTCCTGTCCGCAATGCCTGAGAGACACCAACCCGTTATCTTTGTAACCCACTACCCTCTCAACGAAAGCATTGCAAACTGGTATGAGGTGGTGGATCGCCTCAGACAAATGAACACACAGCTCGTGCTGGTCGGCCACGGACATCGCAACCGTAGCGATACCTACGACGGTATCCCGGGGGTCATGGGTCGGTCGAACCTTCGCGGGCGCGATTCCCTTGGGGCGTACACCATCGCCGTCCTGGAGTCCCACTCGATCTCCTTCTTTGAACGCCGACCGGGCGGGGCGACGAGCCGTGCATGGCATACACTGCACCTTACTGGCCCCGCCATGGATTCCCCGATTCGGCCGCGTCCTGATTTTTCCGTGAATGCCTCGTATCCCGGCATCCAGGAACGGTGGAGGCGATCAACTGGCTCCACCATCACCGCCTCCCCTGAGAGGTGGAGGGATCTTCTCATCATCGGCAATTCCTCCGGAGCCATGTATGGACTCGACATGAGCGACGGATCCATACGTTGGGAATTCGACACTGGAAGTCCCATCCGTTCCAGCGCAGCGATCGGTGGCGACCGCGCGGTCTTTGGATCCGCCGACGGATCCATCACATGCCTGAAGGCTGACGACGGATCATTGCAGTGGCGCCTCAGGACGGGAGCGGCAGTTGTCGCGTCCCCGCTGATTATGAACGACGTGGTGTATTGCGGCTCAAGCGACGGCGTCTTTCGGGCTGTGGCTCTGGGCACCGGCAGGATCTTGTGGAAGTACGACGGAATCGAGGGCTTCGTCGAAGCACGGCCCGTTATTGAGGACGGCACCGTGATCTTCGGCGCATGGGACGGACACCTGTATGGGCTCGACGCAAACACCGGAGCCCTTCGATGGAAGTGGCAGGGTGACCGCCCCGGGGTGCTCTACTCCCCTGCCGCATGCTGGCCGGTGGCATCCTCCGGCCGGGTCTTTGTTGCTGCACCGGATCGCATGGTCACGTGCATCGACGTTCACTCTGGCGCACAGATCTGGAGAACCGGCATGGTGCAGGCTCGAGAGACCATTGGAATTTCGGAGGACCGCTCGCTGGTCTTTGTTCGGACCATGCAGGACTCGATCGTTGCCTTTCAGTCAGCCTCTCAGGAACCCGATGTCGCGTGGATCTCCGACATTGGCTTCGGATACGACATCAACTCCTCGATGATTCGTGTTCGGGGAGATTCCCTCTACTATGCCACGAAAGACGGGCTTGTGCTCGCCCTAGCAAGCACGACCGGTCAGCTTCTCTGGAAGCACCGCTCCTGCGCCGGGATGATTCAGACACCCCTCCCCGTCGAAGGCGGAGCGGTGGCCCTTGCGGCCTACGATGGGACCGTGAGCATGCTTACCCCCTGAGGGCGCCATCCGACGAGTCCGTCGGCTACGTCAGGGAACATCTCCTACTTGGCAGGCGACATGTCCTTGAGTTTGCCAATGATGGGAAGGCTGCTCACGGAAACCGCCGCCAACAGCAGAAACGCCACCGGGTACCCGAATGGGCCGACAAGCCGGCCGACCGCAAACGCAGACCACGCCTCGCAGCCGTTCGTCGCCGCCATATAGGCACTGAATTGTGTCGCCCCCAGGCTCCGATCGCTCAGGTCCATGAACAAGGCGTACGACGAAGCCGTGAACAACCCTATGGCCAAGTACAGAGCCGCGAGCAGTGGAAGTGTGATCGCGGGATTCGACGCATCTCCCAGGCCGGCATGCAGGGAAAGGCCGAGCACGATCAGCACCACCCCCAACAGCGTAAGTCGTACGGCTTTGGTGCGTTCCATGGCGTCGGCAATCCAGCCCCCGCCCAGCGCCCCCAGCATCATTGCCAGCACCGATGGAACGGCGAAGAAGAACCCCACGCTGCTTGTGGCGTATCCGGCATCAATGAGAAACGGCCCCGCGACCGATCCCACTCCCTCAAACGCTGCTCCGCCAATCCCCGCGAACAGAAGCCCCAGCCATGTCGTTCTTTTCCGCAGGACTGACATAATCCGCGCCCGATAGTCTGAGAGCGATGGCGCGACGGACTCCGTCTCGTCCCGTTTGTCGAACGCAAGGACCGCGAGAGACACCATCCAAAGGGTCCCCACAAGAAGGAAAACCATGCCGGAGGTCCCAAGGACGTCCACCAGAATCAGCGTCGTCCCGCCAAACACGGACCTGCCCACGAGCATTCCGGCCTGCATCCATCCGTTGATCACCCCCCGTTCTTGCTCTGATGTCGAACGGATGCAGAGCGCGTCGATGGAGACATCCTGGGTCGAAGCCGCGAAGGCGTGCATGACCAGAAATGTAACAACGAGTGCGAAATCGGCGGTCCAGTCAAGCCACGCCAGGGGAAGAAGCGTGAGTCCCATGAGCAGTTGTGAAGCGAGGATCCAGCCACGTGTCCCCCAACGCACGGACCGTCTCAGATCAACGGCGGGAGCCCAGAGGAACTTGAGCGCCCAGGGAATGGCAAGAAGCGAGACGAGCAGGCTGATCGACTCCACCGCCACTCCCCTGGCTCGCAGCAGGGTGGGCAGGGCCCACCAGAGAAATCCAATAGGTGCACCTTCGCTCATATACAACATCGCGAAGAAGAGCCGCTTTGGGAAGACCACCGACATCCGTCAGGCCCCGGGAAGGAACATCCGCTGATTTACCGCATGATACTGAAAGGCGAGCCCACTTCAAAGGGAGAGCGTTGAACTTTCGTGGAAGTCTCCCTATGTTGACGGTGCATGTCAGTATCCCGTCGTTGCCACCCCCATCGCAAGGAGCGCATCATGAAGTCCCTGATCACTACAGCTCTCATAGTCATCGTCGCCGCCTCGCAGGCAGACGCACAGGTTCCGTTGAAGGATTTTGCCACACTCATGCAGGCCCTGAACCAGGGCAAAGAAGTCCGTGCCGTGTTGCACTACGCGGAGTTTCGATTACTCGTAGATGGAAAAGAAACAGCGGCGCCGGATGCGATCGGCGGAATGTCCTTCGGCACGTTCGAGTACTTCGCCGCAGGATCGATCGGCAATTCCAAGGCCTTCGTGACCACTTCCGAGACCGTCCTGATCAGTCACCCAAGCCGAGGGTACGTTTACAACTATGTGAAGCTGAAAGTCTATGAGGACAACGCCGTTGACCTCGTCGCCCGATATCTGAATCCAACGACGTTTGAAGTTGTGATGGACGAGATCTTCTACGGGCAGATCAGCACCGAGGGGAAGAATCGAGGTGCCTATTTCTTTACCGATGACAGCGAGGAAGAATGAGGCCCGACAAGAAGGTCTCCACGCCATCCCACGCCTGGGTCCAGGAGTTTCCCAGCCCCGTCACCGTGTGTGACAGGAACGGCATCATTACCGAAATGAATAATGCCGCTGCTGAGTCCTTGGCCGACAGTGGCGGACGCGCGCTGCTTGGCCAGAGTCTGCTCGACTGTCATCCCGAACCTGCGCGCTCGGTCGTCCGTGATCTTCTGGCCACTGGGCGGACCAATATCTACACGATCCAGAAGAACGGAAGACGAAAACTGATTGTGCAGTCTCCGTGGTATCACGACGAGCAACGGGCCGGGATTGTCGAACTTTCGATTCCCTTGCCTGATATCATCCCCCATTTCGACCGGGACCCTGAACGCCCCCTGCCCGATGGGGAAAAATAAGAAAGCCCCGGCCTACGCCGAGGCTCTTCACCACCCGCACTCGGATTGGCTACCGTACGACGGTCATCGCCTTCGTTTGGGCAAATCCCGTGATCGACGCGTCTGTCGGGATCGCTTGCAGACGGAAGAAGTACGTTCCCGTCGGCACGTTTCCCGTCCACGGCTCAGCATAGAATCCGGGTTCCCGTATTTCGTCCACAACGGTGGCGATTCTCCTGCCGACGATGTCAAAGATCTCGAGTTGGACGCGGCTTCGGGCAGCCAGACCGAACCGAATCGTTGTGGACGGATTGAAGGGATTCGGAAAGTTTTGGTCAAGCTCAAACCGTACGGGGACAATCGCTCCGTCCTTCACCGCGACTTGCGTACCAGAGGCCGTCTTGAGAATCCAATTGCCCGGATCGAGCACGACATTCGTGGGAGCAAAGGGGACGGCCATGGTGAACGTCTGCGTGGCCTGATTGTTGAACACCTTGATCGTCGTATCAGCGGCAACACCGATGATTCTGAGATCGACGGGCATGGTGAAGTAGTGCGGGTTTGTCGTGCCGGTCGTCTGCGTGATCTCCACAAGAACACTATACCCTCCGGCTTCTGGAGTCGTTCCCCACGCATACGCATACTGTGGATACAGCTCTCCGTACACCCACTGGTTGAAAAAGTAGTCGAGTGTCTGTCCCGTGGTCGTTTCAAACACTGCCTGCAGATCCTCGGTGGTGGCTGTACCGTACACCAAGCGTGGATCGCTCGCATAGGCCTTGAGACCTGCGAAAAACAGCGAGTCTCCTACGACGTGCCTGAGCATATGTAGCACCACGGCCCCCTTTGAATAGACCAGAGCATTGCTGAACAACAGTCCAATGTTCGTCGTGTCAGTGACATACAAGCTGGTCGTTGCCCCCATGGCAGTTTGCATTCGACCGGCGATCGCCGTGGCATAGGCCGCCTCGCCGTATCGCCGTTCCCGATACAGAATCTCCCCGTAGGTCGCAAATCCCTCGTTGAGCCAGATATGCGGCCAGGTCTGGAGCGTAATCATGTCCCCGAACCACTGATGGGCCAGCTCGTGGGCAATGATCCCCTCTCCAGTCGAGCCGGTGGAGGTCATGGTCTGGTGTTCCATCGCACCCCCCCAGCCAAACTGCGCGTGTCCGTACTTCTCGGTCAGGAACGGATAAGGACCGAAGAGGTCGGTGAAGATTTCTAACATGTCGACCGTGAGGGGGAGTGCGCCGGGGCCGGTTCCCTGAAGCATGTAGTTCAACACTTCCATAGAATCCGTGGGGGAATGCCTGAACCAATAGGAGAACTCAGCATAGTCCGCGATCGCAAGCGAGACCAGATACGTGGCAATCGGATACCGGTGTGTCCACTGATAGGTCTTTGTCCCGTCGGAGTTTGACACAATAGCTTCCAGCAGTCCCTGGGAGCCGGCCTTGAGAGTCCCGGGGACGGTGATCCAGATGTCGACGGAGTCCGCTTTATCAGTCGGGTGGTCGTTACAGGGCCACCAATCGCGGGCCCCGTACGGTTCACTCAGCGTCCAAATCCAAGGGGATCCGGTCGGCGTCGTCGTAGAGGCAAAACTCCCGAAGCCCGATGTCGATGGGATCCCATGGTAGTACACCGTGATCTCGAACATCGACCCGCGGGGCCGAGCTTGCCCCAGATCGATGTCACAACTCATGGGATTCTGGACCACGGAGCGGGCCGTTCCGTCCACGACGACCGAATCAATGGTCATCGAGTCGACCAGATCGAGCGTCACCGTGTGCAGTGTATCAGAAAGGCTGAATGCGCTGATCGCGACCGCCCCTGAAATACTCGTCGGCGCAGTGTCGATTCGAATATCGAGTTTATAATAGGTCACGTCATAGTCCCGGCTGCCGGCAGCCGGTTCGCGCACGGCGCGGACCAATGCCTCGAAACGTCGCCCTTCAGAGCCAGCCAGCTTCTGCTCTTCGGCGTGCTCCTGAACCTGCGCAAACAGAGGCATCGCGCCGACCATCACCACACCAGCAAACTGTAACCATCCCATTGATTGTGCCATTGGGCATCCTCTCGTGATGGACTCTCTTCTAGTGTAGGCAAGTGCGGTCTGAAAATCAATTCACAACGAAAACGGCCGGCCCCCAAAGGCCGGCCGCTGGCGCCCCAATGATTCCTGGGATTCTAGAGTTGTTCCTCAAGCCTCTTGATGATCATCCGGTTCTGGTGGTTAAGGATATCTTTCCCCTCGGGTGTGTAGAGATAATCAATCCTGTTTCGATAGAACTCCGTGATCTTCCCCCTGACCATCTTCAACGTGCTGTTGAGCATCCTATTCTGCTCAGTAAACGCCTCCCCCAAGACCGCCACGGCAGAGGGCAGCCACCGCTCGGGGAAAAGTCCCTCTTGATCACCCCCTGGGCGGTAGCCGTTGATTTGACTTTGCAATAGCTTCAGGACGGCTTCTTGTCCCTCAGGCGTGTGGCAGGAAAGTCCTCTGCCCCGCAACCACCGCAGGAGAGGCTCCTTCGACGGCACGAGGAGCGCCACTGTATACGGATCCTGACTGTTGTGCAGCATGGCCTGCTCGATATACGGCGAATGCGCGACAAGCGTTTCTTCAATGCCCTCGGGACTGAACTTCTCCCCGTCATGACCAATCAAGAGACTCTTCGCACGCCCGAGGACGCAGAGAAAATCGTCCTCGTCAACAAACCCAAGATCCCCCGTGTGGAGCCAACCGTCCCGGAGGGCTTCCTGCGTGGCATGCTCGTTCATCCAGTATCCCACCATGACATTCTCCCCGCGGACAACGATTTCCCCCTGACGTCCCCGCTCAAGTTCCTCGCCATGCTCGCCGACGATTTTCACCGTGACGCCTGGGAGGATGTTGCCCGAGGTGCCGAGTTTGTGTCTGCGCGGAATATTCGCCGAGATGATGGGCGCTGCCTCCGTCAAGCCGTACCCCTGGTACATCGGAATCCCCACGGCATAGAAGAACCGTTGCAGTTCGATATCAAGCAGAGCTCCGCCACCAATGAAGTATTCTAGCCGCCCCCCGAAGCTCGCCCGGATTTTGCTGAACAGGAGCACATTGTACAATGCCACCAGCGGCTTCCACACCGCCCGCATGCCCTTGCCCCGGTCCCATCCGTTCCCGTTGTACGCATACGCTGCGCGCAGGGCCCTGGCAAAAAGCGCCTCGACCTTCGTCCCCTTTTCGTGAATACCCTTTTCAATATTCTTCCGAAAGTTCTTCGCAAGGGCAGGGACACTGAGCAGAAAAGTCGGTCGGGTCTCCCGCAGGTTTGTCGGGATGTTGCGCAACGTCTCCATCGGGGTCTTGCCTAACTGGACCGATGCCACGGATCCCCCGCATTTCACCATCGTATACAGCCCGGCCGTGTGACCGAATGAATGGTCCCAGGGAAGAATCAGGAACAGACACGAGTCCTCCGGAAGGGGAAGCAACGAGAGCGCCTGTTCAACGTTGGCGGTGTAGTTCCGGTGTGAGAGAATAATCCCCTTGGGATCTGCCGTTGTCCCTGACGTGTAACAGATGTTCGCGGGGTCGCTCTCCCGCACCGCCCGCCACCTCTCATCGAACCGCTCCGTCGTTTCGGCGAGGAGGATCCGGCCCTTTGCTCGGACATCAGAAAACAAGAGTTCCTCCGAATCTGGCATCTCTCGGGGATCCAGGAGAATCACCAGTTCAAGGTCCGGCAAATCATGTTTGATCGCGTACACCTTGTGGGCTTGAGCCCCGGAGACGATCACCATTCGACAGCCGGAATGCGCGAGCCGAAATTTCAGTTCAGACAGTTCCTCGATCTTGACCGACAAGGGGACGTTGATTGCCCCAGTGTACACAATCGCGAGTTCAGCGATCAGCCAGTCGTTGCGTCCTTCCGAGATCAGTCCAATACGGTCTCCTTTCCTCACTCCGAGGGCCATTAGTCCCGCAGCACATTCGTGGACAATGGAAGAGACTTCTTGAAACGAGAGGCCGAGATACGCATCCCCCCTCTTTTCGAGGAGCAAGGTATTGTTCGGAAATCGCTTGACGCTCGCTTCAAATAAGGCTGGGAGAGTTCGTTCTGGAGTCACTGGCGCTGCCTTTCGGTGTAGACACTGGACAGGTGATGATGGTCTGGCACCCTTCCCACGATGGGCTCACGCGCGATCACCGTCCGCGCAGATCCTCTTCACGATGCGTTGTTGTCCCGCAAGGCAACATCGCTCGAGTACCAGACATGCGGGTAATGAAACACGCTGCCCCGGCCCGACCGCTGGGCCTCGAGCAACGCCTTCTTCGCGGTCAGCACGAGGTCATCGACTGTCCGCCCATTCTCCGGGAAGGTCGCAACCGCAACGCTCACTGTCGAGCTGATCTGCTTTTCGGTAAATGGCGCCTGCGCCACTGACCTTCCCAAGGCCTTGGCAAAATCGATGGCTTCGTCGAGAGTTGAGTTCGCGCGCAGGATGATGAACTCGTCGTATCCGAACCTGCCGACGGCATCAACGGGGCGCACCATATCCCTGACCATTTTCGCCATCTCGCTGAGAAGCTGGTGAGAAGAATCATAGCCGTACGTATGGGCGATGTCTTTGAAATTGTCCACATCACCGATGAGAATGGCAAAGCGCTCGCCAAAATTTCTCGCACGCTCAACGCTCTCGTTGAGTCGCTCCAAGAAGGACACGTACTTCTCGAGCCCCGTTTCGTGATCGATCCGGTCAAGCCTCATGTTCTCCTCGGTCAGCCTCCACTTGTGATACGCCAACCCCGCGAAGTCGGCAAACGCCTGGAGAATAGAAAGGTCCCGCTGCTCAAGGGCCCCCGGCTCCTTGCTGTCGACATGAAGGTATCCCAGGGTCCGGTGGTTCACCGCGATCTGGACGCACGCGCAAGCCCCGAACGGCTCCTCGAGCCGAAGCTCTTCTGATCCTTGGGGATTGTCTACGACGCTCTCGATCAGGATTGGCTTCCCCGTCCAGAAGAGATCTCCCACCACCCCCGTCGAAATCTTCCGGCGGAAGGATTTCCGAAAGGTGAGCGAAAGGCCATAGCTGTTTTCGACTTTCAAGTACTCTGTCCGGGGATCAAGAAGGATGATCGCACAGGTTTGACATCGAAAGAGGCGCCCGAGGCGGTCGACAATTAGATGGAAGACGTGCTCATATTGATTCGAGGACTTCAGGAGTTCGAGGATCTCCCTCATCATCCTCATACATCGCTCATCTGCGGGATTCATGCGCACTTCCCTCCTTTCTGGGACGAAAGGACGACAACATGAAGGGACAGAGACCATCCGAATGTTGGGCAAACAACGTGCCACTCACTTCTCAGGATGTGGGGAGAGTTCTACGTGGAGAGAGCAGAGCAGCTGCAACGGGCAAGGAGGAATTCCCGAATGTGCAACCGACCTTCCCGAAATTGACTGGAACAATTAGGAATGATTCTTGGATTTCGACAGTTGCGTCAGCGCGGAATGCAGAGGTGAGTGTGAAGCGAGGAGTCGGAAAGTCAGTACCGTCTCACGGACGAATCGATCTCAAGTGACCAGCAATCGATCCCCCCTGAGAGGTTCCTTGCCTTGTGGAATCCGTTGGCGCGAAGGTAGTTCACCGCCGTCACGCTTCTGACGCCGTGGTGACAATAGACGACCATCTCTTCGGCGCGGTCGAGCTCGGCGAGGCGGCCAGGCAGCGCTTGAAGCGGAATCAATAGCCCGCCGAGATTCGCCGTCGCGTGCTCATCAGGCTCACGGACATCCAACAAGAGGATCCGCTCGCCTTGATCAGTCCGACGTTTGAGGTCGTATACGCTGATATGGAAATCGACTTCAACGCGAGGCATTTGGCCGGAGGTCTCCCGGGAGAGCATCACGAACTACAGAAGGCCAAGTTCCGAGCGTCGGCTTGAGACCGATCAACGACGGAACCGCTCCCAAGGTCTTTTGGTCAAGAGGCGCTCGAGCTCCACCAGGTTGCCCAGATGACCCGCCCCTTCCCCTCACGCTCTCCCTTTCCCGAAGTGCTTGGCAGCTTGCTTTCTGAGAAGCAGGAGGGCAACGATGGAGGAGACAAGGAAGATGATCAACTGCACACTCAGTGAATCAACCACGCCGAGAGCAACAACGACGGCTGTAATCCAGGCTCCAAGACCGAAGAAAAGGACAATGAACCGGGGCACGGCCAATTCGACCAGCATCAGAACGAGGCCTGCCACAAACCACAGGAGGTCGGAACTTTCGCCATGCCACATGTGTTCTCTAACGTTGATATCCTTTCTTGTCCCTACGACCCGTAGCGGCGTAATAATACTCTGAAGTCAAAGGAAAAGCAACTGGATCGGCTCGGGGCAATACCATTCGCTGTGGGAATATCAAGAGCCACACGTACTACATGCAGCTAAGGAGTTCTATGGTCATGGCACGGTCAGCACCCCGGTTGATACTTTTCCTCGCCGCCTTTCTCCCGCACCTCGGATCAGCCGATACATTCACGACGCACATCGAGCGCGGGGATGCCCTCTATCGACATTTTGACAACGAGGGAGCTCTTCGGGAATACGAGTCCGCCTACCTAGCTTCACCAACAGACTTCACGGTCCTCGCGCGCATGATCCGGATCTATAACGATCAGGGGCGGCTGCAGCTGTACGTAGATGGCGGCGGAAGGGAGAACAGCCTCAAGGCGGTGGAATATGCCGATCGAATGCTCGAGCTGTACCCAGAGCGGGCAGAAACGTATTTCTGGCTTGCGCTCGCCAAGGGGAGCACGGCACGGTTCTATGGAATCAGCGAAAAAGCCAAGATCGGCAAGTCAGTGGAAGAGTATGCCATCAAAGCGATTGAGCTTGATTCCACCTACTCTCACGCGTACATGATCCTCGGGATCTTCTATCGCATGGCAGGAGACCTGAGCTGGATCGAAAAGCTGGTCGCAAGAACCGTCTTCGGGACCGATTTTGAAGGAACGTACGAACAATCCGTGGAGATGCTCCAGAAGGCGATTACCCTCGACCCGGCGAACATCTATGCATACTATGAATTGGGTCGGACCTTCCGATCCCTTGAGCAAAACGAGGACGCCTTGAAGGCGTATCGGACAGTTCTTGCGATGAAGGCACAGAGCCTCCGGGAGCAGAAGCTGCAAGAGGAAGTCGAAGGCCGCATCAAGACAGAACTTGTGACAGGATAATCCCTCCTTCATCTGCAGTTCAGCTGCCCCGACGGCATGCGATCGGGGCACTGTTGTTTTTGTCATTTCCGCTGTATCTTCTCCTTGACCCTCGCGCTCTGAGCTGTTCCTTCTGTGCCTAACTCCGCATATCATACCGACAGACCTCGCAATTCCTTGGCAACTCTTGCGGAGGACTCCACACTGATTGAGCGGGCCATCGACGGAAAGGAACGGGCCTTTTCGAGACAAGAGCTGGTTCCCCATGGTGAATCCTGAACCCAGGAATTGTCCTGAAATCTGGCTGAACCGCTGCACCGCCTGCTGGTCCGTGCTCCGGTCTCTCAAGAAGACCGTTGCCCCCAACCGTTCTGCACTCCGGCGAGATCTTCCGCGCCGGCTCCGGAGACACACATTGGGCACAGCCGGCTCATCTGCCCAAAAAAGAGAAGAAATCGCCCACCTCGAGGACACAAAGAGTCAGCCGGCGTGTGAACCTTTTCCCCCCCTCGCTGCATCCTATTACGTGAAACGCTCTATTCCCGATACATCACCAATTCCCCTATATGAGGAGTTTTTCAATGAACAAGAACATGGGAACAACTGACCGGGTCATTCGGATACTGCTGGCAGCCGTTGTGGCAATTCTCTACTTCACAGGAGTTATTTCGGGCACGACTGCTGTCATCCTTGGCCTTCTTGGCCTGATCTTCCTTCTAACGAGCCTGATGAGCTTCTGCCCCCTGTACCTGC
>Ga0209536_100013188_pt1 | contig 11930 bp, 14 predicted proteins | sample DeeMarSeWOR28_12_FD_187461 | JGI IMG/M metagenome (GOLD analysis project Ga0209536, IMG submission 187461) | Marine sediment microbial communities from White Oak River estuary, North Carolina - WOR-2-8_12 (SPAdes) (version 2) | ecosystem: Environmental > Aquatic > Marine > Intertidal zone >...
CACGATGCCCTTCTGCGCACGCTCGACGACCTCGGTGAAAAGCCGGTGGCAAGAGGGGACTGTGTGCTCATCAAGCCCAACCTCTACGAGCCTAAAGCTCCCGATAGCGGTGATATTACCAACCCCCGGCTGGTCGAGGCTGTGGCTCACTACTGCCTGGATGCCGGCGCGGGCCGTGTGATTATCGGTGAGGGGCCAAGCTACTACCAGTCGGAGTCGAACCTCAGGCCCTGCTTCACCCAGACCGGAATCAGCGAGGTTGCCGACCGCCTCGGCATTGAGTGGGTGCTCTTCGACGAGCACAGGTATCGAACCTTCAGAAATATCTCCAAAGCCACGCCCGATGAATTCAGGGTCACTGAATATGCCTTCTCCTGCGATAAACTGATAAATGTGCCGGTGCTGAAAACACACCACCAGACCACGGTCACGCTGGCAATGAAGAACCTCAAGGGCTGCCTGAAACGAGAGGACAAGCCCCGGTTCCATCAACAAAGAGACCTGAACCAGGCCATAGTTGAGCTGAACAGGATAGTAAGGCCAACGCTGAATATAATCGACGCCACCGCCAAGACCATAGGCAGCGTTGGCTCTTTTGCCCGCACCAAGCCCATCGGCACGCGCCTGCTCCTTGCCAGCACCGATGCCGTGGCCGTGGACGCCGTTGGCTGCGCTCTCATGGACATCGACCCCGACACCGTACCTACGGTAACCCTAGGCGCGGCGGCGGGGCTGGGAGAAAGCAAACTGACCAGTATAGATATCATCGGCGAAGAGCTGAAACGACTCAAGTTCAAGGTCAAACTGCCCCAGGAGCAGTTGCATCAGAGTTTTCCGCAATTAGAGATAAACGGCATCGACAAGGCGTGCAGCGGCTGCCTCATCCCGCTGCTCTCCGAACTCCTTATGTTAAGTGAAAGCGGCGCAAAGTGGCCGATGCCATTGCGCATCTGCGTCGGCACGGACGCCGATATTCCCGCCGACAGAGCTTACCTGCTGGTCGGCGACTGCGCCCTTACCGATGGAGAAGAGGCAAACTGCGCCGCCGGCTGCCCGCCTGCTCGCGAAGACATTCACCAGCACCTGACAGCATTTTTTGAATCAGGACGATAAACCTGCTTTCGTCCCGATTCTATTCGATTATTTTAACGCCCAGGCTGTGTTTGTTGATGTAGTCCCAGTCATACTCTACGCCCAGGCCGGGGCCCTGCGGCACCTGAACGCAACCATTCTTATCGATAGCATCCAGACCATCCCGATAGTTCTTGAAGACGGGCGCCTGAGGAGCATGCGGCGCCTTGGGATGGACCAGTGCCATCTCGTAATAGTTCATGTTCTGTATCGCCGCCATCAGCTGACGCCGTTCCGCGCCGGCCGGGGCATGCAGCTCCACATCCAGGCCGAAGCCCTCGGCAGCGTGAGCTATCTTAATCACGGCAGTGATGCCGCCATCGATGTCAGGATCGCCGCGCACGAAATCAGTACCATCGGCCACGATGAAGTCGACATGCTGCTCCAGACCCCGCACGTGCTCCAGCTGCAAAATGGGCGTCTTTACCAGCTGCCTCAACTTACGATGGGCAAATGCCGAAATGCCACCGTCGCGAAACGGGTCCTCCCACCAGAAGAATTTTTCCTCGTCACAGGCCCAGCCCATCTTGAGAGCATCACCAAAGGTCTTGGGAGCACAATACGGGTCAAGCATCAGGTCCATCTTACCACCGACCCGCTTGCCGACCGCGTGGATGGTGTCCACAATCCTGCTGACCGGCCCGTCCGCCCACGGATGTATCTTGAAGCCGGGATAGCCCATCTCCAGACACTGCTCGGCGAAATCGGCAAAGGCCTCAGGGCTATTCAGCCCTCCCGGGTGCTCGTCCGCCGTATGCGTGCTGGCGTAACAGGGCAGGTCAATCCGGTTGCCGCCCAGAAGCTCGTAAATGGGCGCCCCGTAGTACTTGCCAGCCAGGTCCCACAGAGCCATGTCTATCTGGCTCAGCCCCAAGCGGGCACGCTGCCGCAGTTCCAGCTTGAGGTCATTGTATATACCTTCCCGGTCCAGGGCATTGCGGCCTATCAATATCTGGCCATATTCGGGAATGGCCATCCAGTCAGTCGCTGCCCAGGAACCAACGTACTCTCCGGTGACCCCCTCATCGGTAATGATTTTCAGGGCATGAGCTCCCAGAGTTATGGTGGCCCCCGGCTCGTAGGCGAAGAGGGTATGACCTGGAAGCATGGCAAGGTCCTTCAGTTGATAGTCAAATTTGTGTATTTCCATTCTCTTGATTTTAGGTTTGTCCTTCATTTATCTCCTCCTGAATATATTATTTAGCATTGATGCGGCCAATAGCCCTAGCCAGCTTCTTTTACCAGACGGGCAACGCGACTCAGTGCCTCTTTGATATCTTCCGCGCCGACCATTCGATTGGTTACCGCCCGCACGCTCCGGCCACCACGGTAGAGAAACTTTACCCCCCGCTCCCCGATTTTGATGGTAAAATCGCTGACACCGGCGGGAAACTCAAAATTGACGATATTTGACTGCACTTTCTCCGGTCGAACGGAAAAGCCGGGTATCTGGGCCAACCCTTCCGCCAGCTTCTTGGCGTTGGCATGGTCTTCGGCAAGGCGGTCGACCATCTTCTCAATGGCCACGATACCAGCCGCCGCGACGACCCCGACCTGCCGCATTCCCCCTCCCAGCATCTTGCGCCACTTTCTGGCCCTCTCCATTGCCTCCTTTGTGCCACAGAAAAGCGAGCCCATAGGCGCACTCAGCCCTTTGGAAAGACAGAAATTAACCGTATCCACCGGTGCCGCCAGTTCCTTAGCAGGAATACCGAGAGTAACAGCGGCGTTGAAGATACGAGCACCATCAAGGTGAACCAGCAGGCCGTGCCGGTGGGCAAGTCCGGAGATTTCCTCCGTATATTCACGGGTCAGCACCGCACCACCGCAGCGGTTATGGGTGTTTTCCAGACAGAGCAGGGTGCTCTTCGGGAAGTGGATGTTCTCTGTGCGTATCGTCTTCTCCACATCAGCAGGAGCGAGCCTTCCGTCCTCATCATTGGGCACGGTGCGGATTACCACCCCACCCAGCGTTGACGCCCCACCAACTTCATACCAGAGTATGTGAGCCTCGCTGCCGACGATGATTTCGTCGCCGGGACGGGTATTGTTCAAGACACCCAGAAGATTGCTCATCGTGCCGCTGGCGGTGAAAAGCGCCGCCTCCTTGCCCATCAATTCGGCGGACAGCTCCTCAAGGCGATTGACCGTGGGGTCTTCCCGATGCACATCATCGCCAACTTCAGCCTCGTACATTGCCCGCCGCATCTCATCTGTCGGCAGGGTTATGGTATCGCTACGCAGGTCAATGATTTTCATTCCGGCCACCTTTTTGTCCTTGTGTTTTAACTTCTATAATATCACAAAGAGCCATTGACTGGCAGTCGCCAACGTTGATTTTTCCCGCCGTATATGCTTAAATGGGGTTTGGAAAAGGAGCAGAGAGTGGAAGATTTAAAGTTGAAAGCAACGCACCGTGCCGTGCTGGGGAAAAAAGCCAGGTTTTTACGCCGTCAGGGGATAACGCCCACACACCTCTACGGGCATAATGTTAAATCGGCAGCGCTACAGTGTGATACCAGCGAACTACAGGACCTGCTAGTTCACGCCGGCAAGACCAGACTGGTCAGCCTCGATGTTGATGGAGAAAGAGCGAAAAGCGTATTTATCCGCGAGGTTCAGCGCGATGCTGTTACCCGAGAACTGCTGCACGTCGATTTCTACCAAGTGAAACGAACCGAGAAGATTGCTGTGGACGTGCCCATTGTACTTATCGGAGAAGCACCAGCACTGAAATTCAAGGGGCGCATGCTGGTTCACGGCATCAACAGCCTGAACGTTGAGTGCCTGCCTACCAACGTCCCACCTCAGATAGATGTTGATATCACACAGCTGGAAGAGGTTGAGCAGGCCATCAATGTCAAAGATATTGTTCTTAACCCGGAAATCACAGTCCATGCCGACCCCGAGCAACTGGTGGTTAAAATTAGCGAAGTGATGGTGAAGGAGGTCGAGGAAGTACCCGAGGTTGCAGAAGAAGCAGTGGCTGAGGAAGAGACAGAGGCCAGAGCCGAGGCAGAAGCCCCTGCTGAAGAGGAGAAGCCGGAGGAAGAAGGCTAACCCGAGATTGCCCGCGATAATAGCCTGTCCGGGTATCCGGCGATTATCTGGCGATGATTATTGATTTCCATACCCACGTCTTCCCACCCCGCGTCAAGCAAAAGCGCGGCCAGTACATAGACCGTGACCCGTGCTTCGCGCTGCTCTATTCGCAGAAAGATGCCAAAATCGCCACCACCGATGACCTCATCGAAAGTATGGACAAGGCCGGCATTGACGTCTCGGTCATCGTCAACTTCGGCTGGATAACCCACGAGCTATGCGCGGAGACCAATGAATATATTCTGGAATCAATCGCCCGCTACCCCAAGCGACTTATCGGTTTCGTCACGGTGCAGCCACAGTCGGTCGATGCTGCCGTCGCTGAAATTGAACGCTGCGCCCAGAGTGGCGCCAAGGGCGTCGGTGAGATGCGACCCGACATGCAACTGCTGGACTTTGATGATGAGTCCATCATCTCTCCATTCATGGAAGCAATTAAAAAACACCGTCTAATCCTCCTCACCCACGCCTCTGAGCCCGTGGGCCATAACTACCCCGGCAAGGGAATCATCACCCCAGATGTGCTTTATCCCTTTCTTACTGCCCACCACGATGTAACCATTGTCTGTGCCCACTGGGGAGGTGGCCTGCCATTTTACGCGCTGATGCCCGAGGTGCCGAAGGCATTGCAGAACGTCTACTTCGATACTGCCGCCTCGCCGTTTCTTTACCAGCCCAAGATATATTCCCTGGTCAGCCAGCTGGTCGGGGCAGATAAGATTCTCTTCGGCAGCGATTACCCACTGATGCCACAGACCCGCCCGCTCCAGGAAATCAATTCGGCAGCCATAGACAAGGAAGAGAAGAGCCTGATTCTATCCGGCAACGCTAAAAGTTTGCTGAAGCTCTAAACCAAGAATAATTCAGTTCCGGTAATGGCCGACTGACAAACACCATGGAGCAGATACGTTCGTTTATCGCCATTGAGCTGCCCGACAAAGTAAAGTCAGCGCTTGCCGAGTTGCAGGCCAGTCTGCAGACGGATAAACAGCCTTCAGTGAAATGGGTTGACCCATATAGCATACACCTTACCCTGAAATTTCTGGGCGACATCACAGCAGCTAAAATCGACGATATCTCCAGCGCCATTGAGGAAGCCTCCTGTGAAACAGCCCCTTTCTCGCTCGAAATAAAAGGGCTGGGGGTCTTCCCCAACTTCAAACGGGTAAGGGTGGTCTGGGTAGGCGTGGGAGGAGATACCTCCCAACTGAAACGGCTGCAGCAACGCATCGAGTCCAGCCTGGTACCACTCGGCTTTGCCCGTGAATCGCGTCCGTTCACCCCTCACTTGACCCTGGCCCGCGTCAGAGATATGGTATCACCCACCGAGCAGCAGAGCTTCGGGCAGCTTATCGCAGGGGCCAGCTTTGAGGCCACCCATCAGTTCACGGTAGGCAGCATCGACCTGATGCGCAGCCAGCTGACCAGAGAAGGCGCCATTTACCATCAGCTTACCACCGTCAGCCTGAAATAGAACTTGTCAAAAGATTCTGATAATTGTATACTTAAGACAACTTAAGGATGGGAGGAGGACCTCATGGAACAGCTCAGTTTCCCCAAATGTCAGAAATGTCAGACCGGTGACCTGGTGCCCCTTTCCGATTTCGGCAGTCAGGGGGCTGCAATTCGCTATAAAGCTTGGGTTTGCACCAATCCTGAATGTGGCTACAATCTGAAAATCAGGAATGGTGATGTTTATCTTAACGAGCCCATTATGAGTGGTGCGCTGCACAACAGCCGCGCTCGATAACACGCCAAACTCTCCGGGATACCTTATATATTGGGTGATGCCGTGCTTCCTCAGCTAGCCAGACTAAGGGAGGCAGCGCTCGATTTCATTTTCTCGCCGTACTGTGTCGGCTGTGGCCGGGAAGGAGCTTTTATCTGTCCCGCCTGCCGCCAGTCACTACAGCGAATAATGCCCCCCACCTGCCCCCGGTGCGGCCGGCCTCAGCCCAGCGGGATAGTGTGCCCCGATTGCGTGCGGTGGCAGGCAGTCATAGACGGCATCCGCTCTCCGTTTCGCTTTGAAGGCGTTATCCGTGAGGCAATCCACCAGCTCAAATACCAGAACCTGAGAGCCCTGGCAGTCCCTCTGGCTGGCATGTTGCAGGAATACCTGAGCGCCAACCCACTGGAATTTGACGTTCTGGTGCCGGTACCGCTACACCGGAAAAGGTTGAGAGAGCGCGGTTACAACCAAGCCCGGCTGCTGGCACAGGAGCTGGGAAAATTAACAAATAAACCCGTACTAGATGATGTCATAATTCGCCGGAAGCATACGCCTCCGCAGGCCCGGACAGCGACCATCGAGGAGCGGACACATAACATTAGCGATGCCTTCGCCTGTCCAGATAACAGGCTCCGGGGACGGCATGTGCTGCTGCTTGATGACGTGGCCACTTCCGGAAGCACGCTAAATGCCGGCGCGGCAGTGCTGAAAGCTAGCGGGGCGACAGCAGTATGGAGGCTGGTCATGGCAAGAGAGATTTAAGCGTCAGGAGTGAAAAGATGGAGCTGCAGATTACAGGACAGAACATGGAAGTATCCCCGGAAGTGCGCCGATACGCTGAGCGCAAAATCGGTAAGCTAACACGCCATTTCCCCAACATCATTGAGTCCATCGTGGAAATCAGCCAAGAGAAGACCCGGTCTCCCCAGCAGAAATTCATGGTGCGGGCCAGCGTGACTGGCAATGGTGTCAGCCTGCACAGCCAAGAACGCGCTGAAGACCTGCTTCAGGCAATCGATAAAATCATTTCAGCGCTGGACCGCCAACTGGAGCGCCAGAAAGGAAAGCTCTATGATAAAGGTAAAGGTAACTCGCTGGCGCGAGGTGAATTCAAGGCAGAAACAGCCCCGGCCTTCCTGCCAGAAGTGGTCAAGGTAAAGCGGTTTGCCATGAAGCCAATGTCTGTGATTGAAGCTGCTGAGCAGATGCAGATACTGGGGCACAGCTTTTTCTTCTTTCTCAATACTGACAGCGAAGAATTCAACGTGCTGTACCAGCGCCAGGACGGCAACTACGGCCTGATTGAACCGGATCTGGGCTAGTAATTTATAATCGGCAATACCTGTGTGATAATAAGAATAAGATAACAAATGGCAGCTAAAAGAAGGAACTTATATCTGTACCTCACCCTCATCTGTTTTTTCGGCATTATCGCCATCTTCATCACCGATGGGTATATGGGTGTTTACGATACGGTCTACATTACCGCCGAGGAGCGTGAGCAGAAAATAGAATCAGATATCTGGCAGCGCAATGACCCGTACTGGTCCGCAGGCGTAACGCAGGGAGAAAAGGCTTTTATCCGCTATGAAGTGGATAACCGGCGGTTCTCCAGATATGAAGCCGACCTTGAGGTTTCAGTCTGGCAGATGCAGGAAAAAGTCAGCGATGTTCTTGAGCAGCAGATTACCATAGAGGCTTTCGGTAAAGCAGAGATAGAATGGACTATTGACTCCGCCGAACTCGTCCCGCCAGATGCTCAGCCTGAACAGCGCTTTGATTACACGCTGACCATCAAACGCGGCGATATTGAGCGCAATATCATTCTTTACATTAATCCGTCTCCTTATACGATAAAGACAGTGCCGGCACCACCGCGGTAACCGGAGGAATATGAATTGAATATAAGGCTGGAATATGTTTTATTTGGCTTCGGCATCCTGTTCTGTCTGGCAGGCGTCGGTTATCTGGCTGCCGAGTACGTAAAAAACCTCTCCGAAGGAGGAAAACTGGTCTCGCTGCTGCTCACCGTGGCCATGTTCGCGTTCCTGAGCAAATATTTTGAAAATATAGGGTGGTGAACTGAATGCTGACTGCTGTTGCCGTGCTTGCGTCTTTAGCGCTTATCGGCTGGCTAATTTATCGGGGAGTGAGGCAGAAACCCATCCGGGCACATCACGTTATCCGGGCAATTGCTTACCTCACCGGACTGTACACCTTCGGTTTCTTCCTCAGTATGGACTTCCCGCTGCTCATCAAGGTAGTGGTCAGCATCGTTTTCGGGGCGGTACTTATCGTAATCGGGGCCACCATCCAGCGCCGGCGCCCGGCGGATTAGAGGCTAAGCTCTCTTATCTTTAACCAGCCTCGCCTGATAAATCCGCCGCTTTGCCTCAGAAGTCCCCCGCAGCCTCAGGTTTAGAAAGCCCATCTCGTATTCCTCAATCAACCCTTCATCAGCAAAACTGTAATACCGGTCGTTGCCAATGATGATATGGTCTACAACCTTCATCTGCATGATTTTCCCGACGTAGACCAGCTGCCTGGTCATCTCCCGGTCGCTGGTGCTCGGTGCGGGGTTGCCGGAGGGGTGATTATGGACGAATATCAGTGCGGCGGCGTTATCTTTGAGCGCCTCCTCAATGATTTCACGCGGAGAAATGGAACTGCTGTCCACCGTACCTTCGAAGAGGTCAGCCACCTCTATTATCTGGTTCCGGCTGCTGAGATAAGCAACCTTGGTCACATAGTCACAATTCACAGCCGTTCCGAAACGTAAAGCAGCCATGCACTGGCATTCCGTTTTCCCTGACAATAGGGAAATAACTTATCGTGTCCATCCGCAATAACATACTTTCCTTTAAGCTGGAAGCAATACTTTCACATAATGTAAAATAATTAGAAGCTACCTACTAATCTAAAGCTGTACTATTAATAGCAGCAAATTCACTATTAAAAGAAGCCCTTGGCATGTTTTTAGTATGATAAGGCAGATGCCAACATAATGAGTATAGTATATAAATGCCTTTTTTACTCTATCAGTATCCTTATTTTACTCTTACTTTTGTCATGTTTAGATAATAAGGAAATAGCACACGAGAAGATAAGCAGTGCACTTCTTACTCAAGTTAACCTGAAGAAAGAGCTAATTGAGCATCCCACTGAAGAAAGGTTGAATTTGATTAAGGAAATGGGGATGAAGGCAGATAATCTAGAAAATCAACTTGTATTCATTCACTTCAAGCAAAAACTCGCCGAATCTCAGGTTACAGAACTCAAAAATATGGGCTTAATCCTGCATATGGATTCTTGGATTCCGCCAAGAGGAGCGCATATTACTGGTTATATCATCGCCGATATGCCCGTGGATGCTCTGGATGAACTAGCCAAGAAAGAATATATTATTAAACTGGATACCGCGGAGCGCGTGCTTGAGCCACAGGTTGGTAGCGGGCCACAGGTGGAGTAATAAGATTTTGAGAAAATATCTGGCTATTCTGTTGATCTTCGCCTTGCTGACTCCACTCGCCTTCGGGGTTATGTTTGAGACACCTACTGTCAAAGCCCAAGACGGCGCGAACAAAGCCAAGATTAGCTCATTGTTGGGCATTCAAGTAGAAGCTAAACGCCGCGCCTTACAGGTGGCACCTTTAGCCGAGGGGCAAATTGATATGTCAAAAGCCATGCAGGCGAGAGGTGCTATGGTTACCCCGCTGAACCAACAGAGGATATTCATCCATACTAGCGAAGAACTAAATCAAGCGCAGGTAAAAGAGCTTGAGGCGATGGGATTAACTCTTTATCCGGATTCATGGATACCGCCGGTGAGGTATCATTCTACCGGGTTTATCGTGGCCGACATGCCGCTAGACACACTCAATGAGTTGTCAGATATGAACTACGTAATTAGACTGGATACTGCAGAGCGGGTTCTTGAACCACACAATGACTTATGCACACAGGAGATTAATGCCGACGATGTCTGGGCGTTGGGTTATAACGGAACTGACGTCACCATAGCGGTGCTCGACTCCGGACTGGATGTGACTCACAACGATATTCCCACACCCATTGCTTCTTGGGACTATGCTGAAGACGATGCTACCATTGCTAATACGGTTACTGGCCACGGTACCCATGTTACAGGCAGTGTCCTAGGGCGGGGAACGCAATCAAATGGGGTGTATAAAGGAACAGCCCCGGGTGCGGACTTGGTTTTTCTCAAGATTGGAACTGATGCTAGTGGTGGTGCACCAACGTCAGCTATAGTAAATGCCATGAGAGAGGCCGCTGATAACTATACCGCAGATATTATCACTATGAGCTACGGAGGCTGGGACGCATATCACGACGGGACCAGCCAAGAAGCCCAGGCTATTGATTATGCCTTCAGTCAGGGAGCGGTGGTCTTTGTTTCTGCTGGCAATAACGCCAATGACGATGAGCACTACTCAGCTACTGTCAGCGCTAATAGCACTACAGATTATATTCAGGTTAATGTTAGCGGTGCTGGTACTGGGGACAGTCAAACTGCCTTTGCTTATAACCTTGTTTGGTTCGACGACACTGGTACCAATAATGACCTTGAGCTAGAGTACTACGATTCAAGTTACGCTCTGCTCCCATCTACAAACGGGGCACAGTCAGAGAGTTCCAGAGGCACAGAAAGCGAATATTCCGCATATGATTACTATCTTGCTACGGGTAGTTACACCGTCTACCTGAAGGTTAAGAACAATTCAGATAATTCACAGTTTTTTCACCTTTACTACTACTCAGGTTACAATTATCCAGATGCCGGTATGGTGACGTTTAACAACCCGGATTCTGATTATACTCTTACCTCGCCGGCGGATGCCGATAGTGCTATCGCTGTAGGCGCTTACACCACCAGGGAATACTGGTGGGATTTCTATAATGATAGGTACCCTGTTACTTCTAGTGAAACAGTAGATACAATAGCTACCTTCAGCAGCCGTGGACCAAGGGTGGATAGCGGGGCTCCACCCAAGCCAAGTATTGTCGCCCCAGGTAGTGCAATCATTTCCTCTAGAGACGATGATGTCTATTCATGGAAACCTCCACGTGGTAATCTCGGCAATAATTATGCTAGCGCCAGATATATTGATAATGATGGCCCGAATGCGGATAACACGACTAGAAACGATGGAACTGGACCTGCGGACTACTACATTATGCAAGGTACGTCTATGGCCTGCCCTATCGCTGCCGGGGTTGCTGCCCTGATTTTAGATAAAAACCCTTCATTGACGCCAGCACAGGTTAAGCAGGCCATTGAAAACACTGCCGTTGATGAAGGAGTTGTCGGTTTTGATACCATATATGGTTGGGGTTTGATCAATGCCCTAGCTGCTATAGACTCCGTAGCATCTACTATTGACATCTCCAACGGTCCCAATAGTTATGCTTTTGGTTTACTCAGCGAAAACTCAAGTTATCAAACCGGCCTCACCTATTTCACAGTGACAAATAATAGCGCCGATCCGGTAAATATCACCATTGGAGGAAGTGACATGACCAACGGTGTTACCTGGACTCTATCCGATACGGCTACTCCTGAGGCTGATACCTATGGTTTAAGGGCAGGTCTTGAGGGAGACGCAAGCTATACCATTATCGTAAAGAAGAACGCCTCCTACAATACTCTGGTGAGCAATCTGCCTTCACTAGGTACTCAGCGTTGGGGCCTTGAGCTTATATCCCCAACTATTTTTTCTGACAGTATACAGAAGTCGGGAACAATCACTCTGACAGCTACGCAGTCATGAGTTGTAGCACAATTAATCTGTTGATAATTAAAGATTTTGCACAATGATCTTTTAGTGAAGTCCTTGCGTAACGAGCATACTACCTTGAGCCCCAAATATACACCGGTATGGATAAATAAATTTGAACAGTTCCTTTTTCCGGTCTCGCATGGCGTGGTAGAGATAGTCAAAGATTT
>Ga0209536_100013190_pt1 | contig 11930 bp, 10 predicted proteins | sample DeeMarSeWOR28_12_FD_187461 | JGI IMG/M metagenome (GOLD analysis project Ga0209536, IMG submission 187461) | Marine sediment microbial communities from White Oak River estuary, North Carolina - WOR-2-8_12 (SPAdes) (version 2) | ecosystem: Environmental > Aquatic > Marine > Intertidal zone >...
CCACACAACTGTTATGGGGCTGAGCACCGATGCCACGGTTTCCAGCCAGCCTGAAACTTCAGCCAGCTTCAACACGAGGCTTCCAACGATTATCAGGGGAAACGCTATTTTGATGAACTCAGCCACTCTGAACCATGTTTGCTTCAGAATGGTTTTCATATGAGGCCAGCGGTAGTCGTGCATTTCCATTATTAGAGCGGTTGGTTCACCAGGGACGACTCTGAACGCTAGCCGTCCTAGAGCGAAAATTATCGCTATGTTAAAAATGTAAAGCGCCAATGCCCAGTGTATGCCTAGGAAGTCGCCTACCAGACCAAGTATGATGACTGTAGTGGCGGCGCAGGGCACCAGCGTTGTAACAAACGCTGCCAGCAGTCTTTCCCTCTGCGTTTCCATTATTCTGCAGCCTAAGCAGGCGGGAACGTTGCAGCCGAAACCAAGCATCATAGGGATGAAGGCTTTTCCGTGTAACCCGATTTTATGCATGACGTTATCCATCAAGAACGCGATTCGGCTCAGGTACCCCGAGTTCTCCAAGAAGTACAGTATAATGTAAAAAGGAATTATGTAAGGCAGCACTATCGTAATGCCCGCAATAAGCCCTTCCATAACTCCACCCCAAATAAGGTTGGCAACTATTCCTGTTCCAAACACGCTCGCGAAGAACGGTTCCAAGCCGTAAAGCAAATCGCTTAGCAGCCCTGAGGTGTAGTCTCCAAAAGTGAATATGGAGTAGAAAATCAAAAGCAACGACAAGACCAGTGTAAGGTACCCTGTGACTCTGTGCGTGGTGAAGTTGTGCAGCCGCTCCACTTTAGTGGGTTTTATTGGAGACACCAGCTTCTGAGCCGCTCTGGCGATGCAGCCAGCAGCTTCATATCTTTCCGAAGTCATCACGGTTGAGCAACAGTGCCCGTGGATGCATTCAATTTCGCCTGCGAGCTTATTGGCGGCAGAAACTATCTGCGGGTTTATCCGCTGGATTTCGCGTTCTATCTCTTCATCCCCTTCCAGCAGCTTAATCGCCACGTATCTGGGCGGATACACCAACTGAACGCTTTTCATTTTTTCAATAAGCTTGCCAATTTTTTCTTCAACTTCCTCGCCATAAGTCACTTGCGGCTGCTTTTTCACAGGCTTTTTCTCCACTGTTTCTATGGCTTTCTCCAGAAGCTTGGCGATGCCAACGGCTTTTACAGCCACGGTTGGCATAACGGGCACGCCCAAAAGCTGCTCAAGTTTTTTTATGTCTACTTGGACGCCTTTGCTTTTTGCAATATCCATTTGGTTCAGGGCTATAACCATCGGCGTCTCCAGTTCCATAAGCTGCAAAGTGAAGAACAGATTCCGCTCAAGAACTGAAGCGTCAACCACGTTTATCACTACGTCGGGTCTTTCAACTGCAATGTATTTTCTAGAAACCAGCTCCTCCAAAGAATAAGTGGACAACGAGTATATGCCTGGCAAATCAACAATATCTATTGTGTAGCCTTTGAAATGCAGCGTTCCCTCTGCTCTTTCAACCGTTTTTCCCGGCCAGTTGCCGATGTGCTGATGTAGCCCTGTTAAATGGTTGAAAATAACGGATTTTCCAACGTTAGCGTTACCAGCTAAGGCAATAAGCAGTTTCTTCTTATTCATTACTGTTCTATCTCCACGAAAATTCTCTCAGCCATACCTCTGCCGAGTGCCAGTCTTGAGCCTCTGACAAGAATTTCGAAAGGTCCATGGAAAGGCGCTGACTTCACAACGGTTACGGTGGTGCCTGGTGTGAGACCCATATCCATAAGTCTCTTTTCGAATCCTCTGCCTCTTCCGTGCCCAGCGCCTATAGACACTACAATTCCTGATTCGCCCTTTTTCAGCGCGGTCAGAGGCACTTTACTTCTTTTCGTTTTTCGCTTTTCCATATGACCACCAACTTTTTTTGGTTAATTTTCTTGTTCGAAAATGATGAAACATAACAAGACAGAACATGAAATCACGTTTGCCTAGCTGATTTCTTCCAAATCTACGAAAACTTTTGAGGCGATGCCTTTTCCGAGGACTATTTTTGAGGTTCCAACGGATACTTCAACGGGACCGCTGGGCGGGGTAACTCTGACAGCGCATATTTTGGTGCCGGGTTTAAGTCCCATGTCCAGAAGTCGGTGAAGCAGGTTATAGCCGCCTCTGATTAACGAGATTTTGCCGCATTGACCTTGTTCAAGGTTTCCTATTGCTACCCGGTTTTGATTGTTTTTCCCGTTTTCCTCTAAGCCTTTGTTGTGTAGTTCCAAGCATTTTGCGCAGCTGCCTATTTGCAGGTCGCATGGCGGGATTATTTTTCCGTTGTCTGGGCATCTGTCTGGGTGTCTTAGAAATCGGCAAAGCGACTCTGCCGCGTCATCTGACAGGGAATGCTCCATTCCGCATGCTTGATCGTGTACTTGTGTTTTGTCAACTTTCAGGACGTCGTGTAGGAATCGTTCCAGTAATCGGTGCTTGCGGACTATGTTTTCGGCGGTTTGTTTGCCATTGCTTGTAAGTCTTGTTCCGTGGTATGGGGAGTGCATGATGTAGCCTTTTTCAGCTAGCTTCTTCAGCATTTCAGTTACGCTGGCTGGAGCAACTTTTAGTGTTCGCGAAATGTCTGTGGTGCTTACTGGCTGTTCGGTTTGCGATAGGTCGTATATTGCTTTGAGGTAATCTTCAACGCTTCTGCGGCTCATGTTCTCACCAATTTTTAGGCGTACCTAAATTAGGTGTTCTGCAGGCTTGCTAATAAACTTTTAGTCGTGCCTAAAAATTACGGTTCATCAAACTCCCGCAAAACCAAACATAACACTGAAAGCCGAACAGCCTATACAAGGTAGAAAACAGCATTTGTTTCTAGTAATTGCTAAATATAGCAAACCCTATTTTCGGTTGTGTTTAAGAGGGGAACTATCAAGATGGAAGACTTCGCAGACCTCATCACAAAATTAATAGACGCTAGTCACAACCATGAAAATTATCGAGACTCAGAGTGCATAAACCTGATAGCAAGCGAAGGGTTGAAGTCGCCAGCCGTCAAGCAAATGCTCAACCTCGCCTCAGACTTGGAAGGCAGATACGCGGAAGGCGAAAACGACCTCACGGGTCACGTTAAGAAACGGTACTATCAAGGTCAGAAGTACATGTCACTCATCGAGGACTACGCCACAGACCTCATGAAAAAACTGTTCAAATGCAACTGGAGCGACCTCCGCCTAGTCTCAGGCACACACGCAAACCTAGCCACCTTCAAAGGCTTGTCCACGGCAGCGAAAAACCGAAAAATGGTGGTCACACCATTAAGTTGCGGCGCACACATATCCCACGACTACGCAGGTCTAGCAGGGTCAGTCCTTGGAATCGAGAACATAAACCACGTTTACAGCATAGACGAATTCAACATAGACCCCGACAAGTCCGCCGATGTTATTCGAGCGTCAAAACCAGGCATAGTCACGTTCGGAGGAAGCCTCTTTCTCTTTCCACACCCAATCAAGGAGTTAAAGGCAGTAGCTGACGAAGTTGGAGCCTACGTGGCTTATGACGCGTCGCACGTTTTGGGGCTTATCGCAGGCGGCGTCTTCCAAGACCCCCTCAGCGAAGGCGCAGACTTCATAACTTCTTCAACGCATAAGACTTTTCCAGGACCGCAGGGCGGAGTTGTTCTTGGAAACGCGAAGGACAAGCGCATGGAGAAGGCTATTAAAGCGATTCAATTCGCCATTTTTCCCTTGAGCGCTTCAAACACTCATCTAGGTCGGTTGCCAGCGCTTGGGATAGCTGCTTTAGAGATGAAGCTCTTTGGTGCTGAACTGGCGAGGCAGATAGTGAAGAACGCGCAGACGGCTGGGCAGTATCTCTGCGAGAACGGCGTTAAAGTCTTATGCGCCTCGAAAGGCTTCACGAAGTCTCATCAGATAGCTGTAGATGTCTGCAACTTCGGAGGCGGCAAGAAAGTAGCGCAAGACCTTGAAGACGCTAACATAATCTTAAACAAGAACCTCTTGCCTTACGATAATCAGGATGACCGCGACAACCCGTCTGGCTTAAGAATCGGGTTCCAAGATGTAACTAGACGAGGGTTCAAAGAAGGCGACATCAAGCATTTATGCGACTTAATGCTCAGCGTGATGAAAGATAAACGTAAACCTTCCGAAGTCAAAGAAGACGTCATCACCATGAAGAAAGAGTTCAATCAAGTGAAATACGGGTTCCAAAGCGTAGAAGACGCTTTAGAATACGTTAAAAAAGCTTAAGAGTGATTATGCTGAGGATTTATAATCCAGCGCATTAATCTAGTTAAATCGAAGGAGAGTAAGGGTAAAAGTGAAGGTGTTATTGAACGATAACTTGGCAAGTGAAGGAAGAAGAGTATTTGAAGAATTAGGCATAGAGACCGACACTCGGAAAAGGGATTTAAACTCGCTTATTGCGGACATAGGCAAGTTTGACGCGTTAATTGTGAGAAGCGCCACAAAAGTAACCCGTGCAGTTCTTGAGGCCGGCGCACGTGGAAATTTGAAAATCGTGGGCAGAGCAGGAGTCGGCTACGACAACATTGACGTGGCTGCCGCGTCCGAAAACGGCATTGTCGTGAAGTGCGCGCCTTACGGAAACACTAACGCGGTTGCCGAACTAACACTCTGCTTAATGTTGAATATTTCACGGAATATTCCGCAAGCGCATCACTCACTGAAAAGCGGCAAATGGAAGAAAGCGAAGTTCAAGGGAACCGAGCTTTCGTACAAGACGTTGGGGATTTTAGGCTGCGGGAAAATTGGGCAAAGAGTGTGCGAACTAGCCCGTCGCGGCTTTGACATGGAAGTCATCGGGTACGACATATGTCCCTGTCTTGAATCAACCATAAAGTACGTGTGCAAGGAAGAAGCCCTTGCAAAAGCGGACTACGTGACCGTCCACACGGGCGGAAAAGCCATAATAGTAGGCGAAAAAGAGCTTTCGTTGATGAAGCCTACTGCGTATCTCATTAACACTTCACGAGGCAGTAACGTTGACGAGCAGGCGCTTTACAAAGCGTTGAGGGAAGGGAGAATAGCTGGCGCCGCCGTGGACGTTTACACCGAAGAACCCAGAAAGGAAGGCGCCGAGTTCAAAAGCAAACTTCGCGAGCTTGACAACGTCATCTTCAGTTCACATTTGGGCGCGTCAACCATCGAAGCGCAACGGGAAACATCAGCAGAAATCGCGCGGGTTGTTGCAAGATACCTTTGTGGAGGCGACTTCACCAGCTCAGTTAACGCCGGCGAAAGCATTGAACTTGAAGAAAGACCCGTCTACACCCTGTTCATCCATCATCGAGACGTTCCCGGAGTGTTCGCCAACATCGACAAAGTGTTAGCTGACAACGACATAAACATACGCGCAAACTACTCCAGACAAATTGGAACCAGCGGCTACGCCATCTCCGTCTACGTTGTGCACAAGAAAGTTTCGCCTAAAATCATAGAGACCCTGAAGAGCATAGACAACATCTGCAACGTAAAAATTTAGTCTTTCTCTCTCTTACTTGCATGCTAACCTGCTAACTTTCTTGCTCATTCCTGCCTATATGTCGTTCTTCGCATACCGTGCCTACACATCGGTATTTGCTTTCAAGTTCGATTGTGGAGTGTTCTATATGATGGGCTTGGAGTGTTTCTTTGATGGCTTGTTTAGTTTCCTCGGGTTGTTTTTCGAGGGTCTCGTCATCTAATACTACGTGTGCTGTGAAGATGTCGGTTTCTCCTTCAAGTGACCAGATGTGGATGTCATGTATTCCAATTACTCCTTTGATTGCGTTGATGTCCTGTTTGACTGCCTCAAGGTTGATGTGTTTCGGCACTCCTTGAAGAAGGATGCTAACAGCTTCTCTCAGGTTCCTGGTTACATTGTAGAGTATGAACGCTGTTAAAGCAACTGTCATTATTGGGTCGACCAAATAAAAATTCCAGAAGTAGATAATTATGCCACCGACAAGAATGCCAACCCATCCTAACACGTCTTCCAAAAGATGCCATGAAAGAACTTTTTCGTTTAGACTTTCGCCCTTTTTCAGCAGAAAGAAGCCTGCACCATTGAATACGATTCCAACAACGGCTATGCCCACCATGCCAAAAGCGTTCACTGGTTCAGGGTTAAAGAATCTGGGTATGGCTTGGAAGAGTATCATGATTGAGCCTCCGATTAGAATGGACGCAGAGAAGAGTGCGGAAAATAGCGAGAGCCTTTGATATCCGAACGTGTACTTTGCGTCAGGCGACTTTTTGGCGCCTCGTTCGAAGAGCCATGAGACTAGTAAGGCTATGCTATCGCCGAAGTCATGTAATGCATCAGACAGTATAGCTAACTGTTAGTCCAGAAACCACCAACAAGCTCTATGATAGTGAAGGCGAAATTCAAGAACGCAGCAAACCTAACGCGCTCTTCCCGTTCAGGCATAACTTAAACTGGATTTTGTACTGATAAAAACCTATCTCAAACGAGCCAATTCTGAAACCAGAGACTTATTTCTCTTTGAACCGTCAAACATTTTGCAGTAAACTGAGATCACAAGCTCTGATTCCGCATTGGATAAAACAAAAAAAGGGGGGTAGTTTACCAGCCCCAGCAGCCACGTCTATACCCGTATGTGTAGTAGCCTTGGTTTGGATTCTGTGGTTGATACGGCTGTTGTGGGGAAACGTACTCGGGTGGTTCTATTGTACTGTTGCTTGGAGGTTGATACTGGTAGTGGTATGGGTCTGACCTGAATCCTAAGCACCCTCTGAACCATCGCCAGAAGTCATTGTCGGTTGTGTAAGGTGAATTGGGGTTAATGCTTGTCTGATTGGTGAGGTAGTGACCGTATGCTACGCCTATTACGGCAAGACTTATGGCGGCTGTTGCCGCTAATACTATGAAGATTTTTGTTGCTTTCATTTTTCTTCACAATAACAGCATGCTCATGGTCTCTTAAGATAGTTCGTTGAAACAAAACTGAAACAGTTTTGAAACGCTTTTGAAACATTCGCTTGGATGTTTATTCATGGAAATTGGGGTTGCTGCGGCAATATGCTTAAATCGAAGATGACTCTTTTTTAGATATATATGCGACGAGTCAACGTATTTTTACTTCTTCTAATTACGTCACTGGTGGCTTTGGTAGTCCTGATTGTAGTAGGCTTTTACGTTTTGTCGGCTTCACCGTCGTCGAACTGGATGAGTGACCTGTGGGGGCACATGAGCGGCATGATGGGCAACTCGGAAGTAACGGTTCAGAACCCCGCTTTGCCCTATTTCAGCGTGATGTTCGTGGTGATAGTCGGTGTTGTCATAATAAGCGTAGGCGGCTTAGTGTACTTTCTCATGTTTCCTGAAATCAAAACCGCCAGTCAAGCGAAGAGCGACGAACAGGTTTCTTCTCAAAACTCCACGGCTTACGAGGCTATCGTGAAGACCTTAACGGCTGAGGAACGCAAAGTCATCCAAGTTCTAACAGCCCACGATGGCAAGTACCTGCAGAAGTACATCCGAAAAGAAGCGGGGCTTAGCAGGCTTAAAACACACAGGATACTCGCGCGGTTAGCTGACAGAGGCATAGTGACACTGAAAAAATCCGGCAACACCAACGAAGTACAGCTATCAGATTGGCTAAACAAATAGTTTTGCCGTTTCTGCACGTATCACATCATATATAAGCGTGCTTCTGTCTAAAGGGTAAACAATGAGACTCGGGGTTCTGTTTTCAGGCGGCAAAGACTCGACACTTGCCTTGCACAACGCCGCAGAAAAGGAAAAAGTCGTGTGCCTAATCACGTTGGTTTCTGAGAATAAGGAAAGTTTCATGTTTCACACGCCAAACATAGACGTAACCGGGTTGCAAGCTGAAGCCCTTGGTTTACCGCTGATACGGAAGGTGACTGAGGGTAAGCCTGAAGAGGAGCTTACGGACTTGGAAGAAGCCATAGCGCAGGCAGTTAAGGACTTCCAAATAGATGGTATTGTGACGGGCGCGGTGGAGTCTGTTTATCAAGCTGCGCGAATCCAGCAGATATGCAACCGCTTAGGCGTGTGGTGTGTTAACCCGCTTTGGAAGAGAAACCAGAAAGCGCTTCTGGAAGAAGTCGTGGCTGAAGGCTTCAAAACAGTAATCTCCGGCGTTTTTGCCTATCCTCTTGACAAAAGGTGGCTTGGAAAACAAATCGACGAAGACCTGATAGAGAAGCTGGTGGCTCTCAGCGAAGAGTACGGTTTAAGCCCTTCAGGCGAAGGCGGCGAAATAGAAACCACTGTCTTAGACGCTCCCTTATTCAAGAAGAAAATCGAGGTTCTTGACTCTGAAGTGGAGGCACAGGGCAACTCCGGCGTTTTCAGGATAAAACAGGCGCGGTTGACTGAAAAATGATTCTTGTTGTTGACATGAACTCCACAGAGAACCCTTTCGGTTTTTACGAGTTTGTCCTGCCCATAGTCTCCATCGCTGAAGAACTGGAAAAATGCACCGTTAAACATTACCTAGAAGTAAACGAGAAAAGCCTGAGCGGCTACGACAAGATTATACTTTCAGGTAGCGCATTGAAGAACACGGTGACTTTTGATCAGACGGCGCGGTTCAAGTGGCTGAAAGACTGCGGCAAACCAGTTTTAGGAATATGTGCTGGGATGCAAACAATCGGCTTAGTTTTCGGCGGGCGCGTGGAGAAGTGCCGCGAGATAGGCATGACCGAAATAACCGCTTCTAAGGCGAACATTCTGTTTTCTTCAACGTTCAAGGTTTACGCGTTGCATAATTACGCGCTTGTGCCTTCCACTGATTTTAAGGTGTTGGCTGAATCCGCAAATTGCGTCCACGCTATAAAGCATAAGCAGAAAGACGTTTATGGGGTGCTGTTTCACCCTGAAGTGCGAAACAAAGAGGTCGTGGAACGGTTTATCAGCGCTTTTCAGGTTAACCGAAGAATATAAAGCGGACACGTAACGTAAATTCTTAGCGACTAATTTACTGTTAAAGGAGATTGGGTAAGTTTGGTTAAAGAGTTGCCTCTGGAAAGTCTCAGAAAAACCTGCGACCCCAATGTTATGCGTTGCAAAACAACTCAGGAACTGGCGCCTCTCCTAGAGATAATCGGTCAAGAGCGAGCTGTCAGAGCGTTAAAGTTCGGTTTAGGCATCAGAGACCAAGGTTTCAACATTTACGTGGCAGGTTATCCTGGAACAGGCAGGAAAACGGCTGTCAAAAACTTCGTGGAGAAAATGGCCAGCGGTGAACCTGTGCCGCCTGACTGGTGCTACGTGAACAACTTTTCCAACCAGTATCAGCCAGACGCAATACAATTACCTGCGGGAAAAGGGAAACAGTTCCAAAACGACGTGAAGAACCTCATCGAAACCATTAGGACAGCGCTTCCTAAAGCTTTTGAAAGCGACGACTACGCCGCAAGAAGAGAAGCCACAATCCGAGTGCTGGAAAAACAACGAAAAGAAGTAATTGATAAGCTGAACGCGAAAGCTCAACAGGAAGGCTTCATAATTCAAAGCACACCCATAGGACTGCTTCTTATTCCCGTGGTAAACGGTAAGCCTCTAAAAGAAGAAGAACTGTTGAGCTTGCCTCAGAAAACGAAGGACGTGATTCAGGAAAAAAGAGAACGATTGGAGTCAGAACTGAGAAACACAATGCGGCAGTTTCTAGATATGGAACGTAAAATCCGTGAAGAACTCAAGAAGCTTAACCGAGACGTTGCGCTTTACGCCATTGGCAACTTGGTGGAAGACCTCATCGAGAAGTACAAAGACCTGTCCGAAATTACGGCTTACCTGAAGGACGTGCAGAACGACGTTCTTGACAACATAGCGCAGTTCGTGAAAAAAGAAGAATCTCAACAGCAAATGCCGTTTCCAGTGCCTTGGATGAAAGAGGCTCCATTCAGAAAGTACGAGGTAAACGTGATTGTTGACAACTCGGATGTTAAGGGCGCACCCGTTGTAATGGAATTCAACCCCACCTACCAGAACCTCTTCGGCACAACCGAGAAGGAGGCGCAGTTTGGTGCTTTAGTCACAGACTTCACCATGATTCGCGGAGGTTCCCTGCACAAAGCTAACAGTGGATACTTGATTATCACGGTTGAGGAGTTGCTTCGAAACCCGTTCTCCTACGAAGGCTTGAAAAGAGCCCTCAGAGACGAGAAAATAGTCCTCGAAGAGCCACAAGAGCGATTTGGTTTCATCAGCACCAAAAGCCTGAAGCCGCAGCCGATTCCTCTAAAAGTCAAAGTAATACTCATCGGTAACCCCTACCGGTATCAGCAATTATTAACTTTAGACATGGAGTTTACAGAGCTTTTCAAGGTTAAAGCGGAATTTGACACAACCATGGCTCGCACAGAAGAAAACGTGAAGCATTATGCAGCGTTCGTCTGCACCATCTGCCAAAAAGAAAAGCTGAAACATCTTGACGGGTCAGGGCTAGCCAAACTGGTTGAATACAGCCAGAGACTCGCTCAAGACCAACATAAACTCTCCACAAGGTTCGCCGAAGTAGCCGACATCATTCGCGAAGCCAACTTTTACGCTACACAAGAAAAGTTAAAAGTTGTAACGGGGAGCCACGTGAAGAAAGCCATCGAAGAAAAAATTTACCGGTCCAAGCTTATTCAAGAGAAAATCCAAGAGATGATCCAGCGCGAGATACTCCTCATTGACACGGGCGCGGAGAAAGTTGGGCAAGTGAACGGGTTGTCAGTTATGGGGCTGGGCGACTTTGCTTTCGGTAACCCGTCCCGCGTAACAGCAAGCGTAGGATTAGGCCGCGAAGGCGTCATCGACATTGAACGCGAAGCCAAAATGGGCGGACCCATCCACACCAAGGGCGTCCTTATTTTGAGCGGTTACTTGAATGAGAAATACGCGCGAGACAAACCTCTGAGCCTCTCCGCTCGGCTTGTTTTTGAACAGAACTACGGCGGCGTTGAAGGTGACAGCGCCTCAAGCACTGAGTTATACGCGATACTGTCGGCGCTTTCTGGGCTACCGATAAAGCAAAACTTAGCTGTAACTGGCTCAGTTAACCAGAAAGGGCAAGTTCAAGCTATAGGTGGCGTGAACGAGAAAATCGAAGGCTTCTTTGAAGTTTGCAAGGCTAAAGGCTTCACGGGTAAGCAGGGAGTGATGATACCGGAGAGTAACGTCCAGAACCTGATGCTGAAAGAAGAGGTAGTGGACGCTGTTAAAGCTGGGCAATTCCACATTTACTCTGTCAAAACCATCGACGAAGGCATAGAAGTGCTCACGGGAACTAAAGCTGGAGAAAGACGAAAAGACGGAACATTCGAAGATGGAACTGTGAATTACAGAGTGGACAAGCAGCTTAATGGTATGGCTGAAAAACTCAAAGAGTTCCCATCTGCGGCGGCAGTCGAAAAGAAAAGCGAAAGTTAACCATCAACCCTTCAATTCCTTTCTTTTATTGCAATGAGGCTAGTCTATAGCGGTTAGTTTTATTTGGAAAAGCTGTGACCATCTTTTGCCGGTTACGAAAAGTCTGTCGCCTTCTGAGTCATATGCAATGCCGTTAAGTACGTTGTTTGCGTCACTTTTTTCTGGGGTGTAGATGCCGGTTAAGTCTATCCACCCTGTGACTTGTCCAGTGTGGGGATCAATTATTGCGATTTTGTCTGTTTGCCATACGTTAGCGTAAACTTCACCGTTGATATATTCAAGTTCGTTTAGGTTAGTCACGGGACCATTGTCACGTACTTCAACCTGTCCAACTGTCTCAAAGGTTTCAGGGTCTATGAAGTACAGGTTTGCTGTTCCATCACTCATTATCAGCTGGCTACCATCGTTTGTGATCCCCCAGCCTTCAGTAGTATAGCTGAACTCTTGAAGCAAATCAAAAGAGTGTTTATTATAGACGAAGCCTTTTTGCGACCGCC
>Ga0209536_100013191_pt1 | contig 11929 bp, 9 predicted proteins | sample DeeMarSeWOR28_12_FD_187461 | JGI IMG/M metagenome (GOLD analysis project Ga0209536, IMG submission 187461) | Marine sediment microbial communities from White Oak River estuary, North Carolina - WOR-2-8_12 (SPAdes) (version 2) | ecosystem: Environmental > Aquatic > Marine > Intertidal zone >...
TTGCTAGATATATTTGTTACTCGGTAGACCCGTTAATATAAATCTTATGGCGTAACTTAATCATTTGATTTGTGGTTTATCTCGCCATTCAGACACACTATTCCCGGATTGATGCAGAGAAGCTGCTGCTCAATGATTTCATCTCAGGCAAGAATCGGGCTGAGTTTAAGTGTTCGCAAAGATATGATTTCCCAAGATTGATACCACTTTAGGAACTTTTCTCACTAAAAGGGGTTAATATAAAGCGAGAAGTTCTATCTATTATGGTAGAATCTCTACTCTGAAGGAGCCAATTATTATGAAACTATACGGAAATATCATTGGATGGGGAAAATATATACCGTCCAAAGTAGTAACAAACGCTGATCTGGAGAGGACCCTGGACACCAGTCATGAATGGATTGTCGAGCGGACAGGGATTCACGAGCGCCACATCGTCAGTGAGGGGGAATCTACCTCTCAGATGTCGATTGCTGCCGCCAAGGATGCCCTCGATATGGCTGGGATTCGCCCGCGGGATTTGGATCTGATCATTGTTGCGACCTCCAGCCCCGATTATCTTACGCCGCCAATTTCCTCACAGATTCAGCATGGTTTGGGGGCGAATAAGGTAGGTGCATTTACCCTCGTTACTGGTTGTACCGGTTTTGTGTATGCGTTAGCCACCGCGCAACAATTCATCGCTTCGGGGGCCTATGAAAATATCCTTGTTGTTGGGGCTGAATTGTTGAGCCGCTTTGTTGACTGGAATGATCGCGCCACATGTATACTATTTGGGGATGGTGCTGGGGCTGTGGTCGTGCAGGCGACAGATGTTCCGAGTGGGGTGCTGTCTTATGTGCTGGGATCTGACGGTTCTGGAGGGGGGCATCTTATTCTCCCCGGTGGAGGTGCAGTTAATCCTCCCAACCAACAAACCCTGGATATGGGAATGCACAAACTGCGCATGAATGGGCGCGAAGTGTTTAAATTTGCCACTCGCGTATTAGGCAGAGCGCTCCGGGAAGTGATCAGTGAAGCTGGGTTGCAGACCGAAGACATCGACCTGTTTATCCCACATCAGGCCAATGCGCGCATCATCGAGAGCGCTGCCCGAGCTGTGAACCTGCCTGAGGAAAAGGTTTTTGTCAATATCGACAAATATGGGAACACCTCAGCAGCTTCCATCCCGATCGCTTTATGTGAGGCTTTCGAGGAAGGTCGTGCCAAAGTCGGTGATACGATAGCGCTTGTAGCGTTCGGAGCGGGATTGACCTGGGCTTCTGCAGTGATCAAAATCACTCCTCACGAGAAACCTTCTCCGATGCGCTGGTGGCAGCAGCTATTTCCGAAAAGGTTTGCCCGCAATGGGCATCATCAAGTGCAGAGCCAGCCTGAGGGCGTTCCTGAGGTAGCGGTTGAAGCGTAGCAATCCTGGAGCTGCGTTATGGCTGACCGTTCACTCAACTTCTAGTGCGATCCTTTCAACTTCGGAACAGCTCGCGCACAATAATATTCCGCTGGATCTGGCTGGTGCCTTCGTAGATTTGGAAAATCTTGATATCTCGCATAAGCTTTTCAACAGGATATTCGGCCATATAACCGTAACCACCAAAGACCTGCACTGCGTTGGTGGTAACACTCATCGCCATATCGGCAGCGTAGGCTTTGGCATAGGCCGCAGCCGTGGTATTGCTGACTCCAGAATCAACAGCCCATGCAGATTTCCAGACTAACAAACGGGCAGCTTCAACTTCCATGGCCATATCGGCGATCATGTGACCGACAGCCTGATGTTGCCAAATATATTTACCCATACTCTGGCGTGTTTTTGCATAGCTGATCGCTTCCTCGAGGGCACGGCGGGCAACACCAACAGCCCCAGATGCGACGCTGGGACGACTCTCATCGAATACCTTCATGGCAATCATAAAACCTTCCCCTTCCTCACTAACCATGTGTGAGATGGGGACTTTAACGTTGTCAAAGATCACTTCAGCAGTGTCCGAGGCGTTTTGGCCCATTTTTTTGAAGGGCTTACCTACACTCACTCCTTCCCAATCCCGATCAACAATAAAACAACTCATGCACCGGTAACCTTTTGACCGATCGGTGATGGCAAATACAGTAAAGAAATCCGCAACCGTTGCTCCCGTGATGAAGGTCTTATTCCCATTCAGAATATAGTGGTCGCCTTCTCTGCGCGCCTCAGTTCGAATGGCGATAACATCGGAACCGGCTTCGGGTTCAGTCAAACAGTAAGCAGCCAGTTGACCATCAACTATTCGGCCGCAATAATCCTGCTTCTGTGCATGACTTCCAGCGATCAAAATAGGCAAGATCCCCAGCCCGCTTATCAGAATTGATGTTCGGATACCTGCGCATCCCCAGGCCAGCTCTTCACTCACCAGGCATTCCTCAAATATATTCAATCCCATACCACCAAATTCCTCAGGTACGATTAGGGCTGTGAACCCTAAATCCTGTGCCTTTTTGACGACCGGCCACGGAAATTCGTGGGTACCGTCGTAATGTTCAGCGACTGGTAGGATCTCATTTTTGGCAAAATCATGTGCCAGCTTCTGAATCATTTTTTGTTCTTCGCTCAAATCGAAGTTGATTGGATTGTTTTGATTCATATCTAACTCCTCTTTGAAATTGCTATCCCCTCATTCTCACCGATCCCACCAGACCAGATTTCTTTAGGCCACTTATCATCATTGTCGATTGAAACGACCACATGATCTGCAGCTAGATCCCACCATAAGCAGCTTTGACTGCTTCACGGTCGATCTCTCCGTCAGATGTGCGCGGTATTGTCTCCACAAAATCCACGTAGCGTGGCTTTTTATATGAAGCAATCCGTTCAGCTACCGCGCTGCTGATTTGATCCTGCGTCATTGATGCCCCCGGTTCCAGCTCAACAACTGCCTTGACCGCCTCTCCCCATTGTTCGTCTGCAACGCCGATCACGCACACAGCAGCTACCTGAGGCAGTTCTTGAAGTATGTGTTCGACCTCGGCTGGATAGACATTTTCACCACCCGATTTGATCAAGTCTTTTTCTGGCTTGCGACCGGCGTAATATAAATATCCATCGTGATCTAATTTCCCCAGGTCGCCAGTGTGGTGCCAGCCATGCCGGAAGGTATAGTTGGTTGCATCGGGATCGTTCCAATACCCGGCGAAGATGTTTGGCCCCTGGACGGCGATCTCGCCGACTTCGCCAATGGGGACATCATGCCCTGATTCATCTACACAGCGCAGGCGTACCATCGGCAGGGCTTTACCGGTTGCTCCCGGTTTGGTGTCTACCCGTACAAGGCTGACCAGACCGCTTGTCTCAGCCTGTCCGAAACCGGTCCAGAATCTGGCTTTTGTTTCAGCATAAAGCCGTTGAATGGTTTCAGGCGCATCCAAACCAACGACATGTTTCAGACTCTCCCAGCTGGCATCAGCAGCCTGGCGGGCGTCGAGCAGCGTGGAGAGGATTGGGGGAAAAACAGCCATCAGGCTGATGTCATGTTCCTCTATCATTTGTACGGCTTTAGCAGGGTCAAACGCTTCCAGCACGACATTGGCGCCGCCGATCTGAATCATGCATAATGAAAGCGCCAGGCCGGTGATATGGAAGAGTGGGAGCGCTGCCAGATGCCGGTCATGCGTGCCCAGCTCAAGTTGAGTTGTGAGCACATATCCAGCCATGATTAAATTGGCATGTGTCAGAACAGCACCGCGCGGCACACCTTCGACCGCAGCTGTTGAAATAATGGCAAATGGATCCTCGGGATGGACCTCGATGTGTTCGCCGGATGGGGAGCGGTAGAGATCCGCCAGGGGGACAAAACCTTCAGCTGTGCCTGGACCAATAATGGCACGCAGCTCAAACTGATCGACATCACTGCTTTCCAGTTGGGGGAGATGACCAACGCCGGCTGCGAGCATTTTGGGGTCAGCCAAAATCAATACCTCCCGAACTTCACTTGCCGATAACCGCCAGTTGATCGGATAAGCGACCGCTCCAGTTTTGGCACAGGCGCCATAGAGCTCTAAGTATTGGGCTGAATTTTGAGCCAGGATGCAGATGCGGTCGCCTTTTTTAATTCCATTTTCCTTGAGTCCGGCAGCTAATTGATCCACTCGATCTTGAAATTGTTGCCGTGAAATGATTTGATCTGTAGTGATGACCGCCGGAGAAGAGCCCGCATCTGCGGCATTGTGGCGGATGAAATCATACAGGCTGTAATCTCGTAATCCCATATCCTTCCTCCTGAAAAGTGATAATCTGGGTTGTAGGTATGTAGCAACTTATTAGTTCAAGCGTGTGAAATGAAAGGTTATATAATGGCCTAAGCAACTTTTCCAGGGGAGCTGATCAGCCCAACCAGCGTTTACGACGCTTATAGTGCTTGACATCGCGATAGCTTTTACGTTCGCCCACCTGTGTCAGTCCAAGATAGAATTCCTTGATGTCCTCGTTCTCTTTAAGCTGCTCAGCGGGTCCGTCCAGGACAACCCTGCCGTTCTCGATCACATAGGCGTAATCAGCGGTATCCAGGGCAACACGTGCATTTTGTTCGACCAAAAGAATTGCAGTACCTTCATGGTCACAAATCCGCCTGATTTCCTCGAAGATCTCAGCAACCAACAAAGGTGCCAGACCCAAGGATGGTTCGTCGAGCAGCATGAGCTTGGGTCGTGCCATCAAACCACGACCAATCACCAGCATCTGCTGTTCCCCCCCTGAGAGGAACCCACTGGTGCGCTTGCGCAATTTTTTAAGATGCGGGAAGTATTGGTACACCTGATCCAGATCCTGGCTTAGCGAAGTATCTTTGTAGTCTTTACGCCGCGCTACTCCTCCCAAGAGCAAATTCTCCTCCACTGTCAGGTGTTTGAACAAGCGTCGATCTTCTAAAACCTGAACGATCCCTAATTGAACGATCTGTTGTGGTTGCAAGGTATCGATTCGCTGCTGGTCGAAGGTGATCTGACCTCTGGTAACCTTACCCTCCTCTGTGTGCAGCAGACCGGAAATTGCTCGCAAAGTGGTGGTCTTACCAGCACCATTGGCACCCAGTAAGGTGATAATCGTGCCATCTGGCACTTCTAAGGAGACGCCGCGTAGCACCTGAACTACGTCGCTATAGATCACTTCAACATTATTTAGCGTAAGCATATTCTCTCGGGTGATGGTTTGCAGGAATTGACAACCTGCAAACCATCACATTGTTTATTTTGGTAGGATAATATTATTCTTGTGTTTCACACCAAAGTAGATATTGGCGTGAACACTGCTGCTTATGGTCTCAGGTCTGGGATCTCGGACCAATCCTGGATCACGTTGAAGGCGTCTGGACCGCCCTGGATCATGCGGATCTGGGAGGTGTGCGGGGAACGGCTATCATTCGAAAAATCAGCTCGTATCACGCCGTCCAATGGCATAAATGGACTCAATTCGATTAGAGCATCGTGGACGGCCTCGCCGTTCAAATTCTCGTAGCCGCCCTCATCAATTGCATACATGATGGCTTGCTTGATCATGTCCACAGCTCCGACCAGCAGCAGATAACCGACGTTGTGTTCCCCTGGTTGGCGTTCGTTGGCATCAAATAACTGCTGGGCATACTGGATGCCAGGATTGCCGGTATCCGTCCACCATAAATAGGGGAAGGGGGCGATCAAACCCACACCGAAGGCAGGGTCAGCCAGGAAAGCGTAAGTCGCCAGGTCCATTGTCCAGTTATCACCGGTCATCACGAACTGCTCGCGCAGCCCCAGGGCGTTCAAATCGTTCAGCAAGGCCGCGGGGCCAAAGGCCAGCGTATTTGTCCAGATGACGTTAGCGCCTGCGGCCTGGGCATTCAGGATGGCGGTAGTAGTATCGGCGGTTGGGGCTACATCATAGGTCTCCTCGGCCACGATCTCGATCCCCAGATCCTCCAGATAGGCGCGGCTCTCGTCAGTGAGTCCGCCCTGACCGAAGGCGGTCGGCCAGCTCAGGTAAGCGAGTTTGATCTCATCTCCAGCTTCGGCTGGTTTGTAGGCCTCCCAATTTTCTTGCAGGAAACTCATTACATAGCCGAGCTGGTCTGGGTAGATCGGTCCCAGACCGAATGTGTAGCCTGAATCCTCACCGTAGAAGGCCTTCGCACTCAAGCCGGCGGTGACATTGACGATCTGGTCCTCGGCGAAGCGTCCTGCCAGTGCTTCAGCTTCTCCTGATCCATAGGTGATCATCACCAGGGCATTTTCATCTTCGCTGGTAAACCTGTCGTAGGCAGCAACAGCTTCGTCAATATTGCCGGCATCGTCGGCGAATTGCAATTCAATCGTAGCGCCATAGATTCCACCGGCTTCGTTTAGGGCTGCAACCGCGTCTTCAGCACCTTTGATCAATGGCGATGTAATGGCAGCGTACGGTCCCGACAGATCTCCGAAGTGATAGAGTGTGATCGTTTCGCCGGTTAGATCGGGTGGACCCATAGCGGGTTCTTCTGTTGGCGCTTCCGTTGGTTCAGCAGTGGGTTCTTGTTCAGGTGCTTCGGTTGGTGGCGGTGGTTCCGTTGGCGGAGGTTCAGTAGGAGCCGGTGGTTCGGTCGGTGGCGGGGGTTCCGTTGGCTCTGGGGTTGGTGTTGCCGCGGGGGCGCACGCTCCCAACAGCAAGGCAAACAGCGTCAAGAGAATGACCAGGCTAAAAAGGGATTTCTTCATGGTTGTTTCCTCCTAAGAGACTTCTACAATAAGGGTTTGATTTAATTTACTGAATAGGTTATGAGATTGGATTGAAGCCAATTTTGATAACGAGTGAGATATCTTGCACGGCACCTCCTTGTAAAAAAGGGTTTCAGTCAGTGTGAGAATGGTCTTAAACGCCAGGCAGCCTTAACGATTTGCCAGCGATGTGCCAGGCCGCGCGGTTCAAAGATCAAGAACATCATCAGTGTAAAACCAAAGAACAGAGGGCGTAAGGCTTGAACTGCACCCGAGGCCGTGGAGGGGAAAAGCGTGATAAAGAATGGTCCAAGCAGCGTTGCACCCTCGGTGAGCAGTTCAACAACAATAGAGCCAAAAATTGGACCGAGGTTGGACCCTAACCCGCCAATGATCAACATACCTAAGAAGATGACCGAATCGATCAGGTTGAATGTCTCTGAATTCAGATGGCGGATGTTGTGTGCAGCCAGCGATCCCGCTGCGCCTGCAAACACAGAGGCTAAAAAGAATGCCAGGAGTTTGTATTTGAACAGGTTGACGCCCAATAGCTCAGCCGCTAGGTCGTGATCGCGGATGGCGACGAAAGCCCGTCCCATTCGCGAGCGGGTGATGTTGTAAGCTGCAATGGTTGAAATGATCAGCACAGTCAGGGTGATATAAATGTATCTCTGGGGGGAGTTGAATTCGAGGCCGAATAACACCGGCACCGGAACGTTCAAACCTTGAGCTCCGTTCAAAACCTCAGGGAAAGCATTGCGGGTGAACCAGGGGATGATGAACTGGGCAGCCAGGGTTGACATTGCCAGATAAAAACCTTTAACACGCAGGGAGGGCAACCCGAAGATCAGCCCAATTACACCGGCGCCTATGGCAGCAGCTGGCAAAGCCAGGAAGAATGACCAATTCAACTCGGAAACCAGAAGCGCTGAGATATAACCACCAGCAGTCATGAAAGCCGCTTGCCCAAGTGAGATTTGACCCGTATAACCCGTCAGTATGCTCAGCCCTTGCACTGCAATGATGGTGATTCCGATTCGATTGACGAGGGATACCACGCTCTGGCTGGCATAAAATGGAAGTGTGTATAATGCCAGGATAAAGGCAAACAGCAATACCCACTGCCAGGGTTGGCGGATAGTTGCCATGTCATGCGCGTAGGTAGTGTCAAAATCACCGGCTGGACGGAGGATGGCCATTAATTAAATCCTTTCTATTCGTTTCTGACCAAATAACCCTTCTGGTCGAATTAGTAATACTACCAGCAATAAAAGGTACGGCATAATCTCGGTCATATCGCGAATAACTTGGATCTTGGATGCCGAGACAATCCCGGTTGAAAGTCCGATAATCAATCCGCCGACGATGGTTCCCGGTATTGAATCTAGACCTCCTAATAAAACGACTGGAAAGGCTGAGAGTACGACCACTGAGAGGCTCATGTCAAGCCCGCTGGAGGTCGCTAATAGTACCCCGGCTACCGTTGCCACTACACCTGCAAGTGCCCAGGATATCCCAAATACCCGGTTGATGTTGATGCCCATGCTTTGTGCCAGTTCATGATCTTCGGATGTCCCGCGCATGGTCAGGCCTGTCTTGGTGAAACGGAAGAATAGGCTGATGATCAAAACACACAGGATCGCGATCACAAACGACCAGACCAGGTTTTGTTTCAATATGATTGTGATATTGTTGCCGTTAAACACGAAAGGGGTTGTGATCTTGTAGGGATCAGCTACTGAGAAGATTTGGGGAAAATTGCGCTGGACGCTACCAAAAACTAACAGCGCGATCCCCTGTAGAACCTGGCTCAAGCCTAATGTCATCAAGATAATGGATAACAATGGCTGTCCTGTCATCGGTCGCAGGGCTAAGCGTTCGATCAGCAAACCAAGGATGGCTGACAGCACCACGGCGAGGATGATGGCTAACCACAGGGGCGCGCCTAATTCTAGCGCGAACCACCAGGTGATTAGAGCCCCTAAAAGCAGCATCTGGCCTTGGGCAAAATTAAAAATATAGGTTGCCTTGAAAATCAGCACAATTCCCAACGCGTTCAGTGCTAATGGTCCTCCTAATAACAAACCGGTGACAGCAAATTGAGGCAGTAGTTGCCAGTTCATTCAGACTCCTCCATTTCCAATGTGGCCACCTGTACTGCGGTCTCAACGGTGCCCTCCCTACCATCTCGATATTTGACGCTGGCGCGCACTTGCACAGAATCTCCTCCCTCGTACATGGTCCTAATCATATCTTCATAGCGTTCATACAATAAGCTGCGGCGCAGCTTGCGGGTCCGTGTCAGCTCACCTTCGTCTGCATCGAACGCTTTGTGCAGCAGGACGAACTTGTGCACGCGAGCGGGGGAAGGCAGGGTTTGGTTAACTCGCTGGACGTCCTGGCGGATGAGATCATAAACCTCTCGACGTTGGGATAGATCAACAAAAGTAGTGTAGGGGATGGCTTTTTTTTCAGCCCAACGTCCAACATTTTCGAAATCGATATTGATCAATGCGGTTACAAATGGTTTATCTTCACCCCCCAGCGTCATCACATCTTGAACGTACGGGCTGAATTTGAGCTGCCCTTCAATATATTGAGGAGAATATTTCTCACCGGTCGATAACGTGATCATCTCCTTAACCCGGTCCAGGTAGATCAGATGCCCGTCTTTGTCGATGTAACCAGCATCACCGGTGTGGAACCATCGTTTACCCTGCTGATCAACCTCCAAGGCTTTTTCAGTGTCTTCAGGGTTCTTATAGTAACCCTGGAAGACGGTCGCACCGCTGATCAAGATTTCACTGTTGTCTGCAATCATAATTTCCTGACCTGGTGCAGGTACGCCGACTGTTTCGAACTTTACATCATCTCCAACATGTAAGGTGTGTACCTGTGCCTCTGTCGAACCGTACAGCTGTTTGATATTAACACCGATAGCCCGGAAAAATCGGATTACATCCGGGTTGAGAGCTGCCCCGGATGAATAAGCAGACTTTACATGGGTTAAACCAAATTTGTCCCGCAGGGGGTGAAATAAAACCAACTCCCCTAGGCCGTAAAGCAAGCGCCAAAGCCATCCAACAGGTTTACGGTGTTCATAACGTTGGGCTGCTACCTGATATCCGATTGGCATAAAGGTTTTATAGAGCATCCGGTTAAGCCAGGTGGTTTCGGTGATCTTGACCTGCACCATTGCCATCATGTTCTCCCACAAACGGGCGCTGAACAACATCGCCTGGGGAGTGATCTCCCGGATGTTTTGCTGCACAGTATCGGGCGCTTCGGGGAAACTAACAACCATGCCAGTGCGCAGGTGGACGGTTAATCCTAGAACGTTTTCTGTGATCCATGCAGGGGGTAAAAAGGATAGATATTCATCATTGTCCAGACGGGGATCCACTTGCAATGTCTGGTCACAACCGGCGATCAGGTTATTGTGGTTGATCATCGCTCCCTTGGGGAGTCCAGTTGTGCCGGACGTGTAACAAAATATAGCCTGATCATCCCCATGCCCAAGGTTGATGGTTTCATCAAACAGGTCAGGTTGCCGTTCATCTAATGATTGACCTAGAGCCTGAACCTGCTGGTAACTCATCAACCAGGGTTCTTCATAATTCCACAACCCTTTCTCGTCCCAGTAGATCACCTGTTTGACGTTAGGTACCTCTTCTTGGATCTCGAGCAGCTTATCACACTGTTCCTGGTCTTTGGCAAAAACGAACACGGCATCTGAGTGCCTCACGATATATTGGATTTCAGGCGGTGTGCTGTCTGTAAAGATACCAACCGCTACGCCTCCTGCGGATTGAACGGCTAGCTGAGCCCAAAAATATTGCGGATCATTATCTCCGATAATGCATACCTTATCACCATGCATCAAACCCAATTCGATTAAGCCCAGGCACAGCTGTCGCACTTCAATGTAGGATCTTTTCCAGGTGTAGGAACGCCATATACCTCTGTCCTTCTGACGCATGGCGGTTTTGGTTTCCCCGTATTTCTGGAAACCAGCGATTAAATTCTTTGGAAGCGTGTCAAGATAGTCCTTCATATCCCGGTTTTTCCTAAGTAAGCGTTGATCACAGCTTCATTTTGATGGATTTCTTCTGGTGTCCCCTCGGCGATCTTTGAGCCGAAATCCAACACCACGATCCTGTCCGCGATGTCCATAACGAGACCCATATCATGTTCGATGAGCAATACAGTTGTCCCCTGCCGTTCGTGGATGTCGAGGATAAAGCGGGCCATATCCTCCTTTTCTTCCTGATTCATGCCCGTCATAGGTTCATCCAAAAGGAGCATTTGGGGTTCCATGGCTAAAGCTCGACCCAGCTCGACGCGTTTACGTAGCCCGTGAGGTAGCGTGCCGACAATCGACTTACGGATGTGCTCGATCTCAAGAAAATCAATAACTTCCTCCACGACTTTGCGGTTGGCGATATCCTCCTGGTGAGCTGGACCCCAATACAACAGGCACTGCAGTAAACCTGAACGCATGTGAATGTGGCGGGCAGCCATTAAGTTGTCCAACGTGCTGAGACCGGTATACAGGGCGGTATGCTGAAAGGTTCGAGCGATCCCCAGCTTGGCAATTTTGTACGGGGGCATGCGGGTCAGGTTATGACCGTTGAACAGAATTCTTCCTCGATCCGGATGGTAGAAGTTGTTCAAACAATTCAGTAATGAGGTTTTACCAGCGCCATTAGGCCCAATAATCGAAAGAATCTCCCCCTGTTTAACTTCGAAGCTGATATCAGTCAGGGCATGCAAACCACCAAAGATCAAGGTGATATCTTGCACACTGAGTTGAACCGAATCATCTGTCACATCGTTCTCCAACTGCTGGGTAAATCAAGGTATTACCAGGAGATATGGTGTATAAGATGCTTCATCAGCAGGAAAATCTTCCTCGCTGGGCAGATCAGCCAAAGAGGTTAAAAAATCTTGAACGGATGCGGCGCGGATTTGCGTGTTGTTAGTTGGGGATACGTTAAGTGGTTGGTTGCGTTCTTCATTGTTCGCTGTTTCTCGGCGTGTCTAACTTCTCTTTGGCGACAGAGACATCTCAAGGCAACAGGGAATACATAAACCAATTTTACTCTAAAAACGCGGATTATGCATTTAATCCCAGGGATGAATTCCTAAAAAGATTTAGATATCCCCAATAACACAACAAAAAACGAATCACGTGTCAAGTGATTCGAATCTTAGGAATGCCCCCACGTGGACCTGT
>Ga0209536_100013192_pt1 | contig 11929 bp, 12 predicted proteins | sample DeeMarSeWOR28_12_FD_187461 | JGI IMG/M metagenome (GOLD analysis project Ga0209536, IMG submission 187461) | Marine sediment microbial communities from White Oak River estuary, North Carolina - WOR-2-8_12 (SPAdes) (version 2) | ecosystem: Environmental > Aquatic > Marine > Intertidal zone >...
CCAACTTGGAATCATCCAAATGAGGAAAGCAAACAACGGTAAAATCTCTGGAAGAGATAAACACGTTTACTGCCTCCACCCAACGATCTACACTCTTTGGGACGACGCAATCGTGAACCACATTGATCTTTCCCAGGAAACATGTCGATTAGAGTTATTCTTTAACATACTAAGACCAGTGAAAAAACAAAAAAAGGGCAACCTATTTTTGGAAGCCCATTGAAGAAAACAAGACTGATCAAACACGTGAGAAATAAATGTATTTGGTCACTCAAATAGGTTCTGTTTCCGGATCTGTAATCTCCCCCAATCGTCGTAAAAGATAATTTTTCTTATCACCGTAAAGATTAGACAGTCCCTGATTTATTTTTTCATTCGCAAAAGTCCATAAATTGTTGCCGTGGGTATCACAGGCAACAAAAAATGGGCCCATGTTTTCAACTTCCAGAATCCACATTGCTTCGGCGATTCCCAGTTCATCTTTCCAGTACACTGATGAAACTCTTTTTACTCCTTCGGCATAAAGGGCACCAATCCCATATCCAACAGAGGTAAGATATACGGCATGATACTCCTTAAAATAGTGACTGAAGTCCTCGCGCATACCCGCTTTGCCGATGATTGCCCGCAAATGATATTTTTCAAGCAACTTCGGAACCCACGGCGAAAATCGAAAACCCGACGTGCAGGTAATTCCAGAAATCCTGTACTCACCGGGTCCGACCTCGGCACCGGCAGGAGAACTATGCATCATCACATTGAACTCGTTGGTGATATCTACCGGTGGAGAATTCCCTTTCTCAATGACATGGATGCACCACAGAGACCTGCCGGTAAAGATGTTTCCATCCAGATAGACAACGTCACCGGCTTTTAGATCCTGAATGCTTTGTTCCGACAAGGGTATCTTCAATCGGAATTCTCGTAATTCCAATTCATCGAATGACATCATTGATCCTCCTCAGCCTTCCAGGCCGTATTCTGCCTGCGATAATAGGACGTAAACCACTCGGGCTGATCCCTGTATTCAATCCTGTTTTCAGAATCGATCCGAACGGTCGCCCTGCGCACTGCATTACAATGCTGATGAATAGACATCGGCGGCCCGCCGGTGTGTCCGTGCGCGATTTCGATGTGAACATCCATGACCGTAATATCTCCCCACAACCCCATGGCACCGAACATGGTGGAATTGGCCAGCGCTTTCAGCTCTTCTTCGAAATCTGCGACAGTACTATCCGGATGTCGATCTCCGACCCTGCGAAGCGTAACCGCCTCGCGGGCGAGTCGAAATGACACGTCCTTGTTGCCCCCAATCCCTATGCCCACCACGGAGGGTAAACAGGCAAAGCCCCGCCGGCCATTTACACTGAGGACATCCAAAAAAAATTTCTTCATACCGGCGATCCCGTCCCCGGGCAACAGCCAGCGGTAATCGCTACCATAAAAGCCACCTTTATGGGAAGCGGTTATTTCGATCCAGTCCGCATCCGGCTCAAAGCTATAGTAGATGTCCGGCGCAAAGAATCCGACGTTGGTGGCCGGATTTTCATGGCTTAATGGTTGCACGGCATTTGATCTTAACGGTATTTCCCTCGTGGCGCGAGCGGTAGCCTCTCTGAGGGCTTGTTCTAAACCGACAAAGCCATTTCGAATTGATGCCCGGTTGCCGACCTTTACATAAAATCGAGGTATGCCCGGATCCGAGCAGATGGACATTTTTTTTGTTTCTGCAATTTCAAAATTTTCGATGATCTTACCCAGCACATATTTGGGCAGTTTTTTAGTCTCCCTCTGAAAAATGTCCCGTAACGCCATTTTGACGTCCTCAGGCATTTGGGTTGCGGCTCTGAGGTGCAAGTTAAATCCGGCTTCTTTTAAAACATCCTGCTCGATCGCCACAAGCTCCTCCCTTCCCGATTGCATGTTTGTTGCTTCGCTTTTAAGGTTTATGCTTTATCGTTTTAAATGTATTCTCGGTCTCACGGACTTCATTGTCCAGAGTGCGGTAAGCCTTTAAAAGATTCCTGTCAACCTGCTTGCGAATATCATGGTATAGATTTCGCCCGTATGAATCCATGGTGACCTCCAGCGGGCCAAAATCTTCAACCTCGAAGACCCACCATGCTTCCGGCATACCCAAGTCAAGCCAATGGACGTCGCGGATCCGTTTTATCTTCTTTCCGTAATAAGATGCAGCGCCTCCGACTGCCGAGAGATACACGGCTCCATAACGTTTTAATGCTTCAGCGACCTCCGGGCCCATCCCCAGGCCTTTGCCGATAATCAACTTTATCCCCCAGTCCCTGATGGCGATGGGCTCCAGATTATCAAAGCGTCTGCTCGTCGTGGGACCCGCTGAAATAACGACCCAGTTTTCTGCGACCTTCCTGGTTATGGGCCCGCAGTGCCAATGGGCACAACCCTGCAGATTTTCGGGAAGCGTTTCACCTTGCTTGAGTAACATCAGTGCATGGTCATAGGCTCTATCGCGCCAAACATGCACGATGCCGTCAATTATAACGATATCACCCACCTTGAGCTTTCTGGCCTGCTCTTCAGATACCGGGGTATGAATTCTGTATTCGCTCATCTAAGTCACCTGAATGTCTGGATGGGTAATGCTTTTAAAGCTGCCATCATTGTATAATCGGCCCACTGCAAACCGCCCGGTTGTCCAGCATCCCGGGGCAACCACAACCGCAGGAGAAATGGTATGGCAGCCGGCAAGTTCGATGTGTACAGCCAAAACGGTGGTGTCTCCGCCCAACGCGCCGGGGCCAATTCCCAACGAATTGATGGTGTGTGATAGTTCCTCTTCAAGTTCGGCAGCCAACGGGTCAGGGTTTCGGGCACCGGTTGGAATACGGTAGACGGCTTTTAAGGCGATATGCGTGGCGATGGTTACATTGGCGCCGATGCAGATTCCCACCACATGCGGGGGGCACGCCCATCTGGCGTTAATAATGGCCTCTAAAATTCCTTTTTTGATGTTGGTAAGTCGAGCACCCGTTGATGGGACCGGTATGCTCGTCGTGGACATGTCTTCACCGTCGCCCCGGGCTATGGCCATAATCTCAATATAGTCTATGCCCGGTTTATAGTCATAGACGATATAAGGCATTTTCCAGCCGACATTGGTTCCCGGATTTCGGCACGTCAACGGATGAACCACGTTTTCTCGTAAAGGCACCGTTTTGGTGGCTCTTTCAGTTCCCCGGTTGAGACTGACTTGAATGTCTCCGTTGACTCTGGCATGCTCGCCGATGGTTACAAAGTAGATCGGTATGCCGGTATCCTGGCATATAGGCCGGCCCTCCTTTTCCGCAAACATGACAGCCTCAAGCATTTTTTCGAGCCTGGCGCGTGCCCCGCAATGACGCTCCCTATCCAAAGCATCCTCAATGACCTTCACATAAAATTGCGGAAACCTTGTGGCCGCTGTCTCAAGCAGAACTACCCCTGCATTGGTCACAAATTCTTCAGATATGAAACTAGTATTCATCACCAAGATCTATTTTAGAGTTACACTAAATTACACTGACTTTAGACCTGATATATAACCAAATCACAGGAATTGTAAAAAAAGTGGCGATACTCAAGGAGATAAAAATGACATCGAGACCCCAGACATCGCCAAGCAGGCCGTACAATACGGGTCCAGCCGCCCCGGATAACAGATAGATCGTATAAAACAGGGCGTAGCCTCTGGTGCGATTTTCCAGTTTAAAAAAGGAGGCAACCAGCGAATACAAAACCGAAGAACTACCATTCAACACAACACCCAGAACCAACGCCAATGGCACAAAAAGATACGGTAATGATATGGGTACCAAAAGGATGATAAACAGGGCGGTGAGAAATTCGGAGACCATGACAACCTTCTCACCACCCAGCTTATCCGTCAAATAACCGCAGAAAAATTTACCAAATATACCACCGAAAAAGACCAAAGTAACGATAAAACCAGCTTTGTCTGCTGCAAAACCCTTTTGCTGTGACAAAAAAGGGATGAAGGTAAACACCGTCATCCGGGTCGAACAATCAATAATTCCAATTAAGCAGAACAGCAGAAAATGACGGCTCTTTAAAATGCCAAACCCGCTCTCGACATGCAGCGATCTTTTGATCGACTGTTTCTTTTTTATATCGGATGGAAGTATTTTATTTCGCAAAATCCCTGCGATCACCGAAAACAAAAGTCCCATCAATCCTAATATCAGCAGAGAGGATCTCCAGCTAGAGGCGACAAGAATCAAGGAGATGAAGAAGGGCACACACACTTTTCCAATATCTCCGGCAAGATTCAACGTTCCCACGGATGTGCCCAGTTTTCCGTCTTCAAATACCTTTGACACAATAGAAGTCGAAATAGGATGCTGCACACTATGCCCCAATCCGGTAAGAACAATGATGAACAATAAGAAAATGAAGGAAGGAGAGCTTGCCATCACCATAAACCCTGCCGACAGCCAGCCGAATCCGACGATCAGGCTGGTGGCTTCACCCACCTTTTCCGCGATGAAAACAACTGGAATCTGAAAAATACTGGAAACTCCCGAAAGACAAGATTTCAGCATGCCGGATTGAGAAAGAGAAAGGTCAAACTCGCTGGAAATGGGTGGGATCAGGACAAATATTGCGTAAATGAAGCCATCTTGAAAGAAGTGAAAAACAGAGCCAGCCAGCAGCGTGTTTCGTGGATTCATTCAGGCATTTTCCCTTTACTCAAAATCAACTGACTCTCTTTAGCCAGGGCCAAAAAATGAGCGACATCAATCTCCTTGGGACATACATGCGAGCATGCCCGGGAGGTATGGCACCGGGTAACGCCCCGGTCTCCATAAACAATATCCATCCGCTCGTCTTTGGCCATTTCCCTGTGGTCCATTAGACGCACAATTCCAGACAGCATCGCATTGGGTCCTAAAAATCGTGCGGGGCGACTGATACAGGCTTGCGCACAACAAAAGCAGTTTATGCAGCGTGTGGCACTTTCATATATCTGAAGTATCTCCGGAGGAATTCGATATTCGTCGCCTTCCGGATGCACAGCAGCGGCCTGGATGATGTATGGCTTGATCACGCGAATGCGTTCATAGGCTGTTTCCAGGTCCACGACGAGATCCCGCAGAACCGGTGCAATCGTTAAGGGTTTTATCGAAAATATGTGGGTTTTAAAATATTCAACGGCATCTCCCACCAGCAGCTCACAGGCGAGAACGGGTTTACCATTGACCCGCATGGCACAGCTGCCGCACATGCCGTGTTCACAGGATGATGGCCAGGTCAAGGTTGAATCCTGATTTTCATTTATCATTCTCAGGACATCCACAAGTCGCAATACTTCACCGGCCTCCACCGTATACGTCTGGATCCAGGATTTTTTGGTGTCAGGATCGAATCGGCTAACCTTTAAGCTGAGACTAAATGTCTGCGCCATATTATTATCCCCTTCGATGGAAACTAATTAACATGAAATATCGAAGTGGAGCATACCTTTAATATTTTCGTTCGATAAAATCAAAGTGTTCGTAATTTTCTTCTGCGGCATCAAAAATACTCATATCAATGGGCCGTTTTCCAATGGTCATGTTGTCGAATTCCGGCATCGTAACCAAACTGTGATGGTTGAATTCGTCTCGCCGTTCAGGATAATCTTCTCGAAAATGTGCCCCTCTGGATTCCTTGCGATGCAGGGCACCTGTTGCAATGATCGCGGAAATATCAATCAGGTGATTCAATTCCCATATTTCCAACAATCTCTGATTCATTGCCAGAGACGTGCCGGGTGCAGGTATTTTACGCGCCTCTTCCTTGAATTCTCTCAGGCTCTCAATCGCCTGGGTGAGGGTGTTCTCTGTTCTGAAAATCCCCACATTTTCCATCATCACCGATCTCAATTTATTTCTGATAGAGCTATAGTCACCATTGCCCTTTGCATTGAGGTAGTCAGAAAATTGAGAAAAGACAATTTTGCCTGCATCCGGAGGCATTTTATCATGATCTTCAGCATCTTTGAGATATGTCAAAACACTTTGGCCCACGACCTGACCCATGGTAATCAATTCTACCAGGGAGTTGGTACCCAAACGGTTAAAACCATGCAGGCTGGCGGCGGCAACTTCCCCACAGGCAAAAAGACCCGCCACCGGCGATAGCTGCTGACCCTGCACCCGGCCAAATTCATCCGTGGCGATCCCTCCCATCTGGTAATGCGCTACCGGAGCAACCGGGCAAAGGTCGGTGCGCGGTTCAACATGCAAAAATTTTCGCATGAGAGATTCCACTTCCGGCAGTTTTTGGCTGTGGATGTATTCGGGCAGGTGTCTCAAATCGAGCCACACAAAGGGAAGATTATAATCCGGATGAACAAGGCCCCTGCCTTCGCGGATCTCGGCCATGATGCAGCGTGAAACAAAATCACGCGGGGCCAGATCCTTTGCCACCGGGGCATATTGTGCCATGAATGCTTGGTTTTCCTTGTTGCGCAAGATGCCGCCATAGCCTCTGATGGCTTCCGCAGCCAAAAATCCGAGACCCACCAGGCCTGTCGGGTGAAACTGCACCGCCTCTAAATCCATCACCGGAAGACCGGCTTCCAGAACAAGTGTCAGGCCGTCTCCCGTATTCTGGCGGCAATTGGTATTCATAAGATACATTTGCATTTTGCCACCCGTAGCAATCACCGTCGATTTGGCCAGAATACCAACGAATTTACCTTCCCGTTCCTGGAAGACCAAGGCCCCTGCACAGCGACCATTGTCGAAAAGAAGCTCAGCAGCCACTGCCATATTCATAAATCGGACGTTATGCTTAATGGCTTCGCCCCAGACCGTATCCATGATGCCCTTGCCCGTCCGGTCTGCTTCGTAACACGTCCTGGCAGCTTTGCCGCCCTTGCCAAAATTCAGGGTATGACCGCCATATACCCTTTTGGGAATCCGCCCTGCTTCTGTGCGACTGAAATGCATGCCATGCCGTTCAAGCCAGACAATCTGATCCCAGGCAGAATGACATACCTTGTAAATGACGTTTTGATCGCCGGAGCAATCCGAACCCTTCCAGGTATCAAACATATGGTAGATGACTTTATCTGAAGGATCATTGGGATCAACTGCGGCCGCACCACCCTGTGCGGTAGATGTGTGGGATTTTTGCGGACTTAAAAGCTTTGTCAGGGCAATCACTTTCGTATCCGGCCGTTTTTCACATATTTCAACGGCGACCCGCAATCCGGCACCGCCGGCACCAATAATGAGGACATCACATTTGACAACAGAATCTATGTAAAGCTGCTTACCCATCTCGTTGATTCCCGGATCTTGTCGAGAAAAAAGACCCCCCGCGTCCCAAACATCTCAAAATAAGCTGTCATTACAAAACAACCAATCACGATAGACAGGGGGCTTACATGACAATGATGAGCTTAATTCCAGCCCAACCACAGGCGACCATAACCACAATCGTTATCAGGGCCGCCAGGTTGCGAAAAAAAATCTTGGCGACATAGTCACCAATAATGGTGCACACCCCATAGGCGCCGTGAAAGATAATTAAGGCCACAAGAATAATATCGACTCCCTTGGTGAAATAATTTTGCATCCGGACTGTAATCACATCAGCATCATGGCCAACCGCATAGTTCAGATGCATAAACACCATATGGGCCGACAGCATGGGAAGCAAAAGTGCTCCGCTGATCCGTTGCATTTTCCACAAAACGTGGTTAGCGGTCTTGTTGATTTTAGCGAAAACAACATATCCGGCAATAGCAGTTGTGATCAGGGTGATTAGCCAAAAGAACCCCGCGGATACCTGCTGATCGCCGGCAATCATCAAATAACCAAGCATCACCAGGAAGACTGATCCAAGCGCAGCTACCCAACGAATCATGATGTCATCATTGCGAACATTAAATATCTCAAACAGGATCAATCTTCCCCCGTTAAACGCGTGAAATAAAAGCGGAATGGCAATCGCCCATTCAAGCAAACTAAAAAAAAGATGATGATAAAAGACCATCTTGGCTGCAAAAACCGCCGGTTCAACAAGGCTCGACAAGGTATACACATGCAAAAGCAGGTAAAATACCAGTATGACGCCTGTTGCCCTGTGGGCCCAGCTCAAGATAAACGGCCACCCCCGGCTTCTGGTGTAATAAGCCACTGCGGGTAAGCGTTCGCATTGAGAAATCACGGTTGCCTGGAAACGATTCATTTTAAAAGTTTTTCTCCCGCGGCCGCTCAACCCACTGGGGAGCCCAGGGCAGCTCCTTAATCTGGAGCATTTCGTATATCTTTTGTCTTTTGTCGATGGCTTTTTTTCTGAGGTTCAGATAATGATTGTTGCCATGGGCATCAATACCGACAAACATGGGGCCATAGTCTTTGATCTCGCATTCTAAAATCGCCTGTGAATCCAAATCGGGCCAAAACACATTGATAATTTTGGCCCTGGAATCGTAATACGCCGCCGCCCCACCGACCACACTCAGGTAGACGCAGCCGTACTTTTTACAGGCCTCGGTTGTGCCTTCCAGCAACCCACCCTTGCCGATCACGGCACGACATCGATGTCTTTCAATTAAGATCGGCATCCAGCGTTCCATGCGGGTGCTGGTAGTTGTTCCCATGCCACTGGTAAAAAACCATTCACCACTCTCTTGCTTATACCCAGAGGCCTCGTGGAGAACGGGATAGCCCTCGTAGTTGACTCCTCCGGGCAGCGCCACACCGTCGTCGATCTCACGGCCCAGGTTCCGATCCCGGATGCCCCACAATTTTCCCGATATATAAACCGTGTCCCCTAGTTTTAATTCTCTTATTTGTTCTTCGGATATCGGAGTCTCCAAATTCCATACTTTACTCATAGCCTTCACCTCCAAATTCCCAGATGTATTCAAACTTTCCGTCCTGAAAAATCCGCATACCGGATCGTCGCGCCGCCCAGCATTGAAAAGAAACACTGACCGGATTTTGTGTCTCGTGAACATCTGCGGTTTCGACATGAACCGCAAGGGTAGTTGTATCACCACCGAATCCCATCGGGCCGATGTTCATGGCGTTGATGGCCTCATATAGCTCTTTTTCCAGAGCAGCGATTTCGGGATCGGGATTTGGCTTTCCAATTGTCCGCAACATTGCGATTTTGGTCAACTTGGCATTTTGGTCAAAGGTGCCACCAATACCAACGGTGGTAACTGAAGGGGTGCATGGCTGTCCTCCGGCGGCATAGGCACTGTCGATAATAAATTTTTTCACTCCGTTCATCCCTTGCGCGGGTACCAACATGGCATGAAAACTCTGATTTTCAGAGCCCGAACCCTTGGATATACACATCACTTCCATATAATCTTGATCCTTAATCCAGTCCCAGTAAATATGGGGATGTGTCGCACTGATCTGCTCACCGTCTTTTAAGCGTGTGATGGGATTGGACAGGGTCTTTCTCCAGCTCCTTCCATTCGAACAATCCCTTACCCCCTCAATAACAGCCTGCTTTAATTTGTAACCATCCACCTGCATCCTGGTGCCGATATGAACAAAATAGGTCTGCATCCCCATATCCTGACAAACGGGAATGCCGCCTCCTTCACCCATCTTTATGGCTTCAAGCATCACGCCAAGTTTTTCCTTTGCAATCTCATTCGTTTCTTGATCAAAAGCCTTTTTCAAGGCACCTTTTAAATCAGGCGGGAAAATCGTTACATTCCTGAAATAGAGTTCGGCCATCATTTCTTGAAACGTGTCATAGGGAAACATCATTTTTCATACCTCCTCCAAACTAAGTAATATCGACTATGCTTTAAGGCCTTTCAAAGTGTTTAACAACTCTTTATTTATCGGTATTCCTTCTTTATATCGCTTTTGCCTCATAAGGTATTCATATTCGCCCGGCAGAAGGATTTCATTTATCCCTTTTGCCTTTTTTGCACTCTTGATCTGATTTTTAAGGGACTCCACGGTGTTTAAAAATTCTTCTGGATCAATGAAGGCCGACGGGTCTATGGCCACAAACATATCACCTTTGGTTCCCGCATGCTGCATGTCAAAGGTGCCTCGCACATCTTTTCCCACCGCTTGTCCAGCTAATGCACCGGTGAGAACATCGACCATGATGGCAAGCCCTGACCCCTTCATACCCCCTAAAGGCAGCAGAACACCTTCAAGGGCTTCCCTGGGATCTGTCGTCGGATCTCCATCCTTATTCAGGGCCCAACCCAATGGAATTTTTTCACCGCTTTCCAACGCCACAACGATTTTTCCGCGTGCAACCACACTGGTTGACATATCGAGGATCATGGGGTGGTCTCGAGCGGGAACGCTGATTGATAATGGGTTGGTCCCTAAAATTTTTTCGGCGCTGCCAAAGGGCGCCACGCCGGATTCCGTATTCGTCATGCAAAGGCCGATAATTCCCTGTTTGGCCATATATTCGGTGTAATACCCGAGCATGCCGATATGAGACGCCTTGCGGATAACGATGATACCGATGCCAACAGACACTGCCTTGGCGATGGCCATCTCGGAAGCCTTGATTCCGGCTACCGGACCCAGGGCTTGATTTGCATCAAGCAAAGCGGAGGCGTCCGTCTGCCGAACGGTTTCGATCCTGGCAACGGGATTGATGGCTCCGGCTTCCAATCCGGTTGCCCATTTGGGAATCCGGATAACCCCGTGGGAGTCGTGCCCCCTCAGATTTGCCTCCACTAGTGAATCAGCAACCAAATTTGCTTCCGGTTCAGGCACGCCTTTGGCAACAAATATTGCTTGAGCCAAGTCCAGGAGTTCTTCAGGTTGTAAGGTAATATTCATGTAACGGTCCCTTTGACATCAAAACAAAGCAATACGAGAAAAGTTTCCGCTCTGCCGCCGAAGTTCCTCAAATCACTGAGGGTAACTGGTAATGCGTGCTGGTTTGCCGTTTAACATCACACTCTCCATACAGGTCATAACTCTATACTTTGGATTAGCAGAATTTCGTGATGTCTCTATGGATATTCGAGATGATGCCTTTCGAGAAGATATTATCTGTCATCGAATTGGTTGTGCCCAAAAAAGGAAGCCTAACCGGCAATATCGCATGCCGGATATTTTAAATCGCAGTGATGATTGAACGATTGAAAGCAGCGTTTCAAATTATCTAAGTATATGCTATAAATAAAATTAATTGTCCAATAGAAAATTTTTATACGCATATAAAGATTCTTTATTATGGAAGATTTCAGGCTTAAAGTTTTTTATACCGTTGCCAGCTTAAAGAGTTTTTCAAAGGCTGCCAAGAAACTGTATGTCACCCAGCCAGCGGTCTCGAATCAGATTCGAAGCCTCGAAGAAGAGTTTGAAACCCGGCTATTTATTCGAGGCAAAAACAAAGTTATTTTGACAGAATCCGGTCAAGTTCTTTACAAGTATGCCATAGAAATACTTGAATTGTATGAGCAGGTGGGAAAGAAACTCGGTGAAATCACCAAATCTGTGGAACGGGAACTTACCATCGGAGCAACTTCCATACCCGGCAAATATTTTATTCCTCAAATCATTCAGCAGTTTAAGAAAAAGTATCCAGACGTTGAAATCAAAACACTTATTTCGAATACACAAAACATCGTCCAATCGCTGAAGGAAGATATATTGGATTTATGTGTCGTCAGTGAACCTGTAAACGCGGGTCGCCTTTTTCGCGAAAAATTTCTAAAAGATGAGTTGGTGCTGATTGTAAATCCAGATCACAGATGGGCTACGAAGAATTTCATAGGAATTGAAGAACTAATAGATGAGCCTCTCGTCTTGCGGGAAGAGGGGTCCGGGACACGAGAAACGATCAGGTATTACCTGGAGCAATTAGGCAAACGGCTCAAAGATTTCAACATTATCATGACCCTTGGAACCACAGGAGCCATAAAAGGTGCGGTGGAGAGAGGCGT
>Ga0209536_100013193_pt1 | contig 11929 bp, 8 predicted proteins | sample DeeMarSeWOR28_12_FD_187461 | JGI IMG/M metagenome (GOLD analysis project Ga0209536, IMG submission 187461) | Marine sediment microbial communities from White Oak River estuary, North Carolina - WOR-2-8_12 (SPAdes) (version 2) | ecosystem: Environmental > Aquatic > Marine > Intertidal zone >...
TTAAATGATTATTTGTGACCTTTTTGAATCGAAAACATCCCATGACCGATGAGGGAGACTATTTCACAATCTGGGTTGGGGTCTGGCAACGTTCCACGCACCTCCTTCGGTATGCCAGTGCGGGACATCCCGGCTCTATTTTGGTGAAATCAGACAGGACATCTGTAATGTTGGGAGGCCAATCCTGGCCTATCGGATTTTCGCTTGAGGGGAATTATCGAACTGAATCCGTCACTGTGCATGCAGGAGATCGGTTGTATCTCTTTAGCGATGGTATTTATGAGGTGATGAATGCGCATGGAGAAATCTGGGGGAGGAAGAGGCTGCAAGAGGCCCTTGAGGGTGTAGCCAATCGGGAGATGATGCAGGGTTTAACGGCTATTATTGAGAAGAGCTGTGCCTGGAATACTCAAAGAGCCTTTGAAGATGACGTCGCGTTACTGGGTTTGGAGTTCGAAGGGAAATGCGTGAGGAGGCCGGTGTGAGGAGGAAGGAGTATAGAGTTCCACCGCGTAAGGACCGGTTCTTTCTTTTGTCTCCTGACGACTTCTTTCTCACTTCTTCCCATTCAGGAGTGTCTCTTCAGGCGAGGAGATGGCATAGATGAAAACCACCCCGGCCCGTATCTTGTTAGTGGACGATGATGATTTAAATCTGGAAATTCTCGTTGAGTATCTCAAGGATGAACCCTACGAACTCGTTCAGGCGCATGATGGGGATCAGGCGTTAGAGCGGTTGCGGCAGGATCAGCAGGGTTTTCAGGCTCTGGTGTTGGATCGGATGATGCCCGGGGTCAACGGTCTCGAAGTCCTGGCCCAATTGAAAGCCGATGAACAGTTGCAATGGCTTCCGGTCGTCATGCAAACCTCTGCCGGGTCTCCTCAAGAAATATGCGAAGGGATGGAAGCCGGCGTCTTTTTCTATCTCACAAAGCCCTTTGATCAACAGGTTTTATTACGGATTGTTGGTGCGGCCGTGGAGGAGGGATTGAAATGGAAGCGGATATCCCGAAAACTGGTTCATCAGTCCAAGATTGTGGAGTTATTGCAGGAGGGGCGCTTTCAGATCCGAACCATGGAAGAGGCGTATGATCTGGCGTTTTTATTGGGCAGGGCCTGTCCGGATTCGGAAAAAGTGGTGTTTGGGTTGAATGAATTGCTGGCGAATGGGGTGGAACATGGAAATTTAGGAATCGGGTTCGATGAAAAAACCCTGCTTCAGGAGACCGACACCTGGGAAGAGGAAATTCGACACCGTCTTTCGCTTCCGGAGAACGCCCAAAAGGTTGTCGACGTGCTGTTTGAACGGCTATCCGATTGTATCCAATTTACGATTTCCGACCAGGGCCCAGGTTTTGACTGGCGGGAGTATGAACACATCAATACGGATCGGATTCTGGAAAGTCATGGGCGGGGCATTGCTATGGCTAAAGCCTTGAGTTTCTCTCGGGTAGAGTATCGAGGGACCGGAAACCAAGTGGTGTGTGTGATCAAAACCCCATTGCCGACCACTGAAGAAGGTATTGCTATCGCATCTAAGGCATCCATAGCCGCCACCGAATACGTATCCGGAAATTCTCATTTATGGTCATGCCAAAAATGATGAGCCCTCTGAGGGGAGGAATATGCATGAAGGCAGTATGGATGATGTATCGAAGACTCGCCAGTGCGTTCTATGAGATCTTTTCCCAGTTTTTGCGATCAAGGGGGAAACTTATCCCGTTCTCCTAAAGTAGCGCTCTTTGACATCCGATAGTTCGGATTGTCTTTGGTTTGTTCTTGTCCTGCTGCAATGCTTAACAGCGCAATCTATTTCATTGGGCGAGTCACCACTCTTTGGATCGGAGGAAGAGGGAAGCACAAAGAACATTATTATTCTGGGCGCGTGCGAAAAAGGGCTTTTGCTCAGCCGGAAGTCTTCTTCGAAACTCGTGAACCCGTTCACCACTAGAGATGAGAGGTCAACATGGAACAACCTCAATCAACTTCAACAGCCGGGGAAAATTCAATTCTCAGCCCAATGGGAGACCTCACTATTTTTGAAGCGACGCAATTTCATGCGGATCTAGTGGCCCTGCATCAACAAGAAGGGCCTCTCCAACTTGATTTAACCGGGGTGAACCATATGGATTCCTCTTGTGTCCAGCTGATTGTGGCTGCGACGCGATCCGGGCGACTGACATTACACGGGTATTCAGCAGGCATTTGTGACAAGTTTGAGCATATCGGGTTTGCGCAGTTTCTTCCCACCCATGAATTGTAATGCAGAACAATTAACAAACACGGTACGTGTCTAACGGGATAAAGGAATGAGGTGAAGAGTGAATGTTGATTGGATGATGTGGATAGGTTTATTGGTGGTAGGGGGTGGGATCGGATACGCCCTGGCCACCAAAAAAGAACAAAGGCATATCCGTCTGTTGAAACAGCAACTTCAGGACGCCGTGCATACCCAGCGGCGCTCCATGGAAAATTGGAAAGCCTTTTGCCATTGTCTTGCCCCCGTGTTTCCGGTCTTTGTGGGGCAAATCAAGGCGGTCATTCAAGAGACCGAACAAGCAGCGGCTGGACTGATTCAGCGATTTCAGGCGATTTCACGGCATGCCAGAGAGCAGGTCGAAGAAACCGAGGCGTTGTTAAATATGGGAGAAGGACATGGCGAGATGGATGAGTATACCGTCGAGCGGATCCTTCGTGACACACAAGAGATAATAGAAATGTTTGTCCAGCAGGTCACGCAGACGGCCACGGTGACGGTCTCAACTGTGAGCGTGATGGAGCAGGCAGTTGATACCACTTCCCGAATTTCGGAAGTGGTGGAGGAAGTCGAATTTATTGCCGATCAAACCCGACTATTAGCACTCAATGCCGCCATTGAAGCCGCACGGGCAGGAGAGCATGGACGAGGGTTTGCCGTGGTGGCAGATGAAGTGACGAAACTGGCCAATCGGTCCGCGCAAGCGTCAGAACAAATTCGTACTCTCGCCACAACAGTTAAGGGAACAACTGAGTCGGCGATGTCGGAACTCCATGTGCTGGCCTCTTTAGATTTATCGGAAACATTGGGGGCTCAGGGAAAAGTTTTGGAGATGATCAAGATCATGGCTTCCAAAAACGAAACTTTAAAAGAAAGTGTCGGAAACAATTCCGGCCGGGCCAAAGAACTCGGGAATGACATCAGCCAAATTGTGATGTCGATGCAATTTCAAGATATCACCCGTCAGAAATTAGAACATGTCTATCAGCCCTTGGAGCGTATCCATGCCCCCCTTCAAGCGGTGGTTGACGATACCGGCGGAACGGATATGCTGCCTTCAGTGATCGAAGTTCTTCAGAATCTCGAGCACACCTATACCATGCAATCGGAACGCCTGACGATGGAAGCGGCCCGCTCCGGGGAAGAGGCGATCATGGTCGGTACCGGGTCGGACAATGGGGACAATGTCACGTTGTTTTAAGGGCTGGAAGAGAAAGGCTTGAATGGTCAGGGGTCAGTTGCCAAACGGAAGACGCAAGGGAAGAAATGATTGCCAGGGCTCGCGGCTCACCACCGACGCGTGACGGAATGACGGGCAGAGGGTGAAAACACACAGTGATCGTAGAATGCGGAAATACACAGACCAAAGTGAGGTAATGTTATGGGCAAGACAGTTTTAGTCGTGGACGATTCAGTCTCGATGCGTCAAATGGTGAGTTTTACGCTCACCGGTGCCGGCTATGAGGTGGTAGAGGCTGGGGACGGAAAAGAAGCGGTGGATAAACTGAATGGAGGCGCTAAGCCCAATTTGGTTATCACGGATCTGAATATGCCGAACATGGATGGGATCTCACTTATAAAAGCGGTGCGCGGAATGGCCGCACATAAGTTTACCCCCATCCTGATGTTGACCACTGAGTCATCAGATGACAAAAAGAAAGAAGGACAAAGTGCTGGCGCGACAGGGTGGGTAGTAAAGCCGTTTAACCCGGAGCAAATGTTGGCCACAATCAAGAAGGTCCTTCCAGGGTAAAGACGGGAGATGAGCGAAGAGAAAAGGGGAAAGCAGGAAGTCAGAAGCAAGAAAAGAGAGAGATGGGTAAGACGAAGAACCATCCTTTTTTCCTCCATAAACAAACCTCATGAAAATTTGAATTTCTGGAAAAGCGCGATGGATTTGGTGTTAGGTTAAAGTTTTGCGAAGTCACTAAAAGGTTTCCTGGATCGGAAACATATGGATTAATCAATCAGATTCGACGGGCTGCGGTGAACATTCCAGGTAATATCGCTGAAGGTGCCGGTCGCCGGACGAAAAAGGAATTTATCCAGTTTCTCTACGTGGCTAAAGCTTCATTGAGTGAATTGAATACGCAATTAGAAATAGCAAACCGACTTGGATAGTTCCCGGTGCAAAGATGGAAAGGCCTAGATGTGGATATGGTGAATATTGACAAGATGATAAGTAATCTGATTCGCCATCAGAAAGGATTATGAGCAAAAATATCGCAAATTTCCGGCTGCCACTTTTTACTTTTCTCTTTTCACTTTTGACTGTAAACGAGGCATGACATGGCTGTTGATCTCTCACGTTTTCAAGAATCCTTTTTCACCGAATCAGCGGAACATGTAGAAACCATGGAGTCTGGTCTGTTGGCGTTAGAGAAACGTCCGGAAGATCTGGATTTACTGAATCGCATCTTTCGCGCGGCTCATTCCATCAAAGGCAATGCGGGGATGTTTCACTTTACCGCTATTGCCGGATTGACCCACAATATGGAAAACATTCTGGACTTGCTCCGGAATGAGAAAATGCCGGTGACTCCGGAAGTCATTGATGTCTTGTTGCGCGCTCTTGACGGTCTCAAGGGACTTCTGGATGTGGCGCAAGGCCAGGGGGAAACGGACGAAACCTTGATTGAAAGCTTGGGGAACGAACTGGAAGCTTGCCAGGCGGTGGAAGGCTCCCGAGTCCCTCATGCCGTGACCGGGGAAGCTCTGGTTCGGAGCGCCGGATCCCAAGCCCACGGGTGGAGGAAAGTAACGATCGATTGGGTTCCTCTTCCGGAATTGTTTCAACGGGGGATGGATCCCGCTCAACTGTTCCGGGAATTGCATGCGTTGGGAACAGTGAAGGTGCTGCAGGTGCGGACCGATGCCCTTCCCGCCTTGTCCGTGATGGATCCCGAACGCTGTTATCTCGGTTGGGGAATCGAGTTGGAAACAGATGTTCCTCTCGGCAGGGTAGAAGCCGTGTTTGATTTTGTGCGTGACGGCAGTGAATTAGCCATTGTCGATTGTGCCCCCAGGAGACCGGAGCCCTATAAACGGGTGGGAGCTATCCTGGTGGAAGAAGGCGTGGTGACCCCGGAACAGGTGGCGGAAAGTCTGTCCAAGCAAAAAACCATTGGGCAGATTCTTGTGGAAGAAAGGAAGGCCACCCCGCAGCAGGTTGAACAGGCCCTGCAAAAGCAACTGCAGGCGAAAAAAGGGGAAGCTGCCTCAATTCGTGTCGATACGGAAAAGATCGACAAGCTCATCAATCTGGTCGGGGAATTGGTCATTACCCAATCGATGATTACGGATCTGAGCGACAAATTCTCCATCGATCAATTGCCGGTTCTCCAAGAGCGCATTACCCAACTGGAACGGAATACACGGGAAATACAAGAACGGGTCATGTCTATTCGCATGATGCCGATCGGCAGCGCCTTTCACCGGTTTCCGCGCCTGGTCCGAGACCTGGCCGGAAAAAGCGGTAAGCAGATTCAATTGATCATGTCCGGCGAAGAAACGGAATTGGACAAGACCCTCATCGAGGCGATTGGCGATCCACTCACCCATCTCGTCCGCAATTCGGCCGATCATGGATTGGAGCCGCCGGAAGAACGATTGGCACAAGAAAAGCCGGCCCGGGGATCGATCCGCCTGCATGCCTATCATGACGGAGGGAATATCTGTGTTTCCGTGGAGGATGATGGGAGAGGATTGAACCGGGAGAAAATCGTCAAAAAGGCCGTGGAAAAAGGAATCATTTCGGACGGGACTCATCTGTCAGATGAGGAAGTGTATCAACTGATTTTCCGGCCGGGATTTTCTACGGCCGATACGGTGACCGATGTGTCTGGTCGGGGAGTGGGCATGGATGTCGTCAAACGGAATATCGAAGGGCTTGGCGGGTCGGTGTCTATTCAAAGCACCTTTGGTAAGGGATCCCGGCTTACACTGAAATTGCCGCTTACTCTGGCCATTATTGATGGGATGACCGTCAGAGTTGGACAAGACAACTACATTATTCCACTCATCACGGTAACAGAATCCATTCGTCCGACGGCGACCGAACTGCAACGGATCGTCGGCAAAGGAGAAGTCGTCAATCTTCGCGGGGAATGGGTACCGATGGTCAGACTCTACGAGGTATTCGGTGTCACGCCGGACTTCACCGATCCCTCGCAGGCCTTGTTGGTAATCGTGGAAGCGGAAGGACGGCGCCTGGCGGTGCTGGTAGATGAATTGACGGGCCAACAGCAAGTCGTCATTAAGAGCTTAGAGCAAAATTATCGAAAGGTCGAAGCGATTTCGGGAGCCACGATTCTTGGCGATGGTCAGGTGGCCCTGATTCTGGATGTGCCGGGTCTGGCAAAATTAGCCCGGATCGGAAATGTGAAAGCTGCGTGAGTTGGAAGACGTAAGGGAAAAGGCGTGAAGAGTAAGGCATAAAGCGATAGAGAATGTAATTTTTACTCACCCTTTAAGTTTCATCTCCCTTCCATCTCACTTTCTAGGGTTCACGAGGATATCCGTTTGTGCTTCATAAGCAAAGAAGAATTTATCTAACCATAATGATGACATTGACAATGAAGGAGACAAACCATGTCCACGGCCACTGTTGAATCGATGGAACAACGGGAGATTCGAACAAAGTATTCCAGCGACGACCAGCAATTTTTGACTTTTAATTTGGCGGATGAATATTACGGAGTAGATATTCTGAAAGTTCAAGAGATTAAAGGGTATACCACAGTGACGCGGATTCCCAATACCCCTGATTACCTTAAAGGAGTGCTCAACTTGCGTGGAACGATCGTTCCCATTGTGGACCTTCGCATGAAATTCAACATGGGCATCACCGAGCCCACACCGTTCACCGTCGTAGTCGTGGTAAATGTCCGGAATCGAGTCATGGGCTTTCTGGTTGACGCAGTGTCGGATGTGTTGGATTTAAATGCCAAGAATATTCAACCACCGCCGGAACTGGGAAGTGCAGTAGACATTAATTTTGTGGCGGGAATCGGCAATGCCAATGATCGGTTGGTCACCCTTCTGGATATTGACCGGGTCCTCACGGAGGATGAAGTCGCTGATGTTGCCGCTGTGACAGCTGAATAAATAGAAGGAGCACATGGCGAAACGTCAATCGGGAAACGTTAGGAGAAAAGGGGGAAATGATTTTACTCTTTCCACCTCACCCCGTCTGTTTCAGGGAACAAGGATGTGAACAGTTGAATCAGGGAGAGGAATCCTCAATGGGTAGGCATTCGCAAGGACGCGAAAAAGAACAGATTCGAATCCTTTTGCATCAAATGGGACAACGAAAGGCCCATAAACGAGAGAACGAGGAAGGTTGGGGGGAAATTTTTGGAGAGAGAATCATCGGTCTTACGGCGACTTTTGGGAAATGGTGGAATCGTGTGAATTGGAAAGAATATGTCACGCCCCTTTCTTCCTGCATGCGTCGAAAGATCTCCGACACGACATCCCGCCATGATTCTCACGAATGCACAAACAGATTGATTGCAAATGATGGTGGCAGACAGCCTTCAAATGGACCATCTACCAATTTCAGAAAACCGGATAGGCATCAACAACCAGAAGGTGAGGGTTTTATGAACAGCGTTATGAACAAAATATTCAGTTGGGGCATCGCTACCAAGTTGGTGGTGTTGTTCGCCATTTTTGGCATTGTGCCTATGGCGGCGGTGGGCTATTTGGGATTTTCGGCGACAGGGGAAATGGAAAAGGCCGCGGGGCAGCGCGTGCAAGCCGTGGCGGAAAATGTTGCTGATAAGATTGATCGTAATCTTTCTGAGCGGTATGGAGATGCCCAAATCTTCGGGCTCAACAAGATTGTTGGTGAACGGTATCACTGGTACTCCAAAGAAAATAATGAGATTGCGAGTGCCATGAACCAATATGTGGCCGCTTCCGGGATCTATTCTCTGACCATCCTGGTGGACCCGGTGGGGGATGTGATGGCGGTCAATTCCAAGGATGCCAAAGGAAATCCGCTCGATACCAGTGCTCTCTATTCCAAAAAATATGCGGATGCTTCCTGGTTTAAGGCTTTGCAGGCCAAGGAATATACCACGAGACAGCCATTTACAGCACCTGGAAATGATACGGTCACGGGGACGTTTATCGAAGATCTTCAGGTTGATGAGGATGTGAAATCCGTCTATCCCGGTGATGACGGGTTGACCCTGGGTTTCTCCGCCCCCGTGTATGTCGATGGAGATTTAATTGGCTATTGGACGAATCGGGTAAAATTTTCATTGGTGGAAACCATTGTTCAAACGGCGTATCAAGAACTCAAATCATCCGGATTTTCCGGATCCGAGATCACTCTCCTTGGGGATAAAGGCCAGGTCATTGTTGATTACGATCCTTCCGGTCAGGGAAATGAAAATATTACTCATGATCTGGTCAATACTTTATTTAAACTCAATTTAGCGGACAAGGGCGTGTCTGCCGCGAAAGAAGCCGTTGCCGGTAATACGGGATTTCGAATGTCTTTGCACGCTCGAAAGAATATTTGGCAAGTAGCCGGTTACACTCACTTGAAGGGTGCGTTGGGATATCCGGGAATGAATTGGTCTGTGTTGGTCCGTATTCCAAAAGATCAGGCGGCGGCGGCCGCTATTGCGTTTAATCGGAATTTGACCATAACGGCCATTATGTGTGTCGCGTTGATTTTGCTCGTGGGATTGTGGGTCGGGCGTCGTGGAGCGAAAAGCCTGATCCAAGTCAATGAAGTCGCGCAACGTGCGGCCGAGGGAGATCTGACTAAGCGGGTCACCGTGACGTCTAAAGATGAGCTGGGAACCATGGGCCGTGCGATGAACACCATGTTGGATAATTTGGTGCAGGTGGTTGCGGAAGTTCGCCAAGCGGCGGAACATGTCTCGACTGCTTCAGGTGAAATCACCCAAGGTAATGAAGATCTTTCGCAACGCACATCGGCTCAGGCTGGAGCCTTGGAAGAAACCAGTGCGTCTATGGAAGAAATGACCTCGACCATCAAACAGAATGCGGATAACGCGAAGCAGGCCAATCAACTGGCCGTGGCGGCACGGGAGGTCGCAGAAAAGGGGGGAGCGGTCACAGAAAAAGCCGTGGAAGCCATGGCCGAAATAAATAAGAGCAGCAAAAAGATCGCAGATATCATCAATGTGATCGATGAAATTGCTTTCCAGACGAATCTCCTGGCGTTGAATGCGGCCGTGGAAGCGGCCCGCGCGGGAGAGCAGGGCCGGGGCTTTGCGGTGGTGGCCTCGGAAGTGCGGAACCTGGCGCAACGCTCGGCCACGGCGGCCAAAGAGATCAAGACCTTGATCAATGAGTCGGTGCAAAAGGTCGGGGATGGCAGCGAGCTGGTGAATCGCTCCGGACAAACGCTGGCGGAAATCGTCAATTCTGTGAAACGGGTGACGGATATTATTTCGGAGATCAGTGCGGCCTCGCAGGAGCAGGCGGCCGGGATTGATCAGGTGAATAAGGCGGTGATGCAGATGGATCAGGGGACACAGCAGAATGCGGCTCTCGTAGAGGAAGCCACGTCGGCTTCCCAGTCCATGAAACAGCAAGCCGCTGAACTGTTGCAACAGGTCGCCTTTTTTAAATTTGAAGAAGAGAGTCAAGGAGGATCGTCCCCCGAGGGAGGACAACGTGCGGCATCGAGTAAGGGTGGCCAGGCCAAGTGGAAAGGAAAGTCACCGTCGGTCAGTGAACTATTTCAATCCAGCAAGCCGCCGAATTCTGTGACTACCAAGCTGCAACCGGTTGGTGTGGGTAGTTCGAATGGCCATGACCGGCGTCAACGCGAGGAAGATTTTTTTGAAGAGTTCTAAGGAAGCAAACAAATGAAAAGAAGGATTGAAAATTAGGAATGAGGAACGAAAAGGGTTCACGGAGGCTTTGCCTGTCTGTTCTTCTTACTCCTGACTTTTCCCTTCTGCACTTGGCAAGACAGCTATTAACATGAGAATGAGCGTAAAGGAGGTGTCATGGGTCAAGGATGGAAGGCATTAGGAATTGGTCCCAAAGTAGTGATGACCACGATGGTTGTCTTTGCCAGTTTATTGGCTGGGGGAGCTTATCTGATCGGGCAACAATTACAAGCCGATCTGGAGCGGGTCCTGGCAGACCAGGCCTTCATTGTTCAAAAACAAATTGAGGTCACCCGGGCCTATGTGACGAAACAATTCGTCGTGAAGGCCAAGGCTGCGGGGATGAATACTGGTATTGAACACGGTGATCCCGATACGATTCCTTTTCCTGCAACATTTACTCGAGAGACCTCAGAGGAACTTGCTCAGGAAGGGGTCTATAATGCACGGGTGATCAGTTTAAATCCTCTTAATGCGAAAAATGGTCCCCAAGATACCTTTGAGAAAGAAGCCCTTGCTGCGTTAGCTTCTGGACAAAAAGAATTTACGAAAATCGATACCGTGAATGGGAAAATGGTGTTTCGACGTGCGACACAGGATTTGGCCAGTGTCAAAGCCTGCGTGGGCTGTCATGAGGGTAAACAGGTTGGAGAGATGTTGGGAGCGGTATCTGTTCAAATCCCAATGGACGCCCCAACAGCACAACTACAAAGCAATCTTCATAATATGTATTTGGGGATTATTGCAGTAGGTGTACTCATGATGGGGCTGTTGTATCTGATGATTGCCAAGTTGGTTATAAAGCCCATGAAAGGTCTGGAGTCCATGGCCGAGCGAGCGAGGGAAGGGGACCTCACCGTTCGGGCCAATGTGACCAGCCAGGACGAAATCGGCCGAACCAGCGAGTCCTTTAATATGATGTTTGATCGGGTAAGTGAAGTCATTGGGGTTGTGAAAACGGCAGTGTCCGGAATTACGACCGGTACCTCTGAGATCAATGCGGGGACCTCGGATCTTTCTGAGCGGACATCTGCGCAGGCAGGAGCACTTGAAGAAACCAGTGCGTCGATGGAAGAAATGACCTCGACGATCAAACAGAATGCAGATAACTCCAAGCAGGCCAATCAATTAGCCGTGGCGGCCCGGGAGGTCGCGGAAAAGGGTGGAGCGGTGACGGAGAAAGCCGTGGAAGCCATGGCCGAAATTAATAAGAGCAGCAAGAAGATCGCGGACATCATCAATGTAATCGATGAAATTGCCTTTCAGACGAATCTTCTGGCGTTGAATGCGGCCGTGGAAGCGGCCCGCGCGGGAGAGCAGGGCCGGGGCTTTGCGGTGGTGGCCTCGGAAGTACGGAATTTAGCGCAACGCTCGGCGACGGCGGCCAAAGAGATCAAGACCTTGATCAACGAGTCGGTGCAAAAGGTGGGCGATGGCAGTGAGTTGGTGAATCGCTCCGGACAAACACTCGCGGAAATCGTCAATTCCGTGAAACGGGTCACGGATATTATTTCGGAAATCAGTGCGGCTTCGCAGGAGCAGGCGGCCGGGATTGACCAGGTGAATAAGGCGGTGATGCAGATGGATCAGGGCACGCAGCAGAATGCGGCCCTCGTGGAGCAAGCCACATCGGCTTCCCAATCGATGGCACAGCAAGCGCAGGATCTTTTAAGGCAGGTTGGGTTTTTTAAGGTGCAGGAAGAGTCAGTGAGTACGAGTTCCGGGTTCCTCCCAAAAACCTTGCCATCTGTCCCAACTAATTCCAAGAGCACAATGGGGTCCCCATCTAG